>Ga0233425_10002335_pt1 | contig 37800 bp, 31 predicted proteins | sample Watercolumn_Towu_2_FD_181712 | JGI IMG/M metagenome (GOLD analysis project Ga0233425, IMG submission 181712) | Freshwater microbial communities from Lake Towuti, South Sulawesi, Indonesia - Watercolumn_Towuti2014_140_MG | ecosystem: Environmental > Aquatic > Freshwater > Lake | place... | reverse complement strand
TCTATTTTCTGTAAAAGATAAACTAGATGATTTGATTAATAGAATTGGAATTGTAAAATGAGATAACTAAGTTTTTAGCCGTTTTTCTTTCCCCTTCGAAAATTTTCGAAGGGGAAAGAAATCCTGGGAGTTATCCTGGAGAATCGCTAATCATGGACACACAAAATAAGACACTACCTTTTAATTAGCGCCGATCTCCATTTTTTTCGGAGTTTTATCAAAATAAAACTGAAAAACAATGAAAAAATGTTTCCTACGACCTTTTCACGGAGGGTTTAATTATGATAAAAGTTATAGTATCGCGGGTAACGGTTGACGGGTTATTTCTGGAAGGGAGAGAACCCGGTAGTGTAATAAACATTAGGTCTGAATCCAGGTTCATACCTGTCTGTGGACTTAATTATAAACTTAAAGCTATGCTGGTAAATAATAACATTCTTGTTACTGGCAGTGCTTGTATGAGTTTTAAATGTTCATGCGATAATTGCCTGGCTGAATTTGAACTGAAAATTGTTAATGAAGATATTTGCCACTTATATGAGCGAACGGACGCTTATGAAATTGACTTGACAGAAGATATACGAGAAGATATTTTAATTAATTTGCCTGATAGGCTACTATGCAAAAAAAATTGCAAGGGGCTTTGTTTTTATTGCGGGCAAAATTTAAACCTGAAAAAGTGTTCTTGTTCTAAACGAAAAAATAAGAATACGGGTTGGGAAGAGCTGAATAAATTACAAATTTAATAAATCTTTAAAATGGAGTAAAACATGGGTGTTCCGAAAAGAAAAACTTCCAAAATGAAGAAAAGACAGCGTAAAGGTGCTAATCGTTATAAAGGTATACAAACTAGCATTTGTCCTACCTGCGAAGCTCGTGTTCTCCCTCATAAAGTTTGTTCATCTTGTGGAACTTACAAAGGTAAACAAGTTATAACTGTTGAGGGATAATGAGAATTGCCATTGACGCAATGGGTGGAGATTATGCTCCTGCTTCTGTAATAGATGGAACTGCCGGAGCATTAAGTACTTATACAGGTTTTGATGTAATTATTGTAGGTCATCTTGACAAGATGAAACCTTTATTGCAAAAACATGGCCTTGATAAAAATCCGAGAGTTCAGCTTGTTCATGCTGAACAGGTCGTAAATATGGATGAATCATCAACCACTGCTGTCAGGGCAAAAAAAAGTTCATCAGTAACAGTCGCGGCAAGTATTGTTGGAAAAGGAGATGCTGACGCATTGGTTACAATAGGACATACTGGTGCTGCAGTTGCTGCCACGATGGTAAAGATGAAAACGCTACCTGGCGTAGAAAGACCTGCAATTGCTGTGATCTTGCCTTCAAAAGAAGGACGAACTGTTCTTCTTGATGCCGGCGCTAATGTCGAATGCAGTTCTGCAAATCTTGTTCAGTTTGCAGTAATGGGTGAGATTTATTCAAAAATAATTTTGAATCTGAATAACCCTAAAATAGGTCTTATGAGCGTAGGCGATGAAGATATAAAAGGCAATGATACCACTAAGGAAGCTTTTAAGCTGCTATCCAATATACCTATTAATTTCATTGGTAATGTCGAGGGTTGTGACATTTTTAAGGACAAAGTTGATGTAATTATATGTGACGGTTTTGTAGGCAATGTCGTATTGAAAGCTTGTGAAGGTTTATCAAAAGCTGCTTTTTATTGGCTGAAAAAAACATTTACAAAAAATCCATTGAGAATAGCAACTGCAATTTTAGCTCTTAAACCTTTTGCAGAACTCAAAGGAATAGGAGACCAGGAAGAATATGGCGGAGCTCCTCTGCTTGGAATAAATGGAATATGCATTATTGGTCATGGCTCCTCTTCTCCAAAAGCTGTCAAAAATGCAATACGAGTAGCTGCTGAACTTGTTAATAGAAATTTAAACGAAGAAATCCTGAAAAAGCTGCAGGCATCTAATGCTATTATTAATGGTAGCCTTTAGAAATCAGCTTGATTTTTGTTAGATGGGTATAAAAGTAGTTGGAATTGGTTCGTATGTTCCTGAAAGGGTTCTTACTAATTTTGATCTGGAAAAGATGGTAGATACTAGTGATGAGTGGATCAGAACAAGAACTGGAATACAGGAACGGAGGATAGCTTCAAAAACTGAATGTACTTCTGATATGGCAGAAATAGCAGCAAGAAGAGCATTAGAAATGGCTGGTGTTTTTGCAGATCAACTGGATTTAATTGTTTTAGCCACGATTACGCCTGATAATAAACTTCCAAGTGCTGCTTGTCATGTTCAAAGAAAAATCGGAGCGCGGTCTGCGGCGTGTTTTGATTTTCAAGCGGCGTGTACTGGCTTAGTTTATGGAACAGAAATTGTTACTGCTATGATGAAAAATAGCCGTAAGTATAAAAAAGCGTTATTAGTAGGATGTGAGAAGCTCAGCAGTATAACAGACTGGTCTGACAGGAATACATGCGTATTGTTTGGGGATGCTGCGGGCGCTTTTGTTTTTGAAAAAACTAAAGAATCAGGAGATACTCTTTTAGCAAGTGTTATAAGCGCCAACGGTACCGACTATGAAATGTTATGGATACCTGGCGGGGGTTGTCAGCTGCCTCTTACAAAAGAAAATATTGATAAGAATCTCCAGTATGTACGAATGGAAGGCAACAAAGTCTTTAAAATTGCAGTTACTTCAATGGTCAATTCCTGCTATGAAGTATTGGAAATGGCTCATCTTAAAAACGAAGATATTGACTGGCTCATTCCTCATCAGGCCAATATGCGAATAATAGGCGCGGTAGGGGAAAGACTGAAAATTCCTGCTGAAAAAGTTATTTCTAATCTTTGGAAATATGGTAATACTTCTGCTGCTTCGATAGGGCTTGCCCTGGATGAGGCTGTCAGGGTCGGCAAAGTTAAAAAGGGAAATAAATTGCTTCTTACAGCATTTGGAGGAGGCATGACGTGGGGTTCTTCTATTTTGAGATGGTAAAATAGGAATTCCAGATTTTTATGATAAATATAGTGAAAATACTTCCAACGACCTTTTCGTGGGGAAAAAACAGTATCTTCTTCTATGTGCTTCTATCATTAACCTTACTTTTTTCTTCCTGTTCAAAAACCAACACTACTCCAGAACCGCCGCATTTAAAAACTCAACTTGTTTCTGAACTTTTTGCTGCGCTCAGACAGGAAAATTGGGAAGTTGCTTTGGAAAAGATAAACAGAATAAAAGAGTTGTCTTCCGATAATTCTGCTCTATCCGGTATTGAAGTTACTGTTAAGAACAATCTTACGATTCAAAATGCTCAGAAAAAACTTGACATCGGCGATATAGACGGGGCTATAAAAATCATAAATGACTTTACGGAAAAAAATGGGCAGATAGTAGATTTTCGCGACACCATTGAAGAACTTAATACCCTGAAAGAAATACGAAGTCTATCTGAATCGGTAGCCGTTGAAGAAGATAGTGTACATCTGGCGTACGCCACAGCAAAACTAAATAGGACAATTTCGAATTATCCTGAAGCAAAAGACTTACAGTCATTTACCGATCGAGGTGTTTTGCGAATTCAGGAATTAAAGAAGAAAGAACGCCTCATAGGGCTTGAAGATTTGCGTGCCGACATAGATATAGAATGGATTAGAAACAGAGAAATTATTGATACCTTAATAGCAATGTTTGAAGCTATTAATCCAGATGACGATTTGCCTATAGCTTATAGAAAAGGGCTGGCTGCAGACTGGAATGATTTAAACTTTACCGAAAACTATCTTAATTCTAACTTGGAATACATATTTTTTAGAATAATTTTACTTGCTGACCAGGATCAGCAGCAAAAAGATTTAATTTCTAAATTAGCAGCTCTTGAACCAAATAATTACAGAACTATGCTAATGAAAGGATTATTACTAAATATGCTAAGCAAAGTAGATGATTCTATGGCCATTCTATCAATTGTAAAAAATGAATTGTCAATTAGTGACTCTCAGTACAAGTCTTGGTTTATTCTATCTCCGACTAATACTGGTCTTTATGAAATAAATCCATTTGCTTTATGCCCATTCTTCATTTATACTTTAAATAATGTAAAAATTGTTAATAAAACAAAAAACTAACAACAATAATATAAAGGAGCAGAAATTACATGCAAAAGAAATTGATTGTGACAGCTTCTTCATTCTGTGTGGCGGTCTCTCTTTGCTTGGCGCAAGATGTTAAGCCGGCAGCAGATACGAAAGCAGCAAAAACTGATGCTAAACCAACAAAGATTGAAATGCCAAAAATGCCAGAAGTTGATCCTAAAGCTTGGGATTTTCTCCCTGAAATTGTGGCAACTGTAGGTGGTACAAAACTTACAAAGGCTGATCTTGTGAAGGTATTAAATCCTCAAGCAAAAATGATGCTTATGATGGGGCAAAAACTTTCTGCTGATGATTATAAAAATCTTGCAAAAGGACTAGTACAAGAACTTATAAAGGCCACTATAGTTAAGGATATTGCAGCTAATGCGGGATATAAAGTTACTCCTGAACTGGAAGATCAGGTTTATAATAAGTTCATTGACAGTATGAAGAAACAGATGCCGGATTCAAAGAACTTCAATTTCGAAGATATGATAAAGCAGCAGGGTCTTACAGTTGCTGATGTGAAAAAGCAGATGGCTGAAGGTGAAGTTATACAAAAATGGGTTAAAGAAAAGATTGAACCTCAGATAAAAATTTCTGATGCTGAAGTGAAAGCCTTTTACGACAAAAACAAAGAAACCTTCTTTAAAAAGCCTGAAACAGTTACAGCTTCTCATATTCTTTTTAAACCAAAAGAAAATATTAATAAATCCAAAGCGGATACTGATAAATCAAAAGAAAATACTGATAAGGCATGGGCAGATGCTAAAGCTACAGCTGAAAAAGTCTATAACGATATTATAGAAGATAAGATTACTTTTGAAGCTGCGGTCAAACAGTATAGTGAAGGGCCTAGCAAGGACAATGGTGGACAGCTTGGGACTTTTGCTAAAGGACAGATGGTTCCTGAATTCGAAGCCGCATGCTGGAAACTTGCTCAAGGCGATATGAAGGGATATGAGTTGATAAAAACTCAGTTCGGCTGGCATATAATTAAAGTTACTGCTTATGACAAGGGCGGTTATATACCTTTTGACGATAAACTTGCAGCACAAATTAAGGAAAGACTCAAACAAGAAGCTGTGCTTAAGAACGTCAATGGAATAGTCGACGCTCAGATTAAGAAGTTAAATCCCGTTGTCAATATTAAATAAATACCTCCTTTCTCGGTCCGGTTTTGACATTTACAAAACGTCAAAATCGGACTGATTTTAATCTCCCTGCTAATGAACTGATCCGCTTCAAGCCTGTAAATAATTCTAAATGGGACTGAAGAGTAATAGATTAAACAAATTAATTATCTTCTATCATTAACTACCGTTAAAAATAGGTATGTATTTCAAAGTTAAAGACCAGCATAAGTCGCATGTACTTGAAGCTGTGAAAAGCTACATGAATTATCTTGCAAACAGTGAATACAACCCGGACTATACTGAATCTATAAGGCTTGTGCTTAATAAACTGCATAGGGAATCTGACTGGAGCTATGTATTTTGGCCTCTCCCGAATAAGAACGAAGCAGGGAAAATAATAATTGAAGAAAGTACATCGGGAGAGTTTCCACGAAACAGCGAATGGACGTTGTATCATAATGGCATTTTAAAACTGAACGCACTATTCAAAAGCAAATTACTAAACTTATACGAACTTATCTCTGATATTTCTCTTGTTCAAACAGAATACCCTTTTAATAAAACACATGGAGTACTTGCGCAACTAACTACTGCTTATAGAGATAATATACGGTTAGCTATGGCAGAAAAAACTTTTAAGACTCTTGAAAAAATTGCCAATATTGTGAACGAAGAAAGCTTCGCAAAACGAACAGCCCCTACCCTTGCAGTACTTGATTCAATTGAGTTCTTTTTGGAGACCAAACTATCTGACGCGGCAATAGCAGCACCATTAATAAAAATTAGAGATCTATTGATAGCATCTTATAACATCAAACCTCTGTTTGTAAGGCTCAAACAAAAAGAGCATGATACAAGTTCAGATAAAATAAATATTACACTCAAAGAAAACTCCTTGAAACTAATGATAGAATCCCTCCAGAAATATTGTGAAATCATAGAAAAGTTTCATGGACAGTCAATCCGAGAACCTTCTTCTATCGAAGGAGAAAAAGTTAGTAAAATAAAACATCTGCTGCTTAACTTGAAAACTGGTTTAGAAAAATGAAAAATACAATTTCACTTTTTGTTATTTACTATACGCTACATCAGGTTTAGTGCATCAATATCAACAGTAATGCTAGTATTTTTATTCTTAAACTCACCGAAAATAAGACTCTTGATGAAATTTTTTTGTTGTGAGGATAAATTCCCTCTCAGCATTACAGAGTAACGGAATTTATTTTTAATTTTTGAAATAGGTGATGGAGATAGTGGAGAAAATATAAGGTGCTCACTTCGGATGGTACTTAATTTTTCAACGAACTCTTCGGCAGCCCTGAAAGCTCTATCCTCATTTTCACCGGAAAACCTTATTACAACAAGATGGGTTTTCGGTGGGTAGGAAAGTTCTTCCCTTATCGGAATTTCATAATTATAGAAAGCTTCATAATCATGATTAACTGCATATTTTATAGCCTCATGAAACGGGGTATAGGTCTGGATAAAGACTTCACCAGGAATAGCTCCCCTTCCAGCGCGGCCGGCAACCTGCGTGAGAAGCTGAAATGTCCTTTCGGCGGCTCTAAAATCGGGTATATGCAAGCTCAGATCAGCATTTACTATTCCTACCAAAGTTACGTTTGGAAAGTCTAGACCCTTGGCAAGCATTTGCGTTCCTATGAGTATGTCAATTTTTCCTCTTCTAAAATTTAAAAGGATATCTTCGTAGGATTTCCTGTTCGTCATGGTATCGGAATCCATTCTGCTGATTCTCGCAAATGGAAAAAGTTTTGTTGCAATATCCTCTATCTTTTCAGTTCCTACACCTGAGTATTTAATATTCTGGGCCTTGCATTGCGGGCAATTCTGCGGCGCCTCGATTATCTCTCCGCAAATGTGACAAGCAAGATAATCCTTTGAACGGTGATAGGTGTAGTCCACAGAACAGTTTTTACAGCTTGCCGTATACCCGCAGGCATAACAAGTAAGATGCGTGGCAAATCCCCTGCGATTAAGAAAGATGATAATTTGTTCTTTTTTATTGAGCCTGTCATAAATCGCCGATACTAGGTCCCTGGAAAATATCGTATTACCTTTGCCTGCTTTTTCGGCACGCATATCAATTACAGAAACAGAAGGCATCACTCTATCATCTATTCTTTTTGTAAGTTTTATAAGTTCGTATTTCCCGCGTTTGGCATTATAAAAAGATTCAAGCGATGGTGTAGCAGACCCTAATATCGTAACAGCCCCTTCCATGTAAGAACGCATTACAGCAACATCTCTCGCGTGATACCTTGGAGCTTCATCCTGTTTATATGAATTTTCATGCTCTTCATCAACAATTATCAATCCGAGCTTTTTAAACGGCGCAAAGAGAGCACTTCTTGCACCGACAACGATTCTTACCCTGCCCTCATAGATTTTTGTCCATTCATCAAATCGTTCTCCGTCACTTAACGAACTATGCAAAACAGAAACCTGATTGCCAAAACGTGCTCTAAATCTTTCAGTAGTTTGTGGAGTAAGAGATATTTCAGGAACAAGGACAATAGAATCTTTACCACATTTTAAAGCCTCGTCTATCGCACGAAGGTAAACTTCAGTTTTCCCGCTTCCGGTAACTCCAAAAAGAAGTGCAGTAAAAAAGTCTGATTTCCTGTCCAACATGTTTTTGATTTTACTAACAGCTATTGTCTGTTCTCTTGTAAGCTCCGGTGGTTCTGACATAATCGGCATGAAATCTCCAAACGGATTGCGTTGAACATTCCGTCTCTCTCTTTTTATGATTTCAGTTTTTTCCAGTGATCTAATAGATGAATCACCACAAGCTGTGTGGGCTTTTAGCGTTCCCACAGAAACATCCGGATGCTGTAAAATAAATTGTACTATTTTTTTCTGAACCGGATGTCGTTTACCCTTATTAAAAAGAAACTCTGAAGCTTTTTGAGAATCGTCAATATAGAAAAAAGTGACTTTTTTACGTGAAATTTTTCCACTGCGAACAGAACCTGGAAGCAGCGCGCATATAGCCTGCTCTTTCGAACAGCAATAATACAAAGCCATCCATTCACCGAGCTCTATCAAATTTTGAGGAATAATAGGCTTTTTATCTGAAATTCTTTCTATCTCTTTAAGTTCTTTAGAATAACTGGTACTTTCAAGAATGGCAACTACACATCCTTCCCTTCGAGTTTTACCGAAAGGAACAGTAACATGTGAGCCTATTTTTACATCATTAAGCAGTGCTTCTGGTATTTTGTAATCAAAATACCTATTCAAACTCAAATTTACCAAAACTCTTGCTATGTTGTTTCTCATCAATTCATAATTCGTAATTTACTTCGGCAGCCACATGATGTCTTCAGGGACAATAGGATATGCAGGGAACAGTCTGACATTTTTATAATCCTTCCTTATAGCCATTAAAGTATCATTACTAAAGAGAAAAGTGTACGGCTGTTCTTCGTGTAACAATTTGTGAAACTTATGGCAAAGTTTGATTCTTTCTTTCATATCAAAAGTTACTCTTAATTTTTCAATTATCTCATCAGCTTCTTTATTCTTAAAACTGATATGATTGCTCGATCCTTCAACATCGGCCATGCTGCTGTGCCAAACCTGGTAAGGATCGCCTTCAATCGGCAAAGCCCAAGCAAGACAAACAACATCAAATTGCTTTTTCTCAAGCCGTTGAATATAGACCGACCATTCAACCTTGCTGACGTTTATTTTTATCCCAACTTTTTTCATATCTTCTTGAATAATAGGGAACATTTTTTCTTGTATAGAACTGTTTGATATCACCAAAGCTGTAAATTCAAACTTTTGCCCGTCCTTGTCAAGTATTCCATCTCCATCATGGTCTTCCCATCCTGCCTCCTTCAAAAGCTGTTTTGCCTTTTCTATAGAAAACTGATAAGGAGTTATATTCTTGTCATAGTATAGGCTGTCTACAAAAAAGGGTCCGCTAACAACTCTACCTAGTCCAAAGCACGCTATTTTGAGAATCTTTTCCCGATCGATAAGATGCGTCAGAGCTGTACGTACTTTTTTATCCTGAAATAGAGAATTCTTCTGATTGTATCCAATGTAAGAATACGATCGAGAGGTATATCTTATCTTTTTAAACTTAAACTTAGGGCTTGCAGGATCGAATTCAGGAATATTTGTTTTTGTTGTCCATTGTTCTCCCGTTAAATCTATTCTGTCGATATCGCCGGACAAAAGAGCCTGAAACCTAGTATTGGGATGACCTATAACCTCAAAAGCCAATTCATCCAGAGCCGGTCCGATTCCGTATTTGTTTCCAAAATACTTTCCCCATCTTTTCAGAACGATTTTTTGTCCAGCTTCCCACGAATCAAATTTGTAAGGACCACAGCCAATTATCATCTTGTTTCTTTCATAGTCGTTATTAAATTTCTTACCATCAAAGGCTCCTTCGTAACTTTTGTAAAAATGTCTCGGCAGTGGAAACAATGACAAAGTAACTTCTTCAGACAAAAAGTACTTCTTTTTCCAGTAAACTTTAAAATGGCATTTCGAAAGAACTTTTATTCTGTCCATGTCTTGGTAATAAACACGTAAATGAGCGCAATCCACGTTTTTATCTTTTATAACATCAATATAAAATTAAAATCATCAGCAGTTACTTCTACATCTTTCCATTCCTTTCCAGTAATGGGGTCTTTAAAATCATGCCACAATACGCCCTGCCTGAGAATAATATCATATACTAACTTATCATCTGATACTTCCCATTTTTCAGCAAGAAGCGGTTCAAATTTTTCGGGGTGCTGATAATCACGAGCCGCGAGTGTACTGTTTGTATATCCCCACAGATTTCCGGCAAATGCCTCACCATTTATCAGATAATTCAAATTCTTTGTCGCCGCAGGCACGGAAGTAATGAGTTTGCCGCCAGTAACAGCACCAGGATCAAAATAATTCTTGTTTGCAATGTTAATATTACATTTACTACCAGCAGATTGAGAAGAAACTTCTTTATCTGAAACTTGTCCTGACTTCAGAAGTTTTTGGAGTTCATCCAGCTTGTTGTTATTTTGCTCAATTTTTTTCGTAAGTTTTTCCACCTGAAACCTGTATTGATCCAGCGAACGAACTATCATCACAAAAGTGACAACAAATACTAAAACAACCAGTATGAAAATCAGATTTAAAAAAGTTTTTTTATTTCCCATCATAAAAATTCTCTCCTTAATATAAATAAAATCAGCATTAAAGTATATCAGGTAAAAAATATTTTTCGACTCATATATTTACTTTAAAGACTAAAGATTTTATCCTGAAAAAATTCCTTACTTTTATTGTAAAATACATTTTTTACGGTATGTTCAGTATGTGTAATTTTATAATATGAGGGGTTAACCATGACAGAAGAAAAAATCCAGATTAAAAAAACAGAAGAAAAAAATACAAAAGACAAGAACTTGTCTACAGTAATTAGTCAGATAGAAAAAGAATACGGTAAAGGCTCGATAATGCTCTTGGGCGACGACTCGTTTCAAACCGACGTTGCTACAATCAGTACGGGAGCACTTGCTCTTGACTTAGCACTCGGAATTGGCGGGCTGCCAAGAGGAAGGGTTATAGAAATTTACGGCCCGGAATCTTCCGGGAAAACAACAGTCTGCTTACATGTAATAGCCAATGCTCAAAAAGCAGGAGGGACTTGTGCTATAATCGACGCTGAACACGCACTTGATCCGTCTTATGCTGCAAGAATTGGCGTAAAAATAGACTATTTGCTTGTATCCCAGCCTGATTGCGGAGAAGATGCCCTTAATATAGCTGAAACGCTTATCAGAAGTAATTCAGTTGATGTTCTGGTAATAGACTCTGTTGCGGCACTTGTCCCAAGAGCAGAAATAGAAGGACAAATGGGGGACTCGCACATGGGACTTCAGGCAAGATTAATGTCCCAAGCTTTACGAAAAATAACCGGAGCAATAAGTAAAAGTCGTACATGCGTTATATTCACAAACCAGATTCGACAAAAAATAGGAGTCGTCTATGGAAATCCCGAAACTACTACTGGTGGTAACGCGCTGAAGTTCTATAGTTCGATAAGAATGGATATCCGTAAAACTTCAATTATAAAAGACAGCAAGGGCGAAGAAATCGGAAGCAAAGTCAGGGTTAAAGTTGTAAAAAACAAACTCGCACCGCCGTTCAAGCAAGCCGAGTTTGACATCGAATTCGCCGAAGGAATATCCAGAGCAGGATCTGTAATTGATGTAGCTGTTGATATGGGCGCTGTGGAAAAGAAGGGCTCTTGGATTTCATTAAAAGGCGAACAACTTGGTCAAGGCAGAGATCAAGTCAAGGACATGATACATAATGACAAAGGATTGGAAACAAAAATTCTAGCTGCTATAAAAGAAAAATTAAAAGAACTTAAGCCGATAAAACCGCAACTCTGATAAGATTATAGAAAAAGTAAAAATATATTCACCGTTAACCGGCTAAGATAAACTAGAAATCCATAAAACGGCCGGGTTGTTAACGGTAAATGGTAAACGGTGGGCAATTATATTTTGAGATTCGAAACTTTAATAAAATTAGTTCTTTTTAGTTTTTTAGTTTTTCCTTTTTTTGTTTATGGAGAGAGCACTCCCAGCACGCAGTACCAAAAGAGATTGTTGGGAGATAAAGCATTCGATAGCGGGTTATATGATGTAGCAATAAATTACTATGAGAATTACCTTAAAGAAGCGACAGGGGATTCTCCAGCTATCAGAGATGCTTACTACTGCCTTATATCAACTTGTCTTCATTCAAATAACATAAGTGAAGCTAAACGCTTTTATACAGAAGTATCAACAAAGTTTGAACAATACTATTCAAGTCACCCCGAAGATAAACGAAGGCTAATGTTTTGGGAAGCTCAAATTCTTCTAGCCGGTCAGAAATTGAGTGAAGCAAGCAAGATTTTTAATGATCTATTAAACGAATCAACTGATCCTACAGATGAAGTATCTCTTAACGCATTGAAGGGCGAAGCCTTTGCTCTCATGAGAATGGGCAATGTCACTAAAGCAAGAATGCTGTTTTTGAAACTAAAAGATTATGCTTCAAAGAAAAAGAATGTTGAGCTCACCAATACGGCTGTGGAAGAAATTATCATAATAGACTTGTTGAACGGAAATTACAAAGAAGCAAAACTAATCATAGCATCAGAATCCAAAAATGAAGCAGCTAATGCAACAAAACTGGATATGTTAAATATCTATGCGCTTGCCTCAGAGGGAAATATGAAAGAAGCCGGATCCATTTACAACAAAATAAGGCTTAAGTCACTTGGCCCCAATCAGCTTTGGTATTTTGTAGCTTATTCGCTGGCAGCAGCGTATATTAAAAATTCACAACACGCAGCCGCAATGAATATTATTGATGATGCTTTTGCATTAGCTCCTGACATATACGATAAAGAACAAGCTACAATTCTCAAGATAAACAATTTCATCAGTGTGCATAATTATGAACAGGCTATTAGTGTGTCAAAAATGTTTCTCGATACATTTCCAAATTCCAATATACGCTCAAAAATACTACTTACCCTGTCATCAGCAATGATAAAAGAAAAGAAGTTTACTGGAGTAGGGGAATTGGCAGATAAGTACTTCTCTTTCTCTCCTTCAAAAGATCCCGATGTTTTGAACCTGGCTGAGTTATTTGGTAAAAATGCCCTGGAACTCAAACAATACGACAATGCGAAAGACTTTTTTGACTATATAATCAATAACACAAAGGATGCAAAATATGTAGGCAACGCCAAATATTGGAAAGCAGAAATAGACTTCAACAGAAAGGATTATGCATCCGCGATGGCCCAGTATCAATCTATAGAAAAAGATTTTTCATCCTTGAAAGAGAACTCTCTCTTTAAAGAAGCTCAAATACTCATAGCTCAGGATAATTATACTGAAGCAGCAAAAACGCTTAAAATACTATTAACAAAATTTTCTAACAGTAAGCTGGAACCTTCTCCTCAGTTTATGTATGGTATAACTTTAGAAAAAATTGGCCAATACCAGCAAGCAATCGAGCAGTTTATAACTTATGTCAATAATAATCCAAACGCAGGAAATGCCAGCACTGCCTATTATGAAGCAGGTTTAGCAGCTCTTATTATACAGAAACCGGATATAGCCGTCGAATATTTTGAAAAAATAATCAGTGGGTATAAAGGTGCTGCTGTAGAAAAAGAGACGCTTTATAAACTTGTATACTCAAATCTGCTTCTTAATAATTTCGACAAGGCAGCAAAATACGCCGAATTATTATCAAAAAATTATCCTGGTACTGAGAGTTCTGTTCAGGCTCAATTCTGGCTTGCCAATTATTACCAGTCAAACAGGCAATTTAACGAAGCAATAAAAAAACTTCAGGCAATTATTGATTCAAATAAGGATACTTCAATAACATCCAATGCATACTTTAAACAAGCTAACGCCTATTACGAAGCGGGGAAAAGCGCTAACGCATTACAAACTCTTCAGGTTTTACAGGCCAGATATCCTGATAGCGCTATTATTTCAGCCTCCTATTTTCTACAGGGAGATATATTATCATCGTTAGGAAAATATTCAGACGCAATAGCCGCATATAATGAAGCATATACTAAATCCAGTAATGAAGATTTGTTAATAGCTTCAGCCGGAAGAATTGGAGATTGCTATTTCGCTACTCTAAATTATACTCAAGATAAAAAACAGGCTCTTCTGAACGCAATTACAAGTTATAAGAAAGTTTTAAGTGAAAAAAATCTTTCGACTTTTATAAAAACCCAAACATTATATAAGTTAGGTAAATCTTATGAGCTTTTAGACGAAATAGACAGAGCTATAGAAATTTACCATGAAGCTTTTCATTCAAATATCATTTGTATGGAACAGGAAAAAAATCCTTCGAAAGTCTGGATGGTTAAAAGTGCAATTGCGTTAACAAGGTTGCTTCAGGAAAAAAATACACCGGAAGGTGCTGAAGCCGCAATAAAAATATTAGAAGAATTAATAAAATTTAATATAGAACCCGTTTCTGACTTTCAGCAGAGAATTGATGAAATCAGAAGTTTATACAAGCTAAAGGAGTAAAGAAATTATGCTTTTCACCAATATCATTCAATATGGAGGCCCTGTAATATGGTTAATTATTTTCTGCAGTATTGTAGCTTTACTTATAATACTTGAAAGATGGTTTCATTTGCATAGGGCACAGATCAATGTGGGAGAATTATTAAACGGACTTATAAATGTTTTAAAAAAAGGGAATATTCTCGAAGCCATAAGCCTTTGCGAAGAAACCCCTGGCCCGGTATCTCATGTTCTCAGAGCCGTAATTTTAAGATATGCCCAAAATGATAAAGACCTTAAACAAGCAGCAATAAACGCATCACTTGACGAAATTCCAAGAATGGAAAGGAGAATGAATATAATAGCAACGATAGCATATATAGCACCAATGCTCGGCCTACTGGGAACAGTCCTAGGCATGATAGACGCATTCCAAATCATTCAAGTAAAAGGAGCTTTTATCAACGCTATGGGACTATCCAAAGCTATATGGAAAGCACTGCTAACAACAGCTGCTGGGTTGTGTGTAGCTATCCCCTGCAACATTGCGTACAATTATCTTGTTTCCAGAATACAAACTATGGTAACAGAAATCGACAAGGCCTCCTCTGAAATAATTTATTTTTTTACATCTCATCATATTCCCGTAGATGAGATTAAAAATCTCAACGGTAATTCCGTAAAAAAATAAGGTAAACTCGTGAAAATTAGTACCAAACTGAAAATTTTAGAAGGGAATTATAACTATATTCCATTTATAAATATATTTTTCCTTCTGTTGATATTCCTTATGCTGAACAGCTCTTTTGTTCAGATTTCTGCTATAAATATTGAACTACCTCCCCTTCCTGGTCAACCTGTCAGCGCTGAAAAACTAGTTGTAGCCATAGATAAAAACCAAAACTATTATTTTAACGATCAGGTTATGGATCTTAAAACAATAAAAGAACAGCTTGCAAGCATAGCATCCAGATACCAAGTCGACAGCATAATACTGCAAGCAGACCAGAGTACTCCACAGGGAGCTGTTGCAAAGATTTTATCACTTGCGACTAGTTTGGATTTAAATGTTTACCTTGCAGTAGATTCTTCGAATTCAAACAGTACATATCAGGTACCCTTTGAAAAGACCAATTAAAATGAACGCAAATTTACTAAGAAACACTTACGACAATACAAGATCATGGATATTTGCCATATCTACTACCCTTGCTGTTCACTTTATTCTATTTGCAATATTTGTTCCAATAGAATTTAATCCAACAGAAATAAATACGGTACAATACCCGCAAATAATGATGCTCCCATTAGATTTCAAAGATTCCAATAGTAAAGTAAATGAGCTTATAGCTTGGATGAATAATGAAAATTTAGGACTAATAACAGCCCCTAACAATAAATTCGGATACGCTTCCATAATAAAACATGACTCATCTTTGCCTGCGCCAAAAGATATTTTTGATTATAAAACCGAGCTACTAAAACAAATCATATTTTTATCTTCAATGAACGTGCCGGAAATTCCTGTCAAATATAATACAATTAAAGATTTTTTCCCTTTTCTTACGAGTCATCCTTTTGCTGTTTTTTCTATGAAACTCTCTGCAGCAAGTCAGGATAAAGCAGCAACATATCCGTATGTGGAAAATTTATACTATAAATATAATCTACCAGTAATTTTTTTTAATCTTGGAGAAAACAATAGCTTAATAAAAAAATACGATCCACCTTCTCCTACTATATTAAAAATGCATTATCCAGAAGATAAATCCCTGCTGCCATTAGGAGCTGTGATAGAATCGTGCGGAACAAATGAACTTGACAAAATAGGGCTTGACGCCATAACAGTCCAAGATTTTCCTGATTATATAAAAAACAAACTTGCAGGAAAAGATATTTTTCTAAAAATAGATTGGCAAGCATCATATACAAAACTTAGCAATAAAGGGAAAAAATGATACCGGTCAGTTACGAGACTATATTCTTTATCTACATCCTACTGTGGTTTGTCTACCTTACAATTTTGTGGGCGAGAGAGACATGGAGGACAGGAATAAGAAATTGGTCCCTTTCTGAAGGGAAATTATGTTTGTGCAATGAATGTCGTTACGCCTTTTTGGTAAAACCAAGGGAAACTTCAGCAGCTTGTCCTAAATGTAATAATATATGCATAATAAAGAGTCCAAAATTTAAAAAATACTTTTAGTTTATTTTAAAGATAGAGTTTAAGCAAAATGGTTTTAAAAAAATTCCCACAGTTTCTTGATCTTTCAACTTTAAGTTCTTAGCATCTTTAACAAAAAATGAATTTTCTTTAATGTTTTGCTTTCCTATTATAACATTTAAAGGAATTGTCCTCGCACCAGTAAACAAATCGATCTTATAGTTTCCATGACGGTGCGGAACTATTCCATAATCAATAATACATTTCGTTGCTTGAGAAGATGTAATTACTCTGCCTTCCATTCTATAGTTGCAATCAAGCATTTTATAAGCAATATCAAGATTACCAGAAGTAAGTGCTTTTCTTATTCTGGTACTGCTTACAGGAACTCCGTCCAGGAATACCTGCTCAACCGGATATAATTTAAAACCTTTTTTTTCAGCTAAACGTTTGAGCTGATTTACATCACCTTGAGCATCCGCTCCGAATTTCCAGTTTTCTCCAACACATATCGCGTTTAGCTTAACATTGTTATTTTTTATCAAATAATCTACAAATTGTTCTGGCAACATTTTTGATATTTTCTGATCAAAACTCAACGTCACAATTGCATTGATCCCCAGTCGTCCCAACAACTCAATTTTTGATTTTTGCGAACGAAGAAGTTTTAGAGTTGATTCTTGAATAAAGAAATGTTTTGGATGAGGTTGAAAAGTAATCACAACAGGAACAGCATCATATTCTTTTGCTACGGTTAGCAACCTGTTTATTATCGCTCTGTGTCCAAGATGAATTCCGTCAAAAATCCCAATAGCTGCAACGATATTATGGAATCCAAATTCCCCCAGATAACTAATTGCAGAAACTTCGATCAGCATAGATTGTTTCACTTCAAAACAGGACTTCGTTGCTCGATTTCAATATACGAAGTCTTGACTGTCAAGAATTATATTTCGTTTTATTCTACCATGGAAATTGGAATATATGGAGCAAAACTCTTAGGAATGATTTTAATTCCCAGCGTCCTTATTCGTTCTCTGATTTCCGGTTCTTCATACCGACTCGTTACTAATATTGCCTGTTGTTTTAAATCTAACTGTTCTATCAAGTCCAAACCTGTTTCCCTGGAATTAATCAGTTCGTGGTCAACTAAAAACAGATCATGTTTTGAATGTGAAGCTTTACCCGCCTTTGCATGGCTTCCGCCTTCGCTTTTAGCTTCGGCGGGACAAGTCGGCGTGGTTAAACAATATTCTCTAAAGGCTGATGGTTCATAAAAATGCTCAAGCGTAACTAACTTATTTTCAAGGTATTCTTGAAAATGTGTTTGCCAGATGTTATGAATAGATTCATCATCATCTAAAATAACAATATGTATATTGGGAGAAAAAGTAATACTACTTTGGAACCAATCAGATTCTTTAGTTATAGGAAGTTTAATAGTAAAAGTTGTTCCCTCACCTTCTTTTGATTGAATATCATAACTTCCGCCCCAGCTTTTGATATTTTGGATAGCTCCCGAAATTCCTAAGCCACAGCCTCCTTTTTTACTGGAGTTTATTTTCCCTTGTTTTATTTTTAGAAGAAAGTCCCGGGACATTCCCTTTCCATTATCAATTATCCTGACAATCAAATCATTATATTGTTTAGTCAGAACAACTCGAATAATTCCTCTTGACTCAATTGCTTCAAACGAATTATTAATCAAATTGGAGATCACTCTTTTAAAATTTTCAGGCTCCAGATTAACAAAACAGCTATGAGTGTTATTGCCAAGTTCCAGAATAAGCTCTACTGGTTTTTCTGTTATCTGAACTCGTTTTTCCGCTATCAAATGCTCTAAAAGGCTCGACACTAATTCAGCTTTCAGATATTTTTGCTCTTCAGTGTCTTCTTTCCCTTTTATTTTATACTTTGCCAGGAGATTATTGGCAATATCACTAATACGGTGCGTCGCATTTCTAATAAGTATTCTTTCTTGCTCAGGCAATTCTTTTAAACTCTTTAATGCAGTGTTAAGCGCGGCTAACGGAGAACGTATATCATGAACCACTTGAGCCGTTGTCTCAGCTAGTACATGATCCTTCATATGAATTGCTTTTTTCTTCAAAGAGCTTATTCTTAATTGAAACACTCCTCCAATAATAGACAAAACAGCTATTCCTAATTAATCCCTTAAACCATGATGTCTTCCAGTATGGAGGTGTTATTGTTATTTTGATAGAAATGCCTTTTTCATTCCAGATGCCATCGTTGTTAGAGCCTTTCAGGCGAAGGGTGTATTCTCCAGGATTGAGATTCGAATACTGACCGAAGTTATTTGTTCCTATATAATTCCAATCTTTATCGAATCCTTCAAGTTTATAAGCATACTGATTTTTGTCTGGATCCATATAGTCCAGCGCTGCAAAGGTAAATTCAAATGAATTATCTGGCCACGGAAGCTTTATTTCTGTCAGTTTCTTTAAGCCATTCTCGTTGTAAGTTCCTTCTTTCGATTTAAATGTTGACAAAACAATCGGCGGAATATGCGGATTCGACTCAATCTTGCTCGCCTCTTCAGGATTGAACTTGCAAAGACCATCTAATGTTGAAAACCAGAAGTTCCCTTGAGAATCTTTTAGGGCATTAGCCATTATATTAAACTGATAACTTAAAAGCCCATCTGTTTTAGTGAATAATCTTACAACTTTTGATGTATTTGGATCAAACTTTGTAATACCAGAATTTGTACTTATCCATAAGCAACCTTCTTTGTCTTCTAATATATGTCTTGTCCTATTGCTGATAAACCCATTTTCTATCCCGTAAGAAGTAAATTTTTCCGCTTTTTTGTCAAACCTGTTCAGCCCTCCGTCTTCAGTAGTAACCCAGAAATTACCCTTGCTGTCAATACATAAATCTTTTACTATGTTTCCACTGATACTGCTTTTGTCATTCGGATCATGTTTATAATGCACACACTTTCCAGTTTTTTTATTGAATTTAGTTAAACCATTGCCAGCTGTTCCAAGCCATAAAAGATTACCATCCTGAAGCATACTAAAAATAGGTTCATTACTTATAGAGTCCATCTCGCCAGGAATGTGCTTGTATTGAGTAAACATACCGGATTCTGTATCTAGGGTGAATAGAGCCCCTTGATCAAAAAAGGTAAACCATAAAATATTGGTTTTTTTATTGTCTTTTGTTAAGAGACACGGAGCATAATTAGAGTGTGGATTTTTAAAGGTTTTTTTGATTTTTTTAGTAGCAGTGTCAAATAGATTTATAGTTCCTATATTATCCTGGAATCCCAACCAAAGTTTATCGTTTGGTGCATCTAGTATAGAAGACACAGAAGTAGTAGGTAAACTAGAGGGATCATTGGCAACGGATTTATAATTTTCAAATTTTCCATCTTTTGCGTATAAGCTTAAACCACCTCTAAACGTTCCCATCCATATATTTCCCTTCTTGTCTTCATGCAATGTTATTATATTATTCGAGCATATACTAGAAGAGTCTTTGGGAACATGTGAATAGCTTTTAAAGACATCCTGCTTCCAAATACACTTATTAATACGACCAGAACTAGTAACTAGCCATACTATGCCGGTATTATCTTCAATACAATGCACTATATCATTTGAACTTATACTATTGGAATCTTTGGGGTCGTAATCATAATGTTTAAAAGTATTTGTTTTTATATTATAAAGATCAATTCCATTGCCTCCTCCATTACATATCCACAAATTATTGAACTGATCTACCATAATGTGGTTAATATCATTATATGACAAGCTATTCTGATTATTGGGTTCATGCCTGTAATTTGTAAAAGAGTTTGCTTTCCTATCGAATTTGTCTATCCCTGCATTTTTTGTACCTATCCAAAGGTTCCCTTCTTTATCTTCTACTATTGCATTGATATGATTATCACTAAGGCTGTTTGGATTATTTTGTTCATGTTTATAACAAGAAAATTTACATGTTTTTTTGTTATAATTATTCAATCCATCGATAGTTCCTATCCAGATTAAATCATCTTTGTCTACAAAAACTGTCCAAACAATATTATTACTCAAACTATTGGAATTATTTAGATCATGCCTATATCGAGTAAAATTGCCAGTATTTTTGTCAAAAGAGTTTAATCCATCGATAGTTCCAAACCAGATAAGACCCTCTTTATCCCCAATGATATTGTTATGGAACCAATTAGAATTATTACTTGTTGGTGAATTTGTGTCTGATTGTTGGGGGGTATGTTTTGTACAAATACCGGTAGCCTTATCATAAGAATATAGCCCATTATTTTGAACGAGAAACCATATTATTCCTTCTTTGTCAATAAAGATAGACCACACCATGAGAAATGAATTCTCATTCTCCATAATTTTTATTTTCTTTAATTTGTTTCCATCGTAACAAAACAGTCCTTCCCCTTCTGTTCCAATCCAGAGCAAGCCATCTTTATCCTGACAGATACAGGGATATACTTTATTAGTCTCCAATACGCGCTGGATTTTAATGTCACCGGCAAGCACCAAAGTTATGAAACTGAAATTGACTGTTAAAAGTAGAACTATCGCTACAAATCTGTTTTTCATAAGAAACTTCCTCCCTATTTTAAGGTTAATCCCGTAAATTTCGAAATAAAATAAACTATAAAATATTATTATAATTATATCGTATAATGCTTAACAAAGCATATTTTATTAATTAATTTTACCTTAATTTAAAAAAAATTTCAAGGGGAAAATGATTTATTTAATAACAGGTGGGACCAGAAGCGGAAAAAGCAGTTTTGCCTTAAATCTGGCAAAAAATTCAAAGAATCCGTTTTTTATAGCTACTGGATGGGCAGGTGACAATGAAATGTCAGATCGGATAAAAAAACATAAAAAAGAACGAAATAAAATCTGGACAACTCTAGAAGAAAGATTTGATTTAAACGCTGCTATTGTTTTGGCCATCAAGCAAAACGCAGATTTTATTATCATTGACTGCTTGACACTATGGACATCAAACTTGATGTATAGTAAAAAGGATATCAAAAGTTATCTCTCAAATCTGATAAAAACTCTAACAAATACTGAAATTTCTATAGTTTTAGTCACAAATGAAGTAGGGCTTGGCATCGTTCCAAACAGCAAAGATGGCAGAGAATTTCGTGATACTCTGGGACTTATTAATCAAAAACTGGCAAAAGCTGCAGATAAAGTCATTTTTATGGTATCCGGAATTCCAATAGAGCTGAAATGAAAAGTTTAAGATTCGCAATTTCAATACTAACAACTATCCCGATGGGACATATAGAAAATATTGATAACAAAACATGGTTGGAAAGTGTCTATTTTTTTCCTCTTTGCGGATATCTCATTGCAGCATTCTCTTTACTTCCACTCATGGCTGCAACAGAAATATTTTACATTCCTGACATTATTCAGGCAATTTTAATAGTAGTATTACTTTTTTTGATCACGGGAGGACTGCACATGGATGGACTTGCTGATGTCTGCGACTCGTTTTTATGCGCCGCGCATAGGGACAGAAGAGTAGAAATAATGCGTGATTCAAGCATTGGTGCTTTTGGCGCGATCGGGCTGATTTTTTTAGTAATAGCAAAAATAACAGCTGTTTCCATTCTAGTCTCAGGAAAAGACTACTTTGCCATTTTTGCGGTAATCGTACTGGCAAGATTTCTTATGGTAGTACTTATAAAGTTTGGCCATTATTTTCCGTATGATACCGGGATGGGCCGAGATATCATAGGAAAAATTTCATATACCACACTAACTGTAACCTTGATATATACTGCACCATGTTTTATTTTTAGAAAAGATATTTTTATTACAATAATGATACTTCTTGTGATGGTATTATTTCTAAACAAGAGATCAAACGACAAAATAGGCGGTATCTCAGGCGATGTACTGGGAGCATCTTGCGAGTTGAGTGAGACTCTGGGTTTTTTACTGCTTACAATTAAACTCTATTAATAATATTCAAAACATAGATAACTCTCACAAGGATTAATGCTTTGTAGTATTGTGCCTCAGTGTGAAAAAATTATGACAATGAAAGCGATAAAAGGAAAACTAAATGGTATAATATTAATAGAACCTGACGTATACCCGAACAATAGGGGTTTTTTCCTGGAGAGTTACAATAAAAAAACGTATGAACAAATTGGAATAAACCATAAATTCGTTCAAGACAATCATTCAGCTTCAACAAAAGGGACGCTGCGCGGAATGCATTGGCAGGTGAATTATGCAGTACAAGCAAAGTTAGTACGAGTAATTTTTGGGAAAGTTCTGGATGTTGTGGTTGATATACGAAAAAGTTCTCCAACCTTTGGATTGTGGGAGGGATTTCAACTCTCTGCGGAAAATAAAAAACAACTATTCGTTCCTGTAGGCTTCGCGCATAGCTATTTCGTTATAAGCGACTATGCAGAATTTCTATACAAATGCGACAATTATTACTCGCCTAAAGACGAGAGAGGATTTATCTGGAACGATCCCGATATAGGAATAAAGTGGCCTGAAAATAATCCTGTTCTTTCTGAAAAAGATTTAAAACTGCCTTCATTTAAAGATATACCCGAAAAAGACCTGTTTTAGCTCAGTTATGAACAAGATAAAAGCTCTTGGATTTTACTGAATAACAGAGAGTATGGTATGAAAAAAATAGTCATAATAGGACTGGGGCTAATAGGAAGTTCTTTAGCCTTGTCTATTAAAAAGCATAAATTGTGCAAAACTGTATCAGGTTATGATGTAAATTGTACTAATCTAAAATGGGCCTCAACCTGTCGCATTGTCGATGAGAATTATTCTGCTATTGAGCTTGCTATCTCCAATGTTGATCTGATTGTAATTGCGACGCCTGTTAATGCATGCATAAAAGTATTATCCCAAATAGCGCCACTGCTCAATAAACATCAGGTAATAACCGATACAGGCAGTACAAAATTTAAAATAACGACAATGGCTGAAAAGTTATTAAAAGAAAAATTCAAGCAGTTTGTACCAGGGCATCCCTTAATAGGATTAGAAAGGAGCGGAATTAAAGCAGCTGTGGAAGACTTATTCTTCGGCCAACATGTAATATTAACACCTGCCAAAGATACAGATTCAAAGGCACTACAAACAGTCACGACATTTTGGGAAAAACTACACAGTATTGTTGATGTTATGACACCTGCACAACATGACAAAATTATTGCGTTTACCAGCCACCTGCCGCATATTTTATCGTTTGTTCTAGCCAATACTCAAAATACAAAAGAAATAATGATCTCTCCTCGCAGTTTAACTGATTTGCTAAGAATAGCTAAAAGCAATCCGAGAATATGGCATGACATATTCCTGACTAACACCAAAAACATATTACATTCCATCGATAAATTTGAAAAAAATCTACAAAAAATCAAAAAAGCAATAGAAAGTAAGAATAGTTCTGCAATTTTGAGTTTCATTAAAAGTGCAAATAAGAAATCTTTCCATATACTTTCAGGCAAGGATGTCCAAAATACTTTAAAACAGTAAAAATGTCGAAAGCAGCTTGTTTTACTTTTGCATTTAGGAAAAAGTCCAACTATAATTTAGAACTCTATTCGTATTATAGAAAACTATATAAAATAATTACAAGATGGAGAGAAGGCAATTATGAAAGTTTCAGCAGCCAATGTGAGGAATTTTGCGGTAGTTGGACATCTTAATTCGGGAAAAACATCACTATGCGATCTGATGCTTTTTAAATCAGGTAAAGTAGAAAGACAAGGTAAAACCACAGATAAAACAAGCGTTTCAGATTATACTCCGGAAGAACAAACCAAACAAAGTAGCATATATTCAGCGGCACTGAACTGCAAATGGAAAGAACATCATTTCTTTTTTATAGATACTCCCGGATATGGTGAATTTGTAGCTGAACCAATTGCCGCTATATCAAACGCAGATACGGTATTAATTTCAGTAGACGCTGTTGATGGAATACAAATAGGCAGTGCAAGAGCATGGAAGATAGCACGAAAAAACAACATTCCCGTAGCGTTTTATATCAATGGCATGGATAAGGATCAAGCTAATTATGACAAGGTTATAACACAAATTCAGGAAAGCTATGGAAAAACCTTATGTATTCCTGTAACAGTTCCAAATGGTAACGGTTCCTCTTTCTCCAGTGTTGTAAATATTTTGAAATCAGAAACTCTGCCGGATAATGCAAAAGAGTATCGTGAAAAGATCATGGATACAGTAGCAGAATCGGATGAAGAATTAATGACTCGCTATCTTGACGGGCAGAAGCTTTCACCAGAAGAAATTTTAAAAGGCCTGAAGAAAGCAATGATGAATGGTTCATTTATCCCCGTGTTTGCTGGCAGTGTTGCGAAAGAAATCGGTATCGAAGATTTAATGAACGGTATAGCAGAACTATTTACAGATCCTCTCAATAGAATAGCAAAAGACAAAGCGGGCAATAAAATCCAGGTATCTGAAAACGGAACAGGAGTAGCCAAAGTATTTAAAACCATTAATGATGCTTTTCTTGGACAATTAGCTTTTTTCAGAGTTTACAGCGGAACGTTTACTTCTGATTCTGAAATCGTAAATATCACAAAGAGTACAAAAGAACGGTTTGGATCAATAGTGCTTATAAACGGAAAAAATCAGGAAAAGGCAGAGTGCGCTGTCCCCGGAATGATTGGAGCTATGGTTAAGTTAAAATCTACAGCTCTTGATCATACAATTGCAACAGTTTCCTCCGCATCAGAACTGCCTGCTATAGAATTTCCTGCTCCTGTAATGTCTTATGCTATTACCGCAGTAAAGAGCGGCGAAGAAGATAAAATAGGCACAGGGCTGCACAAATTGTGTGTCAATGATCCAACACTAAAGCTTGAAAGGCACCCGGAAACGCATGAGACACTGTTATCCGGCATGGGAGATCAGCATCTTTCTTTGGCAATAAAAAAACTCAAAGAGGAAAACAAGGTAGAGGTACATACCGCTACTCCTAAAGTGCCATATCGTGAAACAGTTACTGCTCATGGTGAGGGGCACTACAGGCATAAAAAACAATCCGGAGGGCATGGACAGTTTGCCGAAGTATATCTCAAAATTGATCCTAATCCGAACGGTTACGAATTTAAAAACGCCGTAGTAGGTGGAAATATCCCTAAAAACTTTATTCCAGCCGTAGAAAAAGGTGTGCTTGAAGCCATGATTGATGGACCTCTCGCTGGATGCCATGTCCAGAATGTTCTGATTACTGTGTACGACGGGAAATATCATGACGTTGACTCCTCGGAAATGGCATTCAAGATTGCCGCAAGAGCCGCACTAAGAGATGCCATAGAAAAGGCTAAACCAATCCTCCTTGAACCTATTCAGAGCATAAAAATCCATATCCCTGACCAATACATGGGAGATATCAGTGGTGACCTTAATCACAAACGCGGAAGAATACTCGGAATGGACATGGAGGAAGGTTTGCAGGTTGTTAAGGCGGAGGTTCCTCTGGCAGAACTTGCAAAATATGCTATGGAATTAAGAAGTATCACACAAGGTAATGGTTCTTTTGATATGAGTTTTGCCAGATATGAAATGGTCCCTTCCAATGTAGCCAGAGAGATAATTGAAAAACATAAAAAGGGAACAGAAGAAGCTGTATAAAACATCCAATATCCGAATGTAGGGACCCTCCGCTGAACGATGTGTATTTCAGAAACATGCACGGTGAAGAATTCTGCCGATGGAGAGCTTTGCTTAGTCGAGGCTACAGATATACGGGTGCAACGAAGTTTGTCCATCCATGTAAAGGATACATTTCATTGAATATTGATAAATTATGGCGTTATTATCGTAGTAAGGTATACCCATCTTTACGGATTCTATTTTTTTGTGAAAAACTATTTGATTTTAACTTAACCGTCTGTATCTTAGGAGATTTTGCGGTAACTTCTGCTTTTAAGGTGGAAGTTTTGTATATTAAAGAAAAACAATTAACCCCTAAAAACAAACAATGACAAAAATAACAACAAAAGAACCAACCAACCAACAACTAAGCATCCCATCCCTGCTTGATCTGGAAAACATGCCGTCAATGGAATCACTGCTTAATGAAAAGAGCACGAGTGGTTTTACCGAAGGCACTATTATTAAAGGCAGAGTAGCCGAAAAAAGAGATAATGGTATACTGGTGGATATCGGCTGCAAGGCAGAGGGATTTATCTCAAAAGAAGAATTCAAAGATTGGCCTTCAATACAAACTGACCAGATAATAGATGTTTATCTCGAAGAAATAGAAAATGAAAGAAACCAACCTGTTCTAAGCTATCAGAAAGCTAATTTCACAAAGAGCTGGACAAACATTACTACACAATATAAAGAAGGCAGCATAGTAAAAGGAACAATGAAATATCGCGTAAAGGGCGGTATTATTGTCGACATCGAAGGAGTAGAAGCGTTTCTGCCTGGTTCCCAGATTGATATCGCTCCGGTAAAAAACATGGATGAATTGATTGGGCTTCAGTATGATCTTAAGATAGTAAAAATTAACGAGGAAAGAAAAAATATAGTCGTATCAAGAAGAGAAATCCTTGAAGCTGACAGGTCTGACAAGAGAGCTGCTATTCTCAAGAATATAGTCAAAGGTAATATCTATAAAGGTGTAGTTAAAAATATTACAGACTTTGGCGCCTTTATTGATATGGGCGGAGTTGACGGATTACTGCATATTACTGATATGTCATGGGGCAGAATTAACCATCCGTCCGAAATGCTTGAGGTAGGCAAAGAAGTAGAAGTAGTAGTACTTGACATAGATTATCAGAAGGAACGACTTTCTCTCGGTTATAAACAGAAAACCAAGAACCCATGGGAAACTGCTGCTGAAAAATATCCTATCGGCTCGAGAATCAAAGGTAATGTCGTCAATATCATGCCTTATGGTGCTTTCATTGAAATTGAAAAAGGTATTGAAGGACTCATTCATGTATCAGAAATGTCCTGGACAAAAAGAATCAGCAAACCTACTGAAATGGTAAATCTCGGCGATGATGTAGAAGCTGTCGTACTTGATATACAGCCTGAAACAAAAAAAACCTCTCTGGGGCTACGTCAAACGACACCGAATCCCTGGGAACTTCTTGCCGCAAAATATCCGGTTGGTAGCAAGATAAAAGGCAAAGTCAGAAATATGACAAGTTATGGCGCTTTTGTTGAAATCGAAAATGATATAGATGGAATGGTACATGTTTCTGATATGTCCTGGACGCGTAAGATAAACAACCCTGCGGAAATGTTTAAGATTGGAGATGAAGTCGAAGCTGTAATTCTAGCTATAGACCTTCCTCAGCAGCGTATTTCTCTTGGTATTAAGCAAATGGAATCTGATCCGTGGCAAGATATAGAAAACAGTTACAAAATCGGCGATATAGTTAAAGGTAAAGTAAGTAAAATTACCGCTTTCGGTGCCTTTGTAGAGCTCGGTAATAAAATAGATGGTCTTGTTCATGTATCCCAAATATCTGACGAACACGTTGAAAAAGTAAAAGATGTCTTGAAAGTCGGCGATGAAATTTCAGCGCGTGTTATAAAAATTGACAAAGCTGAAAGAAGAATCGGGCTCAGCATTAAGGCTGTTAATAAAGAATACACCAGTGAAGATCTGAAAGCTGTAGGGGAACAAGTTACTGAAGCTCTTCGTTCTGGAGATGTGATGGTAGGACTTGAAGAAGCCTTTGAAAATTCAGGGTACAAGCAGGAAGATTCTTCTTCTAATCAATAAAACAATTTTGACATTATAAATAATGGAGAAAAAATTATGGATTTTTTACCTCTTGCAGAAGTAGCTAATAATGGCGGACTTACCGGTATGCTTGTTAGCTTTGGGCCGTTTATACTTATCATAGTTGTCATGTATTTCCTTCTGTTCCGCTCTCAGCAGAAAAAAAACAAGGAACGTCAAATGATGCTTAATTCAATGAGAGCTGGTGATAAGGTTCTCACAGCCGGCGGAATTATAGGCACAATAGCAGCAATTAAGGACAAAACTATGATCATTAAAATTGCTGAAAATGTCAAGGTTGAAATTATGCGCAGTTCAGTAAATGGAATTATTGAAAAAAGCGGTGAAGGAGAACAGAAGTCTTAAGACTATAATCCATAGACTATAGACTGTAGCTACGAACCACAAACTTTTATCTGACGAAGCCCTCTTGGCGAAGTCGGAGCAAATCACGAACCACGAATTATGAACCACCAACCAACATGAATAAAAAACCGATTCTAGCCAGAATCATTCTGGTACTGATAGTAGTAGCTATTTTTGCCTGGTCTATGTTTCCTCTACAGCAGCAGGACTTTTATAAAGTTCTTGCATCACTGACAGGAAATGCTCCTGCAATAGAAAAGGTTATAAAACTGGCTAAAGATAAACAGAATAAAGATCCGAATCTATATCCCTCAGTAGCTGTTGATGAAGCAGCTAAAGAACTTGATATAGACCTTTCAAAATATCTAAAAATGCAGGACGTGTTTATCAATGCGGATGTGATTCGTATGATAAGGTCCAAATGCGCAAGTTCCATTAAACTGGGGTTGGATCTTAATGGCGGAACAGAATTTATAGTAAGCGTAGTACCGAACAAGCCTATTTCTGAAGCAGAAAAAAAGGCGATGGCTAATACCTCTCCAACCCAACTCAGAGACCGTGTAATGGACATCCTCCGAAACAGGATAAACAAATCCGGGCTAGTTGAACCGGAAATAGCCGCAGAAGGTTCGGACAGGATTTCACTGAAAATTCCAGTATCTACGGAAGAGCAGAAAAAAGAGTACATGAAGCTGATTCAAATGTCAGCACAGCTGGAATTTAGATTGGTTGCGAAAGATAATGAACAGCTTCTATCTCAATACAATGCCGATCCTCAGCACTTTATTCCTCCGGTTGGATATGAAAAATTGATGATGATATCATCTGACAGATTCGGGAAAAAAAGAACAGAGATATGCTTTGTTCATATCCATCCGGAAATGACAGGCTCTACAATAACAAACGCCTATGTCGCGACAACTCAATACGGGCAGAGACAAATCGCGCTGGAATTTAACACTGTCGGAGCACATGAATTCGGGAAAATAACCAGTGCAAACGTTGGCAGAAGACTTGCGATTGTTCTTGATGGGACTCTCTACTCTGCTCCAGTAATACAAACAGCAATTTATGGAGGGAATGCATCCATAAGTGGTGATTTTTCTCAAGAGGAAGCAAATAATGTAGCTACAGCGCTTGCATGCGGGAATTTACCGGCAACAATCAGGATAGACTCCACATTTGACACAGCCCCGACATTAGGTAAAGAAGCTGTCAAGAGTGGAACCCTTGCAGGGATAGCCGGACTTTTGTGGGTGGCATTTTTCATGCTTGTTTATTACAGAAAAGCTGGAGTTGTAGCCAATATAGCATTGTTGGTAAACGTGATACTCATTATAGGCGCGATGGCATCCTTGGGAGCAACATTGACACTTCCAGGTATCGCCGGTATCATACTTACAATAGGTTTGGCTGTTGACGCAAATGTTCTTATCTATGAGCGCATACGAGAAGAACTGGAAGCAAACAAAACTCTGGAAAATGCAATAGACCTCGGATATAAGAGAGCTTTTGCAACAATCCTTGACTCAAATACGACTGTTTTACTTGTTGCCATTATTCTTTACTGGCAGGGAACAGGACCGGTAAAAGGATTCGGAGTTACACTCAGTATAGGTATAGCCTGCAGTATGTTTACTGCGATATTTGTAACTAGGCTGATTTTTGATATTTACCAGAGGCTCTTCCATGTCAAAAATCTAAAAATGATGAGACTGCTTACGGGAATGAATATCCCATTTCTTAAGTTATGGAAATACGCGGTAACCTTATCCATAGTGCTCATGGTATCTTCTATAGCTGTTGTTATAATCAACGGCAAGCACATTCTCGGAGTAGACTTTACCGGAGGCTCGCAAATAGTTCTTAACTATAACAGCTACGTTCCTCAGGAAGATGTAAAATCTGTTTTGGCAAAAGCAGGATATGAAACTGCTGTTTCTTACAAGTCTTCGCCTGTGGAAGGAAACAAGGTGGACATACTTATAAGTAATCAGACTCACCAAAAAACATCTTCAGGCGAAATGAACAACGTTGTAAATATCCTCAATAATAGTTTCCCTAAAGCGGTGTTCTCAGGTGCCTCTGAACAAGTCATAGGCGGGTTCGTAGGAGAACAGTTTGCAAAATCAGCACTGCTGGCAGTCCTATTTTCAGTCATCGGTATGATGATATATGTCTCGTTGAGGTTTGAATCAAGATACGCATTGGCTGTAATATTTGCTCTCCTCCATGACGTAATCATAGGTATGGGAGTATTAACTGCATGTAACAGGCAAATATCTCTTACCGTTATAGCCGCACTGCTAACTGCTGTGGGATATTCTATCAATGAAAGCATAATAGTGTTTGACAGGATCAGGGAAAATCTGAAACTACGCAAAGAAATAAATTACCGAGATATCATAGACCTCAGTATCAATCAGACTTTAAGCAGAACTGTGATCACTGCTTTCCTTACTTTTTCTGTCGTGTTCATCCTATTCATGTTCGGTGGAATTTCCATCAACAGTTTTGCTCTTATAATGATGGTCGGGATTGGCGCAGGAACATATTCTTCTATTTTCGTATCTTCCCCATTGATTGCTCATTGGCACAAAAAAGTAATTGGAATAAAAGAATAAATATGCAAATCATATTTACTAAGCGCTCTTTCCTCTTAAAACCTAACATCCACCATAGGCGGACAAGCTTAAAATTTAAAACTATTATGTTAAAAAATATCTGTATTTTCTGCGGTTCTTCTCCAGGAGCAGGAACCAAATATATACAAGCAGCCAAAAAAAATGGGAAAAACTCTAGCTGAGAATAATATTCGCCTGATTTATGGCGGATCAAATATCGGACTGATGGGAATTATAGATAAAGTAAAACTTGCCAAAAATCAAAATGCGAAAAAATAAATGCTAAAATGATAGAACAAGTCAATACAAAATTATGAATATTTGTTGGTATTAATAATCTTATAAGCGTATCTTTAATCTATCAATTTGATATATTTTATATAATCTTTGATGTAGGGGTTGCTTTAATAAACCAAGCTAACTATAATTTACACTTATTATCAGTTACGCTTCATTCTGAATGATAGTATAGAGCTTAATTGGATGGCTTTTTAAGAAACGAATTAAAGCGGAGCTAATATGGTTGATGGTAAAAATTGCCCGTTAGAAAACAAAACATTAAAGTTAGAAATATTGCCGGAATTTTCAGAAATAGCCAAGGTAACTTCTTTATTAAGGGATTTCTTTCACAAGCATAATTTCCCTACCAATTATTCCAATGAAATATGTCTTGTTGTTGAAGAACTTGCAGTAAATACTATTATGCATGGATATAAAAATATAGCAGTACAAAATAGAGAGAAAATAAGTGTCGAGATAGAATGTAGTAATAAGAAGAATAAAGTATCTATAATATTCAGGGATACAGGTATTCCTTTTGATCCAACGCTTCCTCGTCCTGCAAGAAAAGAAGGCACTATAGGCGGCTGGGGATTAATGCTGGTAAAAAAAATAATGCATAATTTTAAATATGAGAGAAGCGGTAAGTATAATGTCTTGAGATTATCTAAATATTACCAGGAAACATAAAAGAAAATTAAATACGATTTTGTAGCCGCAACACTGCAATTATGACAAAGACTAATATGGCCAGATTTTTTCTATGGCAGAATTTTTTATCCAACCGCTGGTTTTATTATCCCGGATAAGGACCCAATCTCCCATAATATCTTCTAATTTTACGGACTCTCCCGGGATAAGAATAATCTTTAATTTTTGCGAATCAGTTGATGGAAGAGAATAAATATCAGTATTTTTCTCAATGATTATTGCATCCGAACCTGAATATAAAGTGCTGTTTTGATAAATCGAAGCAACTAATGAAAAAAGCACCACTACAATCGCGCTGGAAAGAATAAAAACCCAAACGACCTCATGCGTAAAGCGCCGCAGAATCAAAGCAATAAATACAAAAAACACAGCTATAGAACATATAAGAAGCCATTCGTCAGGTCTGAATATATCCCTTATATAAACAATAAACTCTACAGGGGTTCTAGCAGTATAAAATTCAGGTAGGAAAAGCTTTCCTCTTACATGATTAAGATTTTGCAGAATATCCGAGTCTCTGGGAGCAAGAAGCAGTGCTTGCTGAAAACAAACCATTGCCTTTGCCATATTTCCTTCCCGATAATAACACTCGCCAAGATTATACAACCACGCCGGATTGGGTAATACCTTATCTATATTCTCAAGACAAATCTTTTCGGCATTTTTGAATTCACCCTTGTTATACTCAGTTACAAACCTATCCACAGGTAAAGAATTAGTACCTCCAAAAGTTCCAAACCCATTAAATACAGACAAAAGCAAAATTGCAATCATTGAAAACTTTTTAAGCGATTTATAAAGACGTTTTTTAAAACTCTTTTCAGTATTTACTGAACCCGGCACATAATTCATAGAATTTGCTGTTTTCAAACATTCTGCAAGTTCTTTATTACTGATTAGCTTTTCAAGTTCATCCACAGTAGTACCAGGAGGGTAACCAGATAAATCGTTAATAAGCTTAATCACATCGCTATTGATAAAATCCAGCAAATCCTCAGGCCTTTTTTTCTTTAGCTTTTTGAGAACAACGTTTTTCTCCTTTTCCGCCTTATACCTGCGCCTGGATGAATCATTCATATTAATCCTGAACCGTCTAAATCTTAACCACTCAAAGACTAAAAATAGAAGTGGTCCGGCAAGAATAAACGCAAGAATTAAAACTAAATTGTTTTTCCAAAGAGGAATAAGTACTTTTTTTTCAGAAGTATCTTTTTTAATATAAAGAATAGTATCACTCATCCGCTGCTTGTTCTCTTTTTTTACAATATCTTCCTTGCCTTTTTCCGCGGTTTTCCCTGCAAAATACGAGCTGCTTGAAGCTAAATTATTCTTCTGGACATCAACAGCTGTATTAAAAGGAAAAAGAATATACTTTCCCGAGGTATGGTCAAAAGCAGCCAAGGTAATAGATATATTATGCTTTCCAGGTTCCGTAGGAATAAATATATAAGTAATTGCCGCTCTGGACTTCTGCTGATTTCCAATTTTGCTCATGTCATATTTTTTAATTTCCGGAGGATAAACAGTAAAATCAGGAATTGACAAAGATGGCACTTTAAGAGATTCTAACGATCCATTCCCTTCAATATTGACTGTAACAGTCAGTGAATCCCCTTCTTTTACTTTACTTATAGAAGGACAATCAAATTTAACATCCCATTGTCCAAACAGTCCTATGAAATTTGCCTTATCTGGAACCGGAGGAAGCGGCAAGACATTAAACTCAGGAAGCTTCGCCGTAATTAATTTGGAAAAATGTTTATTCCTGCTGAAAAAAGGATCGTCTCCAAAAGGGAACGACATGTTAAATAACTCGCCGTCTATTCCTGCGTCTCTTCCTCTTTTTCCCGATGTTACTACATCAAGCATAAGCGAAACTGTCCCCTCCAGTTTTCCTGATGATATAGGAGTTATAGTCGTAAAAAAGCAAGTTTTCAGGTAATCGACCCCATTTTTTTCTTCATTTACCGGTTGAAAATACGGGTATGGAGCAAATCTGTCATTTTCTCTATTAATATCATGGAAATTTCCAAACATCACGTTGTCCAGTTTTACCTGAGGGTATTCAACCGGATTAGCAGTAAACTGTAACGCCTTGTAAAAATAAATCTCAAGAGGGATTTCCTGGCTTACATAAACACTGTTCGATTTAGTTCCATATACAGGCTGAAGAAAAACCAGCTTTTCCAAGTCAGCAAGAGGGCCACTAACTACTGCTACTTCTTTGAGCTGAGTTTCAAAGCTTTTATCTCCGATTTTTATTTTCAATGGTGGAAGTGTTATAGTTCCGGCTTTTTCAGCAACAATCTGGTAATTGGTAGTTTCAAATCGTATCCCATTTACTATCATCACACTACTCTCATCTCTGCTGTCAGAAATCCATTTCATATTTTCAACTTCGGGCAAATTCTCAATCTGCGGCCGTCCTTCAGTAGAACGAATAGTAAGAGTAGCAGGTTCTCCTGCAATAACGGGAGTCGGCTGCAAAGAAATATCCACAACAGCAAGAGTTATTTCTGAAAATAACACCGTAATAGCAAAAAACAGTAATACTTTTTTCAATTCATAATTCATAATTTATAATTTAAAAATTACCAGTCTTTTTCAACACCCTGTAACCCATAGGCTTCTTTTTCTTTATCTTTAAGAGCTTCATTTAAAGATTTTTCATCGTCAGTCATCATCTTAATAACAGACTCCGCTTGATCCTTTGGAATATCATTGCTGTCATATTGTCTTTGTTCTCCCCGCCCGCTCTGGTCTCGTGGAAGTTTGTCCGGAATGTTTGGCTGCTGTTTTGTATCATTATCGCCTTTGTCTCCCTTATCGGGTTTATCTTGTTTATTTTCAGCATTCTGGCGTTTTTGTTCCTCTTGTTTTTTATCTTGCTCTTGACCTTGTTGAGAATTATTCCCTTGTTGATTTTGATTCTGCTGCTGATTTTGTTCGCCAAGCTTGTCCAGAGCCTCCTTGAGTTTTTGTTCAGCTTCTTTGCCTTTACCGTTTTGTTGATCTTGCCTGGCATCTTTTAAATCCTGTTGAGCGCCGCCTGCAGATTGCTGATCTTGCTGACTATTGTTCTTATCTGCAGAATTTTTATAATCCTGAACGGCCTGCTGAGCTTGCTGAGTTTTTTCATTGGCATTATTTTGTTTTTTTTCTTTTTGCTGCTTATTCTTTTCCTGATTGGCTTGCTGCTGTTTATCCAGAGCCTCTTTAGTTTTTTCTTTTGCTTCGTTCTTCTTCTGTTCCATTTCCTTGCGGTTTTTAATAATTTCTTCAGCCTTCTTTCTATCGTTCAACAATATCTGCTGATTCACAGAAATATCTTTTCCTGAATGAAGTTTCATGGACTCTTTATAGGATTGTTCGGCTTTGTCCAGAATTTTGAGGCATTCTTCAGGATTCTGCGCCATTACCGCTCTTGCTGATTCATGTTGAATTACTCCAATATTTTGAAACGCTTTGCTTCTCAAAATAGGATCATTTTTACCCCTATTTACAGCTTGAGTGTAACTTTTTACTGCTTCTTCCATCTTCCCTGAATTTTGCAGTTCTACACCGGCATTGTAATATTCAGTAGGGGTTGTCCCATCTTTTGCCAGTACAAACGGGGTATCAACTTTACTGGCTGTTGGTAACACCTGAGGTGTCTTTTCTTTTTCTTCATTGACAGCAGCAAATGCAAGAGTAGAGATTAATTGAACTGAAAATATTATTCCCAAAAATCTGTAGAATTTCATGTATCTTTCCTTTCACCTATTGCGAGCCAGAAGAGCAAAGCAATTACTGCAAAAAGAAGCGAAATCCGAAACCGTTCCAAAGGCCTCGAAATATTAGTTGAAGAATACTTTTCAGGAACAAGAGCAGAAATCCGTTTTTCAAGTTCATCTATTCCTGAATTTGCTGCCGTAGATCGTACATAAAGGCCGTCTGTAGCAAGCGCAAGTTTTTTAAGCAACTCTTCATTCAACTTTGTCTTGATAATTTCCCCTGTTAAATCCCGCAAAAAGACCAGATTCCCTTTCTTGTCATTTATCTGTATTGGTGCCGGGACATCAGGATTTCCTATGCCTACAACAAAAAGCGGAATTTTTAAATCCCTAAGCTGATCGATAATACCTGTGCAGTTTCCCTGTAGTTCATCCCCGTCAGTAATAAGAATAATAGCCTTATATCCGCCGCTAGCTGCTTTAAAAGCTTTTATTGCTTGTTCAATGGCCTTTTCTATGTTTGTCCCTCCCACAGGTATGCTTGAAGTATTCATTTCATTTATAATGCTGAAAAGGCTGGTTATATCTTCTGTAATCGGACATTCCAGAAATGCTCTACCAGCAAAGGCAATTATGCCATATCTATCCCCAGGAGTATCTTCTATCAATTTTCTCATCAAAAACTTAGCATGATCAAGCCTTGATGGCGCTATGTCCCTGGAAAGCATGCTCCTTGACACATCCAGAACCATTAATATATCCCTGCCACTGCTGGTATAAGGCAGCAGTTGATAACCCCAGTACGGTCTAGCTGCCGCGACGAAAGTAAAGACAATTACAAAAAACAACAAAACGTGCCTGAGATTACGCCTCCCAAAAGATACATTAATATATTCTTTTTGGTTTCTTAACCCTATAATTTTTTTAACAATCTTCCTTCGTTTCGAAGCAGAATAAAACAAAAGAATAAAATATAACGGAAGAACCCATAAAAGATTCCATAAAATCTCAGGATATAAAAAATTCATATTTCAAAATTTAACATTCAAAATTCAAACCTTAAAATTTTTGATAATATCAATTTATCCTCATCTTAAAAAAATCAAGAAAAATGGAACTATTTTTCGAATCTAATTTTTTCTCTTAAAATGACAACTCCCTTGGAAATTCTTGCAAAATGAGACAATGATGGATTACAACTTGCTAAATGGTCAATGTCGAGCAAAAAGATTATCGCTTCAGCATTTTTAAAGTAAAGAAATTCTTTGAAATTAACTATCCCGCGTGGCAAGCCACGGGGGATTCAGCAAAGGTTTTCGCTAAAAATTTCAAAAAAAAACATAAAAATGAAGCCAGCTGTCGGATTTGAACCGACGACCTACTGATTACAAGTCGATATGAGGAACAGGAAATTAGAGAACGGGTAAGGAATCTGGGAGTTAAAATAATTCCCAAAAACTTTGCGCCATATATTCCAATTTCCATAGATATTGTATCCAAAGAACCTCCAGTTTAAAAGCATAATATCTCGAGCTATAAATGACTCGCCTATGTCCGTGCCTCGTCGAAAACAATCGAAGGCGGGAACATTAGTGTGAATAAACAATAAAAAAATCTTGATTTATCTTGCCTTTTAAATGGATATAGAATATTCTATTTGAAAAAATAAGAATAATATCTGTAAGACGTTCAAGAGAAAAGGAGATAGAATTATATGAAAACGATAACATCTGAAGAATTTGATAAGAAATTTGATAATGGAGAAGATATTCTCCAGTACTGTGATTTATCTACTGCCAGGCGAATAAATCAGGAACACCAGAAAGTAA
>Ga0233425_10002334_pt1 | contig 37801 bp, 31 predicted proteins | sample Watercolumn_Towu_2_FD_181712 | JGI IMG/M metagenome (GOLD analysis project Ga0233425, IMG submission 181712) | Freshwater microbial communities from Lake Towuti, South Sulawesi, Indonesia - Watercolumn_Towuti2014_140_MG | ecosystem: Environmental > Aquatic > Freshwater > Lake | place... | reverse complement strand
AAGGATATAAAGATGTGAAAGATATTACAGTGACGGCGAAATTCAAATTGAAAAATGCCAAAGAAAAATTAGGGATAGCTGGCGATGTATTTGTCTTGGCTTGGACCACTACGCCCTGGACTTTGCCCGGAAATGTTTTGTTGGCGGTGAATAAAGAGACTGAGTATGTATTAATAGGAGGCTTTTTAAAGGATGTATATAACGGTAAACATGAACGACAATTAGGTTCAAATGAATATTGGATTGTAGCTAAAGAAAAAAAGGATGAAGTTTTAAAAATGTTACACAAAAATTTATTTGCTCAGAACGAAACTAAAGTTCAATTAGCTGAAGATTTTTTGGAAAAATTTAAAGAATATAAAAATTTTAAAGGCGCAGATTTGGAAGGCCTAACTTATGAGCCTTTATTTTCATATTTTAAAGATACTCCTAATGCTTTTCGCGTGGTGAGTGCGGATTTTGTTAATACCGAAAGTGGTACGGGTGTAGTACATATCGCCCCGGCGTTTGGTGATGATGATTATCAGCTCGGCAAACGTGAAGGTATACCGTTGGTACAACATGTCGGTATGGACGGCCGTTTTGTCGAAGAAGTAGAGGATTTTTCTGGTCACGAAGTGAAGCCAGCCGATGAACCAACGATCACTGATGTAGAAATTATTAAATGGTTGGCCGCTAATGGTAAATTATTTTCCAAAGAAAAAATAGAGCATTCATACCCGCATTGTTGGCGCTGTGACAGTCCGCTTTTGAATTATGCCACCAACAGCTGGTATGTAAAAGTGACTGACATAAAAGATCAATTATTAAAAAATAATCAGCAAATAAATTGGGTGCCACAGCATATCAAAGATGGTCGGTTTGGTTTATGGCTCGAAGGCGCGCGTGATTGGGCGGTGTCTCGTAATCGTTTTTGGGGAGATCCTTTGCCGATTTGGGAAAGTGAAGATGGTGAAGTGATTTGTGTCGGTTCAGTTGCTGAGTTGGAAGAATTATCTGGCCAAAAAGTGACGGATTTACACAAACATATTATTGATAAAATTGAAATTAAAAAAGATGGCAAGGTATATCATCGCATTCCAGAAGTGCTAGATTGTTGGTTTGAATCCGGATCTATGCCTTATGGACAGATGCATTATCCGTTTGAAAATAAAACCAAATTTGAAGCTGGTTTTCCGGCGGAATTTATTGCTGAGGGGCAAGATCAAACGCGTGGGTGGTTTTATACCTTGCATGTACTGGCGACCGCTTTGACCATAGGGGATAGCCCATCTATACCAAAAATTACTAGCGTACCGGCTTTTCGTAATGTGATTGTAAATGGTATTGTGCTCGCGGAAGATGGCAAAAAGATGAGCAAACGTCTCAAAAATTATCCAGAGCCAGATATAATACTGCAAAAATACGGTGCCGATGCGATGCGTTATTATCTCATTACTTCACCGGTGATGGAATCCGAAGCTTTAAATTTTTCAGAAGCGGGGGTGCGTGAAATGTATAGCAAAGTGGTAAACACTTTGTGGAATGTGGTGGAATTTTGTAAGATGTATCCGGTAGAAGCACCAAAGAATTTAGTGTCTGATCATATTTTGGATCAATGGATTCTAGCCAAGCTAAATGAATTAATAAAAGCCGTGACTGCTGGAATGGAAACATATCATCTGGCCTCAGCTAGTCGCCCAATCGTGGAATTTATCACCGAATTATCCCAATGGTATGTGCGTCGTAGTCGTGATCGTTTCAAAGGTAATGATCAAGAAGATAAAATAAAAGCTTCGGCTACACTCCAAGAAGTATTATTGACTTTAAGCAAAGTAATGGCGCCATTCACTCCCTTTATAGCGGAGAAAGTATATTTGGAGCTTGGTGGTTCGTTGGAAAGTGTTCATTTGGAAAGTTGGCCAGAAAGTCACGAAGAAAAACATCATACCGCAGTGATAGAACATATGGCCCAAGCGCGCCAAGTAGTAGAAATGGGCTTGGCTTTGCGCAATGAAAATAAATTGAAAGTCCGCCAGCCGCTTCATGAACTCAAAATGAATTTTGAACATTTTTCTCGTCAGCTTTTGGAAATAATAGAGGATGAACTAAATGTGAAAATAGTATCATATGCTGAAGCGATGATCGAAGATGGTTGGACAGCCAAAGAGGACGGCGCTACCAAAGTATGGCTTAATACCACAATTGACGAACAACTCAAAAAAGAGGGATCGGCGCGTGAAATCATTCGCACTATCAATCAGATGCGCAAAGAGCAAGGATTGACTATTGAGAATAAAGTGGTGGTAAAATATGAAACTGATGATGAAAATATCCTTTCGGTATTTGAATTTTTTAGTGAAGATATAAAAAATTCTGTTCTGGCCACCAAATTATTTTTGGCCAAAGATTTGAAATCAGATCCAATTAATCTAGATGGTGTTAAAATGCGATTGTCTATTGAAAACATTGTTTAAAAATGAGAGCCATTGACAAAATGACCAAATTGGGTGTATTCTAGTGGCTTAATATGGATTATTTTATGGTTACAGTATCTAGCGAAGAACCAGATCCAGAACATACAATTTCAACCGTTTTAAAATTTATTTCGTTTGACACTCTCGCCCCTTAAGGAGACCTCCTTTTGGGGTTTTTATATATGAGCAAAATTATTAATCGATTACAAAAAATTAAGAAAGCTATCTGGCAACGCCGTCCTATTTTGGGTGATATTATGAAAGGTCATGGTCAAATGTCTTTGTATGATTATGCTGAAGATTTTTTGGATGTTAATAAAAGTCCGCGTCTAGATGAGCGTAAAGGTGAACTTATAAATTCTGTTAAGGATTTGATAAAGAAACGTTTGGGAGATAATGTGGCTGAAGAAGTAGCCAAACAGCTAGCTCATCTTCCTCTGGTGTCAACCGCTGATCATCATAGCCCGATTCAGCATCCTTTTTGGGTAAACGCCAATATTATTTCGAGTTTGCCATATATTGGGAAAAACGACCCGCTTTTAAAATATTTAGTAGTTTTTTCTTTTGCCAGTGTTTCTTTGAATAACGCTTCCGGATATGCGCGCGGTTTGTTGTTTCATGTCCAAGAAAATTCTGGTGATTTGATAAGCCTGCCTATTTTACCAGATAAGGCAAAAATGAGTGTGGTTTATAGCACCCGGGCTTTTAATCGAGAAGATCTGGATAAAACCGAAGCCCAACTTTTTAAAAAAACTAAAGATAACATTTTATCTTTAGATCGTGCTGAAAAAATAAAAGAGATAATTGAAAAATATTTTGGCGATAAAGAAGTATTAAATTCTGAATCAATAAAAGAACAGATTACCAAAATAAATTTTAAGATGTGGCCGGATTTATTTCATCGAGCTGCCACTGAAAGTAACGATGTTCAAAGTCGGCACAAACTACCTGACTTGATATATTTAGAAATCGAAACCTTAGTATCGGATTTATTGATACATTACCATTTATTCAATAATAATTCTCTAATTCATAAATTTTTATTTGATCCCCAATACCAAGCATTAATTCCGTCTATATTCAACAATATCCCGGGCGCTTTTTCCCTAGAAAACGAATGGGGAACCTATCTTTTTTGGGCAATTGACGACAAACAGCATCGAGTGAGAATGTTTTTGTCTGAAGGCGAATTGCATTCTACTTATCGTCGTCACACTTGTAAATTTTCTCCCGAGGGTGTGAGACAATCTTTGGAAAATAAAGAAATTTTTCCAAGTATGCTTCTATGTTATTTGATAATATCTTTATATTACGGATTTAAATGTTTGGGTGGTTTCTGTCAGGTGAATGATTTGACAATTACCAAATTAGCCTGGCAAAAATTGTTAAAAATGGTTGGAGAAAATGCTGAGTCAGAAGCGGTACAGCCAATTCAAACCAAAGAATTGGGCGGTGATGGAATGGTGCTGGCTTATCTTAGATCAGAAAGCGGGGATATACAGCCGGCTTCCGGGATTGATATGATTTTGAGATCGCAGAATACTTTTTTTGATAAATATTATGATCGTTCCAAGCAAGTGACTCTGGAAGATATGATGAATCCGATGTTGCCGGAAATGTATACGGTATTGTATTCTCAAGAACAACGCGATCCTTTGTTAACTGAACTGACCGTTTATGATATAGTAAAGGAACTAAACATAAAAGACAAAATTTAATTTTTATTTATGAAAAAGAAAATGAGTGTCGCGGTGATTTTTGGCGGGCGATCTCAAGAACATGAAGTTTCTATCGGTGTGGCTTTGCAAATCATAGAAATTTTAAGTAAGGAAAAAAAATATAATATCATCCCGGTTTTTATTTCACCGCGTGGCAATTGGTATGCTGGTAAAGAGGTGATAAAAGCGGTAAAAAATCCGAAGATTTCTAATTTTAAAAATTTGTCTCCAGCGGTTTTTTCTCCTGACACTGATAAAACTCTTTATATTTTTAATTCTGATAAAACAATTAAGAAAGTAAAAATTGACATCGCCTTTCCTTGGGTGCTAGGAACATCCGGAGAAGATGGCGCCTTGCAAGGTTTGCTCGAATTAGCCAATATTCCTTATGTTGGTAGTTCTGTGTTTTCTTCCGCCTGTGGTTTCAATAAATTAACTACCAAAAATTATCTCAAGGCTTTCAGTGTGCCGCAAGTGGAATATTTGGCTATTGATAAAGCACAGTGGTCGGATAAAAAAATTTATGATAGTATAGTGAAAAAAATAGTCAGAGAAATATCTTTTCCTTGTTTTATAAAACCGGCAAGCTGTGGTTCTAGTATTGGTATTAGTAAAGTAAAAAATAAATCTGGAATTAATTTGGCTGTGGATTTGGCTTTTAAATATGATCAGTCAGTAATAATAGAGGCGGCGGTAAAAAATGCCATCGAAGTGGAATGTTCGGTGCTCGGCAACCAAGATCCAGTGGTGTCCACCCCCGGTCAGGTGGAATATGAAGGTGAATTTTATGATTTTAATGCCAAGTATTTATCTGAGAAATGGAATGTCTTAGTTCCGCCCAAACTACCTGCTAATAAGGTGGAAGAAATAAAACATCTGGCCAAAAAGGTATTTTTGACTTTAGGTGCTACCGGCGGTGCCAGGGTAGATTTTTTGATTGATGGTGACAGCCAAAAAATTTATTTTAATGAGATTAATACGGTTCCGGGTTTTCGTTCAGGCAGTATGTTTACCAGACTATTAGCGACCGTGGGTTATTCTTATTCCAAAATTATCAATACTTTGATAACACTGGCCTTGGAAAGGCATAGAGATATGAACAAGCGCCAGACTGATTTTAGTTCCGGTACGGATTGGTTTTTGAAAAAATAGTCTTTATGGAAAATTTTACAATAAAGATTGTCACCGATCTGTCAGAAGCAAAATTTTATTGGGATACATTGGTTGTCCAAAAAACTATTTTTGATAATTGGGATTTTAGATTTTGTTTTTATAAGTATTTTAATTATCCTTTGCAATTTTACGTGGGTTTTGTTGGAGACGAACCGATTGGATTGTTGCCATTACAATATAATCAGGATGAAAATCGTTTGGAGTTTTTTGGTGAACGTTTTATGGAAGATAATAAGGTTTCAATAAAAGCCGGTTTTGAAAAGTTTATTCCGGAATTTTATGCTAATTTGCCAGATAAAGCTAAGTTAGAATATATTATTGGTAATGACGAATTTACCGAGAATTTTAAAGTGTTGGACTATAAATATTTTTTAAATTTGAACACTTTAAAAAGCGGTGAAGACTATCTTCAAACATATTTTGATTCAGAATCTCGTGGTAAATTGAAGAGGAAGCTAAAAAAAATTACTCAAGAGAAGATACAAGTGCTGGAAAATAATTTTTCCGATGTCGAGTTTTTGATACAGTTTAAAATTGACCGTTTTAAAGAATCTTCCACTTTTAATTGGCCGCACCGCAAGGAGATTTTTAGAGATATATTAAAATTGCCAATGAAAATTTTTCTTAATTCTTTTTTGTTAAATGGTGAACTGCAAGGAGTGTCTTTGTCAATTTTATACAACCACGATTATGCTTTTGTAAATTTTGCGACCAAGCAGGATGCTTTCCCAAATTTCAGCACTTTTATCAATATGTACAACATTGAACAGGCTATAAAAAACGGTGCCAAAAATTTTAATGCTTTCGCTGGTGATTATGGTTGGAAAGAATTATGGCATTTGGAAAAATCTCCGCAATACGCTTATTATAAATAACATTTATAAATATTATGCCAGGTTGACAATCTGGCATTTTTTAGTTAAAATAAGCCAATAGTAATTATTAATCCATGTCATTTTTATGAATGTAAAGCAGATATTTGAACTCGGAATAAAAGTTGGTATTGCCTCCGATCCTCGTGGTCCAAAAGGAATAAAAAAATATTTGGATCGAGTAAAAAAACAGTACGATAGTCTCAAGCCAGAAGACAAAGAATTTTTTGATACCGAAAAATTGGATAACCCTTTCCCGGATAGTTTTATTCATGTTGATGATGGTAAGACTGAGGTGAAAAGAGTTTTGGCCGGTATTGATATCAATGGCCCGGAGATTTTGTTGGCCAGTCAGCTCAATGGGCGTGGTAAAAAAATTGATTTGGTGATTGCTCATCACCCCGAAGGCAAAGGTTTGTCCAACTTGCATGAGGTGATGGAAATGTATACTGATATTTACCCGCAACACGGTGTTCCAGTTCATATTGCCGAAAAATTAACCGAAGAGAGAATTAGAGAAATTGGTCGCGGTGTTCATCCGGTAAATCATTTTCAAGCGGTAGATATTGCGCGTCATTTGAATATTAATTTTATTAATACACACACTATTACCGATAATTTGGTAGATAAATTTGTGCGTGATTATCTCAATAAAAAAGGCCCAGAAACCGTGGGTGAAATAATTAAAACTTTGTTGGAATTACCAGAGTATCAAATCGCCCAAAAACAGGGAGCTGGTCCAAAAATTGTGGCGGGCGCTCCTAGTCACCGGGTTGGAAAAATGATGCTAGAGATGACCGGCGGTACCAATCCTTCACCAAAAGTGTATGAACATTTTTCCAATTATGGGGTGAGCACCATAGTCGGAATGCATATGCGCGACGATGCGATTAAAAATTCTACCGAAGGTCACATGAATATTGTAATCGCCGGCCATATGTCTTCGGATTCTCTTGGTATGAATTTGTGGTTGGATGAATTAGAAAAGCGCGGTATAGAAATTGTGCCTTGTGGCGGGCTGATCCGTGTCAGTCGGGTGAAAAAAGGCAAAAAATAAAATTAAATCGCCCTTTGCGGGGCGGTTTTTTTGTGTTAAAATACAGGTGTAATAAATAAATTATGATTGCTCAAATTAGTGGGAAAGTAGCCAGCAATAATGGATTAGAGGCTGTAATAATGACTGCCGGCGGAGTCGGCTATCGGGTGATGGTTAGTCCTAGTGCTGCCAAATTATGTGTAGTTGGAAATGAAATAGTTTTGGATACTTATTTGGTAGTGCGTGAGGAGGTATTGGATTTATTTGGTTTTGCCAATATTTCAGAAAAGAAACTGTTTAAAAATTTTGTTTCGGTATCAGGAGTTGGCCCTAAAACCGCCCTGCATTTATTGTCACTTGGCAGTGTCGAAGAAATTGTTTTAGCAGTGGGCAGAGGCGACGTGGATTTTTTGACTAAAGTTAGTGGTATTGGCAAAAAAACAGCCGAAAGAATTGTGGTAGAATTGCGGGAGAAAATGAATAAAGAACAAACAATAGTAGACAAAGGTGGAACTTTAAAAGAAAGTGGAAGTATCAATGATGCGCTTGAAGGATTGATAACTTTGGGATACTCAGCTCTGCAAGCGCGAGAAGTGCTCAAGAAAATTGACGTTAATGGCAAGAGTAGTGAACAACTTTTGCGTGAGGCGCTTAGGATAATTAAATAAAAAAACAACTGGCAAATAATAACCTTTTCGCTTTTTTCGGCCGCGAGGCCGAAAGGATGCGCCTCGGCGCATAACCCGCTCAAAGGTAATTATTTCCCAGTTTTTTTATAAATTTGTGTGTGCGTCCACCCAGGCCGCGAATGCCTGGGTGGAGCGCGTGTTGTTGATCTCCTTGGTAATTGCTGGCTATTCCAGCGAGTTGTTCATGGTCTCGCCCACGCCGCCGGCGCCCGGGACGATGTAGCTCTTCTCGTTGAGGCCGCGTTCGCGATCCCACTTGGCCCCCGGCACCTCGTCCAGGACATCCGGATCCGACAGACCGCGATCCAGCCGACCGGCGTAGATCAGGACATCGGGATGGGCCTCGGTGAACTTCTTGATGCACTCGGGAGTGACGATCATGAAGATCATGATGATTTTCCGGGGCTTTCCGAGATTCTTGTAGAGATCGATCACGTCCGTTCCCGAACCGCCAGTCGCCCCCATGGGGTCCGTGATGACGAGGATCTTGTCATCCACCGGGCCAGAGGGCTTGAAGGCCAGCCGCTCCGCTCCGGTGACCTGGTGCTGGTCGTCGGTCGTGCGCGACATGACGATGTGGTCGCGGTGGAGATTCTTGGGATCGATGACCGTACCCAGGTAGCGGTAGGTGGCCAGCGAAGGTTCATCACCGGCCCGAATCACGTTGACGCAGGTCGCCTTGATGGAGGGGTCGATCACCTGGGTGGTCAACACGGCGTTCATCCGAGTCTTGAACTGCGTCGACATGGTGGGGAAGTGTTCCGCGACGAAGTCGCCGGCCATCTTGCGAAAGATTTCCTCCACCAGAAGACCGGTCTGGATGCCGTCGGTCTCAGGCACAGACGCCTTCGCCATCAGAGCGTTCAGGATCGGATCGTCGAAGATGACCACGTTTTTGGGGTATTTGTGGTAGAGATTTTTCATGCCTGTACCTTGTATCGTCCGCGCCGACGACGAAGTGGGTTGGTGGCAAAATTGCCTGCGCGATTCAAGATCCAAAAAAGATTCTCAATCGCACAGACAATTTTTATGAACAACAGTTGTAAAAGAGCAAGAAAAAACCACCGTCACGGTGGTTTTATGAAATATTGATAAAAATGAAAAATGCTCCCTCAGTATTTTTTTGGTATTGTTTTTTATGAACAGTGTTTGGGAGTTTCATATTTATTTGACCTATTCTCCCATTTTTTATAGATATTGTCAATGGTCATTTTTTAGCTAATTTTAGCCAATAAAATGTTTATAAATAAATATTTTTTGCTATCTAAACCTGTTTGCCAAGCAACCACATAATCATCGCTTTTTGCATGTGCAGGCGATTTTCGGCCTGATCAAAAATTATCGAATTTTTGTGATCAATGGCGTCGCGAGAAATTTCATAACCCACATGACAGGGCATACAATGCATAATTTTAGCCTTGGGAGCATAAGTGTCTATTAATTTCGCACTGAGTTGGAATGGCATAAAAGTATTTTTGCGACGATCATATTCGGCTTGAAATTCTGGTTTGACCTGGCCGTTTTCAAAAAATTCCATATCCATCCAAGTGTCGGTATGAACATAATCGCTATCTCGGAGGGCTTCTTCCAGGTTGGTGGTACGAATTATATTGCCGGTGGACATAGCCATAGCGTTTAATTCTAGATCCACACTTTGAGTATTAGCTTCGGGAGCGGCAATAGCGACTTTGATACCGAGTTTGACACAGGCGAGCATGAGAGTATTGGAAACATTATTTTCTACTCCCAGCCAAGTAATTTTTTTGACGTTTTCAATACCGCCACTTTTTTCACTCATGGTGAGCAGATCGCTTAGCGCTTGGGCTGGGTGGTATTTTTCACTGCAAGCATCAATAACAGGAACGCGATTGTAGGAGGCGGCCTTGATAACGTCGGCGGCTTTCAAAGCTCTAAACATCAGTACTTGGCCAAAACGCATAATTGCCTGAATTTCGTCTCCAAAATCTGATAGACCCAATTGCGAAGTGCGGGCGTCTAAAAATATTCCGTGTCCGCCCAATTCAGTCATGCCGGCTTCAAAAGATAGGCGAGTGCGCGTGGATGTTTTTTGAAACAACATCACAAGAGTGTGATTTGGGAGATAATTGGTCAGCTCGCCAGCACCACGCTTGGCTTTTATGTTTTTGGCGATTTCTAAAATATTTAAAATATCTTCACGAGTCTGCTCTTTGAGCGAAATAAGATGGCGCATAGGAAAATTATAGTTTAATAACTAGAAAATTCTATCATTTTTGTGGTTAATCGACAAGAGTATAAAAATTAAATATTGTATTCATTAATATCGGCCTGAGCAAAGATTTTTTCACAATATTTACATTGTAGTTTGATTTGTTTTTCGATATGTTCAACATAAAAACAACTGTCGGATTGTTCTTGTTTGGTGATGCATTTGGGGTTGGGGCAAATAATAATTTTCTCTACTTTATTGGGTATCTCCACTTTGAATTTTTTTGTTAAAACAAAATCATTAATAATATTGATAGTGGCTGTGGGAGCGAGAATGGCCACCCGGTTTGCTTGATCCTGATTGAGCTCATAATTTTCTACTTTAATAATATCTTTTTTCCGCAAAGTTTTACTGGGAAAATTCAAACCGGTAGTAACAATTTTTTTATTGCTTTGTAATTTAAGAACCTCAATTATTTTTAGAGCTTGACCAGCGGGTATATGATCGATGACCGTGCCCTCTTTGATAGCAAATACTTTGAAGGCGCGTAATTGTTTTTGATTTTTCATATAAATATATTAGTTTAGTTTACCTAATACCATCGCAAGTAGGGCTTGGCGTACATAGAGGCCATTTTCCGCTTGTTCAAAGTAATAGGCATATTTGGTAGTATCGACATCAGCAGTAATTTCACCTACTCTTGGCAGGGGGTGAAGCACTTTCAGATTCGTGCGCGCATGGCTTAACATATCGGCGGTCAGAACAAAGATATTTTTTATTTTTTCATATTCCATTTGGTCGGGGAATCTTTCGCCTTGGATTCTAGTCATATATAAAATATCCACTTTATTGACAATTTCTTCAATTTTTTTATGAATAGTGTAATTTATTTTTTTTCTTTTTAATTCTTCGCAAATATGATTTGGCATCTGTAAAGAATCGGGAGCAACAAAGTATAAACGCGCTTTGAAATGAGTGAGTGCCTGAGCGAGTGAATGGGTAGTACGGCCATATTTGAGATCTCCCACCAGTGCGATGTCTAAGCCTTCTAATTTTTTTTGACATTCCTCTATAGTAAATAAATCCAGTAGAGTTTGGGTAGGGTGCTGATTGGCGCCATCACCACCATTAATTATCGGTTTGTCAGTGGCTTCACTAGCACGTCGCGCCGATCCTTCTAGCTGGTGACGCATAGCGATTACATCCACGTATTGTCCGATAATACGGGTAGAATCATAAAGGGTTTCGCCTTTTTTAGTGGAAGTGACCGCTGGATCAGCAAAGCCAACCACGCGGCCGCCGAGACGTTGCATGGCGGTCTCAAAGGATAATCGGGTGCGAGTCGACGGTTCAAAGAAACAGCTTCCCATAACTTGATTAGTTAGTAAAATTGGCTGGGGTGTTTTCTTTAAGAAGTGGGAATTTTTTAGAATTCTCAAAATTTCTTCTTTATTTAATTCTTGAATAGATATAATATCCCTCCCCTTTAAATTTACTGTCATAAATATATTTATAAAAAAGCCACCTGATGTCGGGTGGCGATTAATTATTTTAATTTATCACGTAATAATTTTTCGGCAATTATCGGATCGGCACTGCCTTCGGTGGCTTTCATCACCATACCTTTTAAGAATTGCAAAATTGGTTCTTTGCCAGCTTTGAATTGATTGACTTGAGCGGGATAATTTTTTATCACTTCATCTATTACTAAACCAAGTTTATTTTCATCATTGACTTGGCCGTAACCTTTTTCTTCCATAATGTGAGTGGGGTCCATGTCCGTACCTGATTCCAACATTTCTATCAATACTTTTTGTGCGTTGGTGGAATTGAGACGATTGTCAAAAATTAGAGCGACAAGTTCGGCAAAATTTTCCGGTTTAATTTTTAATAATTGAATATCAATTTTTCTTTCCGCCATCGCGCCGGTTAATTTACTGGTAAGCCACCCGCCGGCGAGCTTGGCAAGCTGTTGCAACGATTGTCCATCAATTTTCTTTTTGAAATCTTTTAACCAATTTTGTAATTCACTATATACTTGTTCGGTAAAGTCGGCCCAGTGTTTGTCGCTAGTGAGTATTTGGGCATCGGCATAAGAAAAGCCATATTCTTGGTGAAAACGCAAACGGCGCGCCGCTGGTAATTCTATTAGGTGCAAATCACCAGCAATCTTGAGCGGGTGAAAGGGTGGAATATCTGGATCAGGAAAATAACGATAATCGGCAGCGGATTCTTTGGTGCGTTGTAAGACCGTTTCACCCTTGTTATCGTCCCAACCGCGAGTCTGCGGACCCCAAACCTCGCCTTTTTGAGCTAGTTCTGATTGGCGTTTGATTTCGTATTCAATGGCTTTTTCTACGGCTCTAAAAGAATTGATATTCTTTACTTCGACTTTATTGTTCAGATGATATTGGCCGATTGGCTTTACGACACCATTGACGATTTCAAATTTTCCCTCTTCCTGTACCGAAATATTGGCTTCACAACGCATATGGCCTTTTTCCATATCAGCGTCACTAACATCAAGGTAGCGTAAAATGTTTTGTAATTCTTGGCAATAAGTTTTGGCTTCCAAAGCACTCTGAGCATCTGGATCGGAAACGATCTCTACCAACGGTACACCGGCACGATTAAAATCCACTAAAGTGTTACCGTCGGTGCCATGAGTGAGTTTGGCTGTATCTTCTTCTAAATGTACTCGAGTAATACCAATTTTAGCGCTACCACGATGATTTTTGCCATTTAAAAATTCTAATTCTACGCCACCGTGTTCGCCGATCGGTTGATCATATTGCGATATCTGGTAAGCTTTGGGCAGGTCTGGGTAAAAATAATGTTTGCGATCGAATTTGGAGTATTCATTTATAGTACAGCCCAATGCTTTAGCAATTTTTACGGTCCATTCAATCGCAGTTTTATTTGGGACCGGGATAGTACCAGGATGAGCAAGACATATTTCGCAAATATTTTGATTTGGCATCGCACGTTCAGGATTGTTGGCGCAGGCGCAAAACATTTTGCTTTTGGTTTTTAGTTCGACATGTATTTCTAAGCCAATAATAGGGATATATTTAGGCATATTTTCAGATATTTTTTATGGCTATATAATATCATCTTGCTTTTTTTTTCGCAAGGATAAAAGAAAAACCTCCGTTTAGCGGAGGTTTGTTTATTTATTTTATCGTTGGTGCCGGTACTACCAAGGGGTGGTCTTTGGCGCTAAAATAGAGTAAAACGTCAGACCAAATAAATAATGGCAGGGTTAAGGCGGTTAAAATACCATTGAGTATTTCTACTATCAAATCATATTTAACAACCGAAGGATGGAAAATTTTATTAATTATTGCGGGGAGAATGAACATCAGAACAACAAACAGCAAGAAGAAAACAATTTTTGGTATAATAATTCGAAAAGCCATCGAAAACCAACGCCCAAGTGTAAGATTTTTGCTAGTTTTTAGAGAATCCAAATTAGTTTGTCCCTCAAAAATTATGGCATAAGTGGCGTAATAGTACCAGACGAAAAAGATTATCCCCGGGATTAAAAAGAGAATACTGCCCAATATCAAGATCAGGCCGATTAACAGGGAAATTAATATGGTCGGGAGAATATAGCGACTGGAGCTGGTATAACTGTCTTTGAAATTTGGTACTGGTAAATTTTTGTGTAAGTCTTGAGAAATTTTAATCATGGATAAAGTGGTCCATAAGCCCAAAAGATACAATGCCAGGAAAATTAGTGTCAAAGTCAGGTCTACGGTTAGACTAGATAATTTGGTATAAGCGTTGAGATATAGGCCAGCAAAGCCTAGAAAATAACGAACTACCAAAATGCCAAGAAGCACAGCTAAAAATGGTGCAAATTTGCGCCAGGTTTTGAGATAATTATTCCAACTTTGGGCGATTAGCTCGGTAATTGAAATGAGCATATTATTTTAAAATTTTTTTTAATAAATCAATAGCTTGCTCATTCATTATATCAATTTTTTCCTCCCCCGACAAATAATGAATTTTAGTCCCTCGGTTTTCAAAAATATTTGTGAACTCCTTGGTTTCGTATTGGCGAGAGATTTTTTTTAAAAAATCTAATTTTTCAAAAATAACATTATCTTGTTTTTCTAGGCGGCCGGACAATCTTTGAATAGCGATTTCCGGTTTCACTTTTAGTAGGACCAAATGATCGGGTCGGTTGGTTAAAGCCAGTTTATTTCCAGCTAATTCAGAAACGGTTTCTAGGGTTAAATTAGAATTTTGAATGGTTTGGTAAGCCAAAGAAGTGCTGACACCGCGATCTTGGACCACGCATTTGCCATCTTGTAGTAGGGGAATAATAATTTTGGTGTAGAGGATTAATCTGTCTAGCGCGTAGGCTTGGGCAATCGCCTCGGCAGAGTAGTGTTTTTTTTGGCTGATCAATTCTTCGCGAATTACTTTGCCAATGCCAGTAAAAGTCGGTTCAGCGGAAAAAATAAAATCATAGGACTTAAGTTCATGAAGTTCCGGGTAGCGATTATTGGTTTGGAAATAATCTTTTAAATCAAAGGTAGCATTGCCCTGATCGGACAAAAATTTTTTCCAAGCTGAGATGACGGTGCTTTTGCCACTACCGTCAATACCATCAATCATTATGAACATATAGCTATTTTTTATAAATTACAAATGAGAAGCCATTATGATCTTCGCGACTTACTTCTTTCCAAATATTTTTATCAATTTCTGGAAAAAAAGTATCGCCCGATGGTGATTGGTGAATTTCGGTGATATATAGAGTATCAGATAGATTAATAGTTTGGCGATAAATACTGGCGCCACCACAAATAAAAACATCCTCATTTTTTAATTTGTCAAAAGCTTCGTCCAGGGAATGAAAAATTCGCACACCTTCAGGGGCAATAAAATCTTTTTTCAGAGTGAGGACGACAGTTTGTCTACCTGGTAATGGTTTACATAGATATCCAAGGATAGATTCAAAAGTGGCTTGACCCATGAGGCAAGTTTTTCCTAAGGTCATTTTTTTAAAATATTGAAAATCTTCCGGGACATTCCAAGGAATTTTGTTGTTTTTGCCAATACAATTATTGTCCGCCACGGCGGCGATAAGAGAAAAAGACATATTAGACGGCAATGGCCAATTCAATTTTTGGGTGGCTTTGGTAACCTTCGATTTTAGTATCGGTATATTGCCAATCAAAAATGGAAGTAAAATTTTCAGTAACTATTTTTGGTAGGGGATAAAGATTGGGATCACGAGTAATTTGTTCTTTGGCCCCTTCAAGGTGATTTACATAGATATGGACATCGGCTAGAAATCCTACCAATTTACCTTCTTGATAACCAGTTTCCTTGGCTAGTAAATGCAATAAAGTAGCATAGCTAGCAATATTAAAGGGCAGGCCAAGCATTGTGTCGACCGAGCGCTGATTCCAAAGTAAATTTATTTTATTATCAATTACGGTAACTTGAAAACCATAATGACAAGGCGGTAGAGCCATGTCTTGCAAAGCCAGCGGATTCCAGGCCATCACGATCATTCGGCGATCGTTGGGATCGGTTTTTAATTTATCAATTATACGTTTGAGTTGGTCAACGCCCTGAGCAGAATAATCGGTAGCAAAATCAAAATAGGGCGCATTAAAGTGTCGCCATTGAAAACCATAAATCGGTCCCAAATCTCTTTCTTCTTTCATTTTTTTTTGGGCCGCTTCATCGTGACCATAGGGGGCTTTTTTGGGATAAGCCCATTCATCCCAGATATGATTATTGCGTTCTTGCAACCACTGTTTGTCGGTAATGCCTTTGATAAAAAATTCTAATTCAGAAGCGATAACTTTGTAGGGCATTTTTTTGGTGGTAAGTAATGGAAAACCTTGGCTCATATCATGCTCAAACATCGCTCCGGCAATTGCAATGGTATCAGTACCGGTGCGATTGGTTTTTTTCACTCCTTCAGCCAAGACTTTTTTGACAATGTTTAAATAGTTTTGCATATTTTTATCTGTTTGATCTTAATTCTTCCCAACGTTTTCTAAAAGTTGATCCTTTAGAATCGGGGTCAGTATCCAAATGTTCTTTTTCTAAAGCGGCACTAAATAAATCTTGCATGGTGTGACGAAATTGATTGTCGTGGCCATTGGCATCGGGGTCGCAGTGAGCCGCTTCGTGGACTAGAGTGCTAAGTGCTTCAAAAAAGTCAGTCTCAAACATGGCTTCATGTAAACCAATAAATTGTTTGGAGTGATTTATCCCCAGAGCGCCTTTTCCTCTGAACACAAAAAATTTTACTCCCGATAAGTTTGCATCAGTAGTCAATTCTAAATAGGCAGTTAAAACTTTTAGTTGTTCAGCTTGGCGTGGATTGATTTCTGGTAGCGGTTCAAAATCTTCTACCGGATCGGCGATTTCCTGTCTCTGGTCCGCCTGATCAACTGCCGCTATAGATTTTGAACTTGGTTCGACATTGGCAGTGCGTTTTCCGATAGTGTTGACCTCGGTTTTTCCTAGATTAGATCCACTTACTAAGGCCTCGGGGTGTTGAGCTATAAAATGCGCAAATTTTTTATTGGCTTCATGTCTTTTTTTGATTTGATCAGCCGTTAGTGTTGATGAGGTTTCACTTTCTATTTTGGATTGATCTTTTCCTTTATCTTTATTTCCAGTGTCAGATGTGCTACTAGCAGTAGTAATGTCTGGCGTTTGAGAGGCTTCATAAGTACCGATGGCGCCTACTGCTCCAATGCCCAGAACTACCAAGGCTCGTTTTAGCCAGTTGGATCTTTCTGGCTTTTCGATTGGTTTACTGAAATAAGCTAAATCTGCCGCTGGTTTTTTTATAGTTTTTGGACCGAGAGTGACAGCAGGGGGTATTGTTTGTAGGCTGTCTTTTTTAGTAGTGCGGTCTCTTTTTCCGACAGTGGCTGTTTCTGGAAGTGTATCTAAAGCTTCTAAAAGTAATTGGGCCTGTTCGGCTGTTAAATCTTTACCAAAGGCTAGATTAACTTCTAATGGTAATTTGTCTTGGCTGTATTGTTTGGGTCGAACTCGAGTATTTCTAATTATTAAGATTTGTTCAGCATCTCCGCAAGCAAAAGACAGTTCAGATTTATAGGTAGTCATTACGTCGCTGTTACTGGTATGAGTGTGACCAGACAATAACTCATGTTGTAGACCATGTTTTATTAAGCTGCGCAATTCAAAAACTAACTGTTGCCCGATATTTTTTTTAGGATAAGGAATTTGGGCATATAAGGTATCAGTACCGACAGCATCTGGTATGGTGAGTTTTATCTCCTCACCAACAATTTCCATTTTAGCACCATATTTTTTAGCAAAATCTTTAATTTTGGCCATAAAATCAGAGGTGGTGATACGGCCATATTCTTCAAAATATACCTGCAAACCGGTTTCTTCGGCCAACTGTTCCACTTTACTGGAAGGATTGCCGGGTAATTTTTCGCGTACTAATGCCTCATCTGGTTTTAACAAACTACTAGCTGTCTCCATGCCAATTTTTGCAAATATTTTATCGCAGATGATATAACCTTGCTGTTCTAATTTTTGTATATCTTTTGTTTCCAAACCGGTATCATTGGCCAATAATTTTTCAGGGAATAACTCTTTAAATTGATCGGGTGTATAATCTTTTCTTTTTTGTAAAGCTTCCACTAAGCCATCTACTGCCACCATAAATCCCGGTCGTTCATATTTAGGCATCACGGCTGCTCGCCAAAGGTGGTATGATTTTTGAAGTTGTTCAATCAATTGTTCGGTAGATAATTTTTTCGTAAAATTTTCTAGATATCTCCCAAAATCATATTTATTCACCGGCGGCCGATCTATACTCATCTTATATTTCACGCCTTTTAAAGATACTGATAAACCTTCTGGACCGCGCCAATAATCATCAGAGCTGTCACCATTTTTTTCATAATTCATTACTTGTCCATTCAAAAATAGTCGCCCTTCTTCTTTCGGCTGTAACCATTTTAAAGCAATGGATTTTTTATTATCAGTTTCCATTTCTAAATCCAAGTCCTGTAGATATTTGTTTTGGGTGGAAACACCTAGTTGAGGAAGTTCGGCTAAAGCCGCGATTAATTCCGGGTTATCGGTTTCAATCACATAATAATTGGTGCCGCGATTGTCGGTTTTGGTCAGATCGGCTACCAGCCAATCATGGCGCACTCGGGTGGCTTCCATTTCTGGTAAATTGTCTGCGATAGCACGGTTGACCTCATCTTTTTTGATCATGCCATATTCCACTTTCCAGCCCTCGCCGTTGATTTCAAATTTTTTGGCGCCAAAATCACGAAGCATTCGCAGAGCCGATTGTTTCAGACCAATCCCATTGCCACCGGCAGTTTCAGTGTCGGCGGGTTTTTCGGAGTGAGGACTTATTACCCCGGTCGGATTTTCAAATTTCCAATGGCCTTTGATAGTAATTTTTTTACCGCCTTTGGACATGGTTTTTGATTTAGGAAGATCCTCGGTGGTAATATTGACACCATTTAGAGTGCCTTGGTCATCTGGATTGTGGTCGACAAAATTTTGAATTAATTCTCGCGACAGCCAAGCGGCGTTGTATTGATCTTTTGATTTGTCTATAAAGCTGTCAGTTGCAACCAAATGTACTTCCGTTCCTTTGGTTAATTTAAAAAATTTTGGCAAAAGCCACTGGTCGGTCAACACCCCACTTTGTCTTTGTTCGGCTATGGCTTGTGATAAATCTCCAAATTCGCTTGACATAATATTTTATTTATTTTTCACCGGTACTACCAAATCCACCGCGGGATTGGGCATGTACTTCTTGAATTTCTTGCCACTCGCCTTGTTCTACTTTTAGAAATAATCCTTGGGCAATACGTTCGCCTTTTTCAATAGTGACTGCCTGGTCAGTGAGATTATACATCAATACTTTTATTTCATCACTTTCTCCACAATAATCACTATCTATTACTCCGACACCATTGGGCATACTCAGACCTTTTTTTTGTGGAGTGCTGGAACGATTAATGACTGCTAAAAAATATCCTGGTGGGGTGGCAATGATCAATCCGGTTGGAATGCGCACCATTTCTTTGGGGGGGATAGTAGTAGTTATACCCGCATAAAAATCAAAACCGGCCGAACCGGCGGTATGGTATTGCGGTAATGGGAGCGATTGGTCTAGTCGTTTTATTTTTATTTGCATATTTTATAAATGTTTGGCTACAATTTCATCCAGTTGACGGTAGGTGTTTTCTAAAGAATTATTATTGTCTACAGTATAATTGGCTGTTTTTGCTATCGCTAGTATCTGTTGCTCGGATTCTTGCAGACCTTCTTTTTGGAATTCTTCCCAGGTTTTGGTGGCGTCATCCGGTTTTTCTCCTCGATTAGCCAGACGGGAAAAACGGACGCGCTCATCGGCTTGAATATAGATCAAAGCAAAATTGGATAATTCTTTTAAATAGGGCACATCGCTGGGGCGGCGGACACCCTCGGTAATAATAATATCCGAAGTGGCATTTTTGGCATCAGCGGCAATAACTTTGGACATAATATCGTCACCAAAATTTTGACGTAAAATTGTGGACAGGGTTTGTAAATTGGCGCGATTTGGTTCTAAATAAATTCTCTTAGCGATATCATAGAGCATGTCGGAGAATCTAAAAGTGACAGCATTAAATTTTTTTTTAAGATATTCGGTGGCCGTAGTTTTGCCGGCCGCGTTTTCACCAACAATCCCGATAATTAATTTAGGCATAGTATTATTTAGACCAGTCGGAAAGATACTGGCGACATTTAATTTCCGCGGCATCCAAAAGACGGCGGGCCGCTATAAAAGTATCAACCTCATGATATTTGTCATTTTCATAAATTACTTCAGTAATACCATTTTGGATTAAAGTTTTGGCGCATTCATTGCAGGGGAAAAGAGTGCAATAAACTTTGGCCCCGTTTACTTTTTGGTTGGCGTTGTAAATGGCATTCTCTTCGGCGTGGCAGATATAAGCATATTTGGTGTCGACAAAGGTGCCTTCTCGTTCCCATGGCAATTCGTCACTCTCGATACCGCGGGGGAAACCGTTATAACCTAGACCCAAAACCACATTCTGAACATCAGCAATCACTGCTCCTACCTGGGTACTGGGGTCTTTGGATCTTTCCGAAATTACATGGGCCATACGCATGAAACATTCGTCCCAAGAAATGGCGTTTTCTCTGGCAGTTAACATAAAAATTTAGATTAAAATCTTATCGTTATTTTAACAAAAATAGCTATCGTTGCCAATAGCTATTTTTTCTCTTATTTAGGCTAAAAATTAGTTCAAAATTATTTGTCCGTTGTTAGCGTTTAAAGTGATATTTTGTCCATCCTTGATTTTTTCTAGAACGCCTTTTACACCCACTAAGCATGGTTTTTTCAGTTCCCGGGCCACAATAGCCGCATGCGACAAGATACTGCCTTGCTCAGTGATAATACCGCTAGCTTTTTTCATGAGCGGTACATAGTCGATCATGGTCATCGGACAGATAAGTATGTCTCCGTCAGAAAAATCGGTGTGGGCTGGGTCCAAAACTATTTTGGCAGTGCCGGTAGCCTTACCGGCATTTGCGCAAATACCGGATAATTCCAATTGGCTGTTAGTCGCAGTTACCGGTTTAACATCTTTCAATATTTTATAGATGATGCGGTTGTAGTCAAAAAATAAAATTTTATCAGTCGGCCAAACCGCGAATTCGAAATAGCCGTTGAGATATCCGTAGCTATTAAATTCAGCTTTGATTTTTTTCTGGATATTTTTTTGTTTGTCTAGAGGAATTGATAATGAGGCGACTGCTTGTTTTGCCCATTTTTCCGCTTCATTATCTGCTTTAGAAAAGTTCCAACGATGAAAATCAAAACTAAAATAGATTGGTGGATTTTGATGAAAACCCTGGGTTAGTTGCCAATGTAAACCTTTAATAATTTCTCCAATGATACCGTGATCATTAATTAGAAAAGTAGCGGAATATTTGCAATGATCATTATGCGGCACTATCTCCACTTTATATTGCTCTGCATCAATATCTTGGTTTTCAAACCAAATCAAATTTTCTTTGAGTGTTTTGCCTCGGACGCGCAATTTCGGCAATCCCGGGGTTGTTGGTAATAAGCGTAAAGCGCATTGTTCGTCTTTAGCTTTATTCAGAAAATTTTGGAAAATAGCGGTTTTGTTTTTTAAATCATTGGCTTTAAATTTTGCCGGGCGGTCATACTCTAAGCCGGTTTCCTGAAATAAAATTTCTAGGCGGTCGCGTTTGGTATTGTCTTCTTGGCGGAATTCTTCGGTCTCCACAAAGCCGGCTTTTTCCAACCATTCGGTGAGTGATGGCATTTGTTTGTCGACTATCTCTGTGATAGGCATAAATAAGTTATTTAACTATTTTCACAATTCCTTTGTCAGCATCAATAAAAATTTTTTGTCCATTTTTTATTTTTTCGGTAGCGTTTTTTACATGGGCGACAAATGGTACTTTTAGTTCTCTGCACACAATGGCGGCATGTGAGAGTATTGCTCCTTGTTCAGTGATAATGCCGGCAGATTTTTTCAAATATGGCAATAACTCAAAATTGGCAGTGCGACACACTATAATATAATTTTTTGGAAACCTTATTTTTTTATTTTGATTTTTGATTATCACGGCTTTGCCTGTGGCTTTGCCTGGCCCTAGACATATACCATGCAATAAATTGATGCCATGGGATATCGTTGTTAAAGATTTTTTGATTATTTTAAATAAACAGCGGTTATAATCTACAAAAAGTAATCGACCGCTTCTTTCGACACACTCAAAGTATCCTTGTAAATATTTTTGAGCCGCAATTTCAATCCCGAGTTTATTTTTGAGATATTTTATTTGATGCACCTTTTCTATTTTTATTTTTTCTATGGCTTGTTTTATAAAATTTTCAGCCGATTTTTGGTGGCTGGAAAAATACCAATTTTTGAAATCAAAAGAAAAAATTATTGGCCGTTTTTTATAAGTGCCTTTCGAAAAGTTCCAGATTGGGCCATCGATAATTTCTCCCCAGATCCCATTTTCATTACAGCAAAAAACAGCGGACAATTTTTCATTATTGTCTATTGGCACTATCTCTATCTTATAATTATCAGGGTTAATTTTTTGAGCTTTAAACCACTGTACACAATTTTTTAAATTTTTATTTCTAATGCGTAGTTTTGTCAGTTGATGAAGTGTAGGGAGGAGTTTGAATAAGAATTTAGTGTTGCCAGATTGGCTCAAAAATTTTTTAAATCGGGCGGATTCGTTGATAATTTCTTTTGGTGCGAATTTATAAGCTTTTAGGTACGGCAAACCAATCGTTTGATTGAGCAATTCTAAACGATCACGTTTTTCGCTGTCTTCACGTCTAAAAAGATCGAGCTGTTTATAATTGATCTCTGAAAGCCATTCGGTGATAGAAGGTATTTTTTTTGTGGCAATCATATTTTTTTATGACTTTGTACTTCCAGGATAATTTTTTTGGCTACTGAAATCGGATAGGCTGGTCGAGTAGAGGATGATGTCTCCATACAAAACATTATCCCACTAGCCCCGGAGTGTATGATTTCGGTCAAATCATTGATATCTGATCGTGATGGTATATAGTTTGAAATAGTGCTTTCAAGTATTTGAGTAGAAATGATGACTCGTTTATTAAATTTTTTGGCCGTTTTGATAATCAAATCTTGATAATAGCCCAATTTTTCAAAAGGTTCATTAACCCCCATTTCACCACGATCAATCAAGATTGCATTATAGAAGCTATCTAAACAAATTTTTTCTATTTCACTTTCATTTAGACCGTATTCGATCTTGATAATTACTTTTGGTTGGATATTTTTTGATAAAATTAATTGTTTTATTTTTTCGTTGGTTTCAAAATTGATAAAAGAAATTGCGATTTTATCCGGAGCAATAATATTAATTTTTTCTAGAGTATCATTATATAATTTTAAGGTTTCTTCTTCCGAAATTCGGTATTTACAATTAAATGTCTTGATATAATTAATTACACCGTTGTTTAAAATTTTTACTTTGATAGTATCGCTGTTTAAGATTTCAATCACTTGCATGGAAATTTCTCCGTCACCAATAGTAATAGTTTGATCCACATATACTTTTTGTCCCAAGAATTGGGTATCAACCGGTATATATTCATGGCAATTGGGAGAAAAAGGGGCAGACTTGAGAATGAGTTCCTGATTTTCTCTTACCGCAAAAATTTTTATATCAAAATCTCCCAGACGAATTTTATTTAGAGGGAAGTCTATTAAAATTTTTGCGGATGAGTGTAATTCTTCAATTATTCTCTGGGCGGTATAGACCAGTTCTATATTTTCACTAATATTGCGATAAGCAAAATTGTATCTGATTACGTCCGCTCCAGCCAAAATTATTTTTCTTATCTGATCTTCGGTAAGTGTTGTGTAGCCAACAGTGGCAATGATCAACATATTTTATAGAAAAAACACCCCTCAAGACTTGAGGGGTGTGGGTTTAGTTCTCGTTGATTCTTATCGAAGGTCCCATCGTGGAACACAGTACTAATTTTTTGATAAACGATCCTTTCATTGTGGTCGGTTTGGTTTTTTTGAGAGCTTCTAGGAAAGTAACCAAATTTTCTTTTATTTTCGCTTCATCAAAACTCACCTTGCCAACAATCTGATGGATATTGGCAGTATCATCATTTTTAAAAGTGATTTTACCTTTTTTCAATTCTTCCACCATTTTTTTGATATTTGGTCCGACTGTTTCAGTCTTTGGACTCGGCATTAAGCCTTTTGGACCAAGTACTTTGGCCACAGCGGCCAATTTCGGCATCATATCCGGAGTGGTCACGGCCACTTCAAAATCAATTTTACCGGTATCTTTTATTTTTTTAATACCTTCTTCGGTGTAGATCACATCCGCTCCAGCTTCTTTGGCTTCTTTTTCTTTTTCGCTAGAAACAAAGGCGGCGACTTTTTTGGTTTTACCAACACCGTGTGGTAAAACGACGGTAGAGCGAATTTGTTGTTCGCCTTTCTTGGGGTCAATACCCAAATTGGCGTGGACTTCTACGCTGGCGTCAAATTTTACACCAGAAGTTTCCTTTACGAGCTTAATAGCTTCGTCGATAGAGTAGACTTTATTTTTGTCTATCTTGGCCGAAAGGGCGGCCATACGTTTGGTTTGTTTTGCCATATTTTTTCAATCCCGATTAAACGGGATCTTAGTGGTCCTAGCTCTCGAGTGGTCGAGATCCCACTGTTTAATATACTTTATTTATAGCTTAAAATTTGCTTTTTGTCAATATGAGTGGAGTGCGTCAAATTCGCGGAGCTGAATATATTATTTACACTCCTTATTGGAGCATTTGATTTCGCCTTTATAAGTTTGAGTTAAGAGTGAACCGCATTTCTCACATTTTTCTCCGGTTGGTTTGTCCCATAATGCAAAATCGCATTTAGGATATTGATTACAACTATAAAAAACTTTGCCGCGTTTACTGCGACGTTCTACCAGTTCACCATCGCCGCATTTAGGACATTTTACACCGGTAGTGGTATTGATATTTTTGGTAGTTTTACATTCTGGATAGCCACTACAAGCCAAAAATTTTCCAAAACGGCCATTTTTTATTACCATGGGTTTACCGCATTTTTCACAAACTTCGTCAGTAGGTTCGTCGGGAATTTTTTCTTTCTGAGCAATTTCTTTGTCTTTTATTTTTAAATTTTCTTTGAAGGGGTGATAAAAGTCAGCAATTACCGGACGCCATTCTTTTTCGCCGCGGGCGATAGAATCAAAATTTTCTTCCATTTGAGCCGTAAAAGAAAGATCCACGATATTGGGGAAATGTTTTACCAGCAAATCATTCACCACAAACGCCACTTCGCGTGGTTTGAGGCGGCGTTTTTCGTCGCGCTCGACATAACCGCGATCTTCAATGGTAGCGATGGTCGGGGCATAGGTAGATGGGCGGCCGACACCATGCTCTTCCAGCGCTTTTACGAGGGCGGCATCATTGTAGCGGGCCGGTGGTTCGGTAAAATGCTGTTCAGTTTTGATTTCTTGGCAGTTTACTTTTTGATCATTTTCTAAATTGGGCAAAGCATTGTCTTTGTTTTTATCCGGATATAATTTCAAAAAACCATCAAAAACAATAGTTTGGCCGGTTGCTCGGAAAACATACTGATTGGAAGAAGTAATATTGGCGCCGGTTGATGATACTTCAGCGCTAGCCATCTGAGTGGCCATCGCTCGTCGCCAGATTAATTCATAAAGTTTAAATTGATTTTTATCCAAAAATGGCTCCACTATATCCGGAGTGCGTCTAGCTTCAGTCGGACGGATAGCTTCGTGGGCTTCCTGAGCGTTTTTGCTTTTATTGGTAAAGTGGCGTGGTTTCTCGATATCGTATTTCTGACCAAATTCTTGGTTGATTACTTCTTTGGAATCGGTTAAAAATTTTTGGGATAAATTTACAGCATCAGTACGCATGTAAGTAATCAGACCGACCGAACCTTCAGAGCCAAGTTCTACCCCTTCGTATAATTGTTGGGCTAGTCGCATGGTTTGTTTGGCCGAGAATCCAAGACGATTATTGGCCTCTTGTTGTAGAGAAGAAGTAGTGAAAGGTGGGGGAGGGTTGCGCTTGCTATTTTTCTTTTCGACTGCGCTGACAGTATAATTGACTCCTGACAGGTCGGATAATATTTTATCAGCCGTTTCTTTGTTTTTAATATCTAATTTTTCTAATTTTTTTTCAGGAGTGGCCGAAAGTTTGGCACCGAAAGCGATTTTTTCTTGATTTTCAAAAACACCTTCGATTGACCAATATTCTTCAGCTTTAAAATTTTGGATTTCACGTTCACGCTCTACAGTGAGACGCATCGCGACACTCTGCACACGCCCGGCCGATAATCCTTTAGCGACTTTGCGCCACAAAAATGGCGAGAGTTCATAGCCGACTAATCTATCCAGAACCCGACGGGCCTGCTGGGCATCCACCATTTTCAAATCCAATGCACGCGGATTTTCGATAGCGTGTTCAATCGCAGTTTTGGTAATTTCGTGGAAGGCAATGCGTTTGGCCTTTTCTGGTTCAACCCCAAGTACGTGGGCTAAATGCCAAGAAATTGCTTCTCCTTCACGGTCCTCATCAGTTGCAAATAGTATTTCTTTGGATTTTTTGGCTGCGTCTTTTAACTCTTTGATAACCTTGCTTTTGTCACGGCTATTGATATATTGGGGTTCAAAATTGTTTTCAATATCAATCCCCATTTTGCTTTTTGGCAAATCACGCACATGTCCAAAAGAAGATTTTACTACAAAACTTTTTCCTAAAAATTTGGAAATAGTCTTGGCTTTAGCCGGTGATTCTACGATAACAAGTTTTGACATAGGAAAAATATTTTTTCCTAACAATAATGTATTTTGGCAGAAATGTCAATTATATATTGAATTTTTTATTTTTTTATATAATTCATTCCGCCGAGATTTTTTATTAATCCGTTAATTTCCATTATCATCAAAGCAGAGTTGGTGGTGGCGCTATCCAGCTGGCTTTCTAAAATTATTTGGTCGATATTTTTTGGTGTTTTGGTCAAGCAATTTAATATCTTTTCTTCGATTGGGTTGTCGATTTTTAGTGTATTGGCCGGCATTAGTTGTTTGACACTTTGTAAATTTAAAGTTTCTAGGATGTCGTTTGAATTAGACACCAATTTGGCTCCTAGCTTTATCAAATTATTTGGTCCTTCACCTGTCGGCGAAGTAATAGCATGAGGTACGGCCAAGACTTCACGATTGTAATCTAGGGCACAACGGGCAGTAATGAGAGCACCCGATCTCGCCGGCGCTTCGATGACTAGAGTACCTAATGACAATCCGGCAATAATGCGATTGCGAGCCGGGAAAGAATATTGAGTGGGCAGAAATCCGGGTGGATATTCAGAGATTAGAGCACCACCTTGGCGGATAATTTTTTCAGCCAGTGGTTGGTGAGCAACCGGATAGATGGTAGCGCGATCAATGCCCGATCCCAGTACCGCGACTGTGATGCCCTTGGCTGATAAAGCACTACTATGAGCGACACCGTCTATACCCAAAGCTAAGCCGCTGATGACTATAATCCCTTGTGAAACTGAATCATTCACTAAGTCTTCACAAATATGTTTGCCGTAAGGAGTCATTTTGCGCGTGCCTACTACTGCCAGAGTTGGCAAATCGTCGGCGGGCAAAGTACCACGCACAAAGATCGTATGAGGCGGATCAGCAATTTCCGCTAATAGTTTGGGGTAGTTTTTTTCTCCTAGAGACACTGTGTAAATATTTTCTTTGGCTAATTTTTCTAATATTTTTTCCGGCGGATTCTCATCTTTCCAAACTAAAAATTCATAGGCAATATTTTCTTCCAAACCGGCTTTGACTATTTCATCGAGCTCGGCTTGCCATAAATTTTGTAAATTAAAAAAATGCGCTTTCAGTCGAGCGTAGCGCAGATAGGTGATTTTGGGAAAATGAGCGAGACAGGCGTGATAATTCACAGATTAATTTTAATCCATGGAGGCCAATCTTTTTATTTCTGTGATTGCATTAGACAGTGCCGGTTCCAAAATTTTAAATTCCTCCTTGGAGAATTTATTTAAAACAAAATTGCTGATTGCTTGGATTGGTTCTTTCTTTAGCGGGCCAACCCCAACGCGAATCCGGGTGAAATCTTTGGTACCGAGTTGTTCGATAATAGATTTGATGCCATTATGCCCAGCCGCGCCGCGATTGGTCTGAACTCGAATTTCACCTACGGGAATATCTTTGTCATCGTGCACCACTACAATATCCTTGGGCAAAAGGCGATAAAAATTCATCATCAAGCTAGTAGCAGTACCAGAGTTATTCATGAAGGTAAGCGGCTTGGACAGTATCACTTTGGTTCGTCCGATTTTGTAATCAAAAATTTCTGCTTGTAATTTGGTCGATTTTTTGCCGGGCAATTCTTCATTATTAATGAGCTTGTCCAAAACCAACCAGCCAGCATTGTGGCGGGTTTGTTCATATTCTTTTCCAGGATTACCTAAAGCGACAATTAATTTCATAAATATTACCTATTATCTTTTGGTTTTGGTGAGTTTGATAATAATCGGCGCGGCAAAAAAACTAAATCGTTCGCGCAGACGATTTTCTAAATAATGCACGTAGGAGATGTTGAGAGAAGTTTTGTATTTGATAAATAGTTCAAAAATTGGTGGATTAATATTGATCTGTCTGAAGCCCAGAATTTTGGGATGGTGAACACCCTTGCCGCGAGAGGGTAGATGTTGTTTGGTGACGTAGCGGATAAACTCTTCACAAGTTTCTTCGGATAATTCGATATGTCTTTCTTCCCAAGCTTGTTTGATAAGCGGGAACAGCTGATGAATACGATAGCTGGTTTTGGCGCTGACAAATACGATCGGCGCATAGGCGATGTGCGGAAAATATTTTAAAATTTTTGCTTTGACATCGTTGCGGAAAGAATCAGTATTGTCTTCACTGAGATCCCATTTGTTGACTACAATAATTACACTCTTGGTACTTTCACGCAACAATCCGCCTAACTGTTGATCTTGATCGGTAATGGGGGAAGAAGTGTCGAGCAAAAACAAAACAATGTCAGCGCGTTTCATGGTTTCAATACTTTTACCAATACCCATGCGTTCAAGCGCTCCAGACACTTTGGCTTTGCGGCGGATACCGGCAGTATCAATAAACAGAATATGTTGATCATCTACTTCTACCAGGGTATCATGCGGTTCGCGCGTGGTGTGAGGCATATCACTGACTATCACCCGATCTTCGCCAATTAATTTATTAAATAATGAAGATTTGCCCACATTTGGTTTGCCCAACAAGGCTACTTTTATTGGTTCGATGTCGGGCAACTGCTGTGGTTTTTTGAGAGTTTTTTTCAAATGAGAAAAAATTTGTTCCATTAATTCTCCCAAACCAGAACCATTTTCAGCTGAGATGGCTAGCGGTTCGCCTAGTCCAAGTTTTAACCATTCACGCTCATATTTGAGAGAGCGATCTACCGGACTGTCGGCTTTATTGGCTACAAAAATCACCGGACAGTTTTTCTTTTTGGATTTTAAAAGTTTGGCCAACTCTTTTTCTTGAGGCAACAACCCTTCCTTGATATCAGTCACAAAAATAATCACGTCGGCTTCTTTGAGAGCGGCTTGAGTTTGTTTGATAATATCTTCTTCCAACAAGACATCTTGGGAGAAGGTCAGACCGCCAGTATCTACGACACGAACATGTTTACCGCGCCAGATTGCCAGACCAACATTGCGCGTACGAGTCGTACCAGGAATATTTGAAACCAGCGCCTTGTTGGTGCCAGTCAGGCGATTGAAAAGCGTAGATTTTCCGACGTTAACGCGTCCGACCAGAGCAATTACGGGTAAATCCAGGTCAACGATTTTTGCAAGTGTAGCCATATGTTATTGTTTATCACTTAAATCAGTTCCCAATATTATGATTATATCGGCTTCTGTATTATATTTCAAATTAGGATTAGTGAGTTCGGTACTGGAGCTAGAATTATTGAGATTGGGCGAGAGCCAGTCGGGACGATTTTTTTCTGTTTGGGCTTTTATTTCTTTTTGTAGGGCCGATATGATATCGTCCGAGATTTTGGAGTTGACTATATATATGGTAGTCACGGCGATTGGACGTTTGGGGCTGTTGCCGGCAGGCAGAGTAGAGAAACCTTTTTCTTGAAGCTGTTGTTGATATTTGGCGGCTAGACCGGCGCGCCAAGTGCCATTGAGGATTTGGATTTTGCCACTTGGGAAAACTGATTTATTTTCTACAGATAAATTTTGAGCGATTTTTGCACGATTTTCTTCGAAAACATTTTTTATGGCCAAATTGATATCATCGAAATTTCCGGTTTTGGGAACGAGCATATAGGCTCCGCTATCGGCAATATAAGATTTGAGAAAACCGGTTTCTGAATTATCCAATACCAACATTTTAATTTTTTCATCGGCTTCTTTTCCTAAGTTGGCCAGATACATCATTTGTCCAAAATTCAAATTGGTAGTGATATGATCAGATAAAGACTGTAGAATTTTTTGCACATGAACCGGATTGGTGTAGGTGCCAAAAGAAAGTAGTTTTTCTTTGAGTGCGGAGATCATGAGTTGTTGGCGACGGGAGCGAGCAAAATCCGACCCTTCACCATTGTTGCCGTGGCGAGAGCGAGCAAAATCCAGCGCGCTTTGTCCCTTCATCGCTTGGACACCGGCATTATAAGAAATAGTGCGATAAGAGAAATTTGGTCCGGGGAATTCGTAATCGGTAAAACTGCGCGGCACATTGACAGTGACGCCACCGACCTCGTCGATAATTTCTTGAAAAGCTTTGAAATCTACACGGACGTAATAGGGAATATCCATACCGAAATTTTCCGCAAAGATTTGACGCGCGTATTCTCCGCCCTGGCCCGGTTCTTGGGCTTCGCCAAACGCGTCCGCCGAATTTATTTTTCTTACTCCATGTCCGTTTATTTTTACTCCCAAATCACGCGGCACCGAAATCATTGCTACTTCCTTGGTGCTGGGTTTGATGCTTAAAATAATGTTGGTATCGGACAGATAAGGCCCGTCATGTCCGGGGCCACCGATACCCAATAATAAAATATTCACTCGGTCGTCTTTTTGTCCTTCAAGAATATTATCGGAGCTTAAAATAAAATTTTTAACAGTTTGCAAAATACCAACATTTTTGGGCTTTAAAGTTTTGAGGTCGTAGTTTTGGGCATCACTGGGCCATTGGGCTAGAGTATAACTGCGTCGAATACCACAGCTGGCAAAAAACAAAATGGGGAGAATAATAAAAAATAGCCAAAATAGTTTTTTTCTTTTTGGCCTAGGTTCGTCCAATTTCAAAATTTTTGGTTCCAGGAGATTGATCGGTTCTTTTTCTAACATAATAGTAGCAGAATTATATCATGAAAAGTGATATAAGGCAACCGACCCGGGGTTGATTTTTTTTCAGATTTATGGTAGAGTAGCTCTACCCTCTAATCAAGGATGATTAGCTCAGCTGGTTAGAGCGTTGCATTCACATTGCAAAGGCCACTGGTTCAAGTCCAGTATCATCCACTGGGTAAAAATTTTTCCTATGCCAAAAAACATTCTAAAAGAAGACGTAAATATTGGAGAGGTGCAATATGAATGGACGGTAAAGGAATACGAACAGCATGATCGCAATAAAAATTGGTATGTGATTATGGGAATGATCGGGATCGCTTTGGCCGCTTATGGCGTAATAACTGCCAATTATTTATTTGCCCTGATCACTGTCTTGTTTGGTATCATATTATTTATGCAGGATATGGTCGCGCCGATGGATGTCTATTTCGCGATTACCAATACCGGCGTAGTAATTGGCAAGACATATTATCGTTATAGCGAGTTATCAAATTTTTGGGTGATTTACAATCCGCCTTTTACCAAAAATTTATATTTTTCACAAAGTAATGTACTGAAACACCGCATGCAGATTCCGCTCTATGACTATGATCCTAGGCCACTGCGTGAATACCTAGCTCAATTTTTGGATGAAGATTTGGATCAAGAAGAAGAGCCGTTGAGCGACAGGATGAGTCGGTTGTTGAAAATTTAAAAGGAAGATACGCACCCGTCGTTCAATGGATAGGACACTGGCCTGCGAAGCCGGAAATTTAGGTTCGACTCCTAACGGGTGCACAAATTAAGAACAGCTTGCAAAGCTGTTCTTTTGTGTTGATTTAAATTTAATCTGGTCGTATAATTGAATAGAACTTATTTTATTTTTACGCCTGTGTCTAATAGAAATTATAGTATAGAGAAAGAATTTAGAGAGAAAGCTCCTGATGGTTGGATGGTTTTAGGTGATTATGTTAAAGATAAAAAAACTTTAGAATTTAGAGAAAGATATGGTATAGCGGGGTATATTGAAAGATCTGCGGGGTGGGTCAGCTCTCGTATTTTGAAATTAACAAAATCTCATCCGGATTGGGTAGGTAAATTTTATTTAGGACAAGGTGGCAGAATGAGATTACACTATCCACCAGACTTGATATCGGAATTAAAGAAAATAGCAGCAGCCGAAAGTAAACCTCCAGAGGGCTGGATGGTTATTGGTGTGTTTGATGAAGGTAAAAAAACAGTTAAAAATAAAAAAAATTCTGGAATATGTGCCTTTGTTGGTAGAGGTCCATTGTGGTTAGTTTCTAGAATCGCTGATTTAATAAAATTACACCCAGATTGGTCACCCAAGCCATACTTAGATATAAGTAATCAATCCCAGCTTCATTACCCCCCAGCATTAATTGAGGAATTAAAGAAAATAGCAGCAGCCGAAAGTAAACCTCCAGAGGGCTGGATGGTTATTGGTGGCTATGGCAAAGATATAAAAACCGGGAAGATGAGAGAAGATTCTGGTTTGTCGGCTCAAGTCAAACGAGGTCGTAATTGGGTATATGCTCATATCACTGATTTAATAAAACTTCATCCGGAGTGGGCTTCTAAACCATATTTGGATTCAGCCGACAATCTATCTGAACATTACCCCCCAGCATTAATTGAGGAATTAAAGAAAATAGCAGCAGCCGAAAGTAAACCTCCAGAGGGCTGGATGCTTATTGGGAATTTCGAAAGAGACAAAATAACTGCTAAAATAAAAAGGAATACTGGGATAGCTGGTCAAGTTCAAAGATCTCCTAATTGGGTTAGTAATCATATTTCTGAATTAATAAAGATTCGAGTAGAATTCAAATCTAAATTATATTTGGATGAAGCAGAAAGGACGGCAGTGTATTACCCCCCAGCATTAATTGAGGAATTAAAGAAAATAGCAGCAGCCGAAAGTAAACCTCCAGAGGGCTGGATGGTTATTGGTAACCTTGTTAAAGATCAGAAAGTTGATAAAAAAAAGAAAAGTTCTGGTATATGTGGTTACCTGGGGAGAGGACGTATTTGGTTTCTTACTAGAGCTTTAGGTTTAATAAAATTCCATCCAGAGTGGGCTTCTAAACCATATTTGGATGGGACTAATAAAATTGGAGATTTTTATCCACCAGATCTAATCGCAGAACTAAAAAAAATTGTTGATGCAGAAAAAAATGGTAAAGCAGATTTTGAGGTAGAAGAGAAAAATAAAGAAAATGTAAAAAAGTTAGTAGAAGAAATTTCAGAAGGCCAAACCGAAACAGCCCAACAATTTCGTTCGTTGGTTAAATTGTTTGGCGCTTCGCACGCTTTGGATATCTTATATAAGTTTCGTCCTGAATTTAAAGGTTTGCCTGTAGAATATGTAAAAAGTTGTTTAGCTGATTATCTCGGTGATTTTTTGGCAGCCAAACATAATTTTGTTTTAAAAGATGTTGGGGCAGCCGCCGAATTTTTATCAGAAACAACATTCCGTGATGGTCTGTATGAAGTACTCAAAGATCATTGTTTGCAATATTATTATGCTCAGAAACGGCTTGGCACTCATCAGGATGGTTTTTCTATTATTAATGCTTATTTAGATCATGTAGTGGAAGAAGTTGGTGGAATTTCTAATAAATTTTTGGATGATATAATTCAAAAGGTTTTAGAATTTTATGATTCCGCCTTGCGTGATTTCAAAAAGCCAGAACAGTTTGTAGATCGTCTGTCAGAAGATCGTGATTTTCCGGACATCAATCAGAGGGTAAATATGAAAGAATTGGCAGAAAAGAAAAAACTTCTTATTGCCGACGAAATGGGTCTAGGGAAAAGTGCCTCAGTAATTATGGCCAAGGAACAGCTAAGGATAGGCTGTGCTTTGGTAGTAGCTCCTAGCAATGTTTTGGATACCTGGATGGCTTATTTATCCGATGATGAATCCAAAAAAGGTTATTTTAGAAAAGGTGAAGCCCCCAGAGTGTTAAAAGTAGAAAGTCCTAAACAATTAGAAGGAATTTCTAAGACTGATTATGATTATATTTTAATTTCACAAGAGAGAATGGTAGAAAGTTATACTAGACCATTGGCCGATCTGGATCCGGATATGATGATAGTAGATGAAGTGCATAAAATAAAGTCACTAAAAGGTGTTCGAACCAAAGAATTTTTACCAATAGCTCAAAAAATGCAAGGAGATAATAAATATCTGGCTTTGCTTTCTGGCACCCCCGCGCCGAACAAAGTTCGAGATGTTGCTATCATTCTAAAATTATTATATCCGGAAAGATTTTCTGACACACCTGATGCTGATTTGGTAAAAAATATTATTCATGGAGATATTGTGGATCTACGTAGTCTTCTCATACCAAAAATGCAGATGAAAAATTTGGAAGATAGCGTAGAAATGCCAGAGTTAAAACAAGAGATAGTAAACGTTCAAATGTCCGATTTGGAAAAAGATGTTTATGAGGTGTTGGTGGAAGAAGATGAATTTACCGCTACCGAAAAATTAAAGATTTTAAGACAATTTTTGTTGAATCCGCATTTATTGGACAGTACTCCTGGATTGGAAAGTTGTAAAATTAATGCTTTACAGGCAGAAGTAGATCGAATTTTTGCCACTAAATCTAAGGCGGTTGTTTTTGTGAACGGTTATATTGAAAATATCATCCGTGGTGACATGACTATTTTTGATAAATTAAAACTTCCGGATGGTGTAGAGATTAGGAAAATTGAAGGAAAAGAAACCAATAAAAGAGAAAGAAATAAAATTCAGGAAGAATTTAATGAGGCAAATGGTAAAAAAATATTATTGGTTGTGAGTGGTGATACCGCGGATGTAGGTGTAAGTTTTACCGGTGGTGAAGAAGTAATTTTTTATAATGAGCCCTGGACTGAAGCGAGCAAACGACAACAATTGGCCCGTGTATACAGGCCTGGTTTGGAACATGCTGTAGCAGTGAAGACTTTGATAGTCAAAGGCACAATTGAGGAAGGTATACATAGTTATATTCAAGCCAAATATAAGGCCGTAGAAAAATTATTGTGGGGCGTTCCGTTGACCGAATTGGAAAAATCCCAGTTGGTAAATGATGAAAAATCCGAAGATAAAAGTTTAGAAATTAATCGCGAATGGGCAGAATATTTCTTTTCGTCGGTAGAAATTATGAATAAAATGTTTGGTGCGATAAAAAATATCGGCGAAGAGATGTTTAGAAAATTTTTGGAAGAATATGGTGCCAGGTATGCCGAAGCTTACCGCGATTTGGGAAGTCGCAGTTATCAATCTAATACCAATCGTGTCTCTGGAACACTGATATCAGAAATGATGCGGAAATCCAAACAGGATCCTGGAGAAGTAGCTATACTGGATGTGGCCTCTGGCCCGGAAATGTTGCGCCGTCACATTGGGGATGAGTTTCAAGATTCTGTACATAGTTTAGATATCAATCAGGCCCACTTTGATAATACCCCTGGTAAAAAATATGTCGGTAGTTGGATAAAAACGCCGTTTGAAGACAGCTCTTTTGATTATCTAAATTTGGCTATGTCATTACACTATAGTGAATTTGTTCCGAGTAAAGGTAAATTAGAGCGTTTGGAGGTTTTGCGTGAAATAAATAGAGTTTTGAAAGAAGGTGGGCGAGTGGTAATTAGTATGATTTATAGTTTGAAAATAAAAGATTTGGAAAAGTTTGCTAAATTTATCGAGGCACTTGGATTCCGTATTGTCGAAGATTATAGCGGGACAGCAGAGAGTGAGCTGGCTTTTAGATCGCAGGTTTTGACATTGGAGAAAGTTAAAGCTGTCCAAAAAACCGCAGAAGAAATAATGGGCGAAGTTGGAGTGAAAAATTCTGCAGGTTTAAAAATGGAAACAACAAAAGTAAAATTAAAAAATCAACGCAAGGTATTGCACGCTTTTCTTTTGAACGGAAAAGGTAAAGCAATAGAATTGAACGCCGCCGACCAGAGAATTGTGGCCGAAGAAAAAGAGATAACTACTCAAGGTGAATCTATGAAGAGCGCACACGGAGGTGAAATAAAAGCTATACCTGTTCAAGAAATTGTAGATAAAAAATTTGTTCGTATTGTACCGAAAAACAAATATATTTTGTTTAAACGACTTAGCTCAGCCTCTGGCGCGGTGGTAATTAAATAAAATTTTCAAATACAGTTTGCCACCTTGCCCGTTCTTCTGCACAATATAGGACGCCTTCATCAAAAGGCGTCTTTTAATAATTCGTGGGATGCGGCCTTGGCAGGAACACATCCCACTCAAGGCCGCGCCTTGGGGTAGTTGCCGGGTAGCATACGCCCGCTACGCGTGATGTAGTTCGTGACGAAGCTCGTCACAAAACTAATCAGCGTGGCGGGGCATGAATTCACCCACGGATTTTCGGTACCGTGGATGTAATGTGCCGTCAAACTCAAGCCCAAGGTGATGGCCGCTGGAACAAAACTCCCAAGCAAGTACGACTGCGCCCGATTTTGAATCGGGGAGAAGTGTTGAACAAGGCGAGCGGTAAATCCGGTCGAGAAGAAACTGGAAACGGCTTGAGCCATACCAATTCCCGCCGCAATCGAAAATCCCTTTTCGCTGTTAATTGCCAATTCCAAGCTGCCATTGAAGACAGCCGAGATAATGGCGAACCTAATGTTGAAGAGGTTGTGGTAAACCAGCTCCAGCTTATGCCAGTTCATGACTGTCTCCGAAAGAACTTTGTGAAGTATATCATTTATAAAACAATTTGATCAATCTAAATTTTTAAACGTAGTTTGTCATTACTTAAATTAATATGTTATTATTAACTAGTAAATATATGAATTAACAACCAAAAAAGAAAAATTTTTATCACAAGGTTTTTAGATTTTTATTTTAAAAATAAATAGATATGAAAATTACCGTTAAGGTCGCAGCAGTGATAGTAAATAAAAAAGACGAAGTGCTTTTAATCAAAGAAAGATACGAAGCCGGGGATCGGCCAAAATGGAATTTGATCAAAGGAACTTTTGATAGTAACAATGAAACGTTGGAGGATTGTGTGGTAAGAGAAATTAAGGAAGAAGTTGGCCTGAAAGCCAAAAACCCGGTTTTGAAAGAAATTTTTCATTATGGTAATTTGAATAATCATAGAATACTTTTTGTTTTTTTTGTTAATAAGTTTATCGGCAAAGTCGCCTTGGATTTAAAAGAAAAACAAAATAGCAGAGAAGAAAATATTTCCGATTTTAAATGGTTTTCTAAAAAAGAAATTAGTAAAATGCATAAAGAGGAATTTATGTCTCCCTACGTTTATTTGTCTTTAAAAAATTACAAAAACAATTCAAAAATTAATATTACAAAAATTTAAGTTTGATTTAAACACGGTTTATTAATTTTTTATTTCTTCTACATAAATGGAACACACCTTAAACAAGGCGTGTTTTCATATTGACATTTTAGGTATTTTCTGTTATTTTTTTATCGCTCTTTATTTTAGTTGCGATGGAAAATATTATTCTAAAATATTTTGGAATAATCTTCCCCATCGCAACAATGAGTGCTCTAGGGGATACCGCTTGCGGTTGGGAGCACTCCTTTTCTATCAGAGGTAAACGTGATCGTCAATCAAGTGCCCACTTGGGCCAAACCGTTCATCGTGGGAGAAGGCACTGTCGAGGTGGAAGGACAAACCTACCAGTACCACATCATGGA
>Ga0233425_10002333_pt1 | contig 37806 bp, 33 predicted proteins | sample Watercolumn_Towu_2_FD_181712 | JGI IMG/M metagenome (GOLD analysis project Ga0233425, IMG submission 181712) | Freshwater microbial communities from Lake Towuti, South Sulawesi, Indonesia - Watercolumn_Towuti2014_140_MG | ecosystem: Environmental > Aquatic > Freshwater > Lake | place... | reverse complement strand
GGTCGGGGCCTTGGTGTTGGTGGCGACCAGATCGATGCTCACCCTGATCACACCGGCGGCGGGATCGACGGTATAGGTCGAGTGGGCTTCGAACGTCAGGCCGTCGATGGCGACCGCGCGATCGGCGCCGCCGATCGTCGAGGTCAGCGCCAGCGCCGATCCCACCAGGGCCATCGCGAGTCGTCGCACTGCATCTCCCCAGCGCCGTTGTCAGGACGATCCGAGGCGCTGTTCTACGCCTCGGCTCGACAGCATGTCCCGGTTTCGCGTCCAGGGCCAGGCTCGTCGGTCGCGAAACGGCCGGCGATCGCGGTCGCCGAGCGCAACGCCCGAACCCCGAAGCGGGCAGGGCGACCGGTGCGCGCGCGGGATGCTGTTCTGGCAGGTTTTCCCAGAAATTTGCGAATCTCACGCGTGGTGTTCCTAGGTTGCTGCGCCGCAGGCCAACACGGGACGGGCGGAGTCCCCTGGGGCGGCACCGAAGCCGCGAAGCGGTCGCAAGCCTCGACCGACGCACCAGGCCCGATGCCTGGGAGCGACCTGCGGTGCCGCCCGGCGAGGGCCACGCACCCCGAGACCCGGACCACGTCACGGTCGCGGCGGCGCAGGCCCCGCGACCCACCGGGCCGAACGGAAGGAAGCCATCGATGTTCGAACGTCGTCGCGCGCGCCGCCGGGCGCGCAGCCTTGAGCGCACTCCCACGACCGGGCGGGCACGCGGCGCGGTTCGCGCAACTCACCACGCGAGTGTCCGCCATACCGAGGCGGCCGCGCTCGCCGGCGATGCGAGCGAGACGCAGCCGGGAGCGCCGCCCGACCGGGGTCGCGGCCAGGGCGGACCGAGCCGACCCGATACGACCGGACCGATGACGCGCATCGCCCGGCTCTTCGGTGCGCCGGGCGCGGTGGCCGTCGCCGTGCTCGCAGCGCTGCCCGTCACCGGGCTCGCCGCCGGTGCGTCGGGCCGCGCCACGCCGCGACCGTGGTCGCAAGCGGCAACCGCGATCGAGCGTGTCGATGCCACGCGTCACGCGCAACCGGGACGCGCGGGTGGGGCGCCCGCGCCGCTCGCCGTGCCAACGTTTGCGGTCGCGAACGCGATGTCCGGCCCCGCCGGAATCCGGCGCCTGCCCCCCCTTCCACGGGACTTTGAAGCAGTCGCGGCGACGTCCCCTCCCGACGTTGACGGCGTTTGGCTCGTCGACGCGGCTGGGCGCGTCGTCGCCTTCGGTGAGGTGCGTGGCACCGACGCTCGTGTCGCGACCGACGCCGACCGTGATCCCGTCGTCGGGATCGCCGCGGCGTCGCCGCGCGGCTACTGGATCGTCACGGCCTCGGGTGTCGTGCGCGCCGTTGGCGCGACGGATCACGGCTCGCTCGGCGCCGACGAGCGCGGTGGCCGTCGCGTCGTCGGGATCGCACCCTTTGGGTCGGCCGGCTACTGGCTGCTGACCGACGACGGCGCCGTGCACGCGTTCGGCGACGCGCCCGTCCTCGGTGGCGCGGCGCACCGCCCGGTGAGGTCACGCTTCGTCGCCATCGCGGCGCGACCCGACGGGGTCGGTTACTACCTCGTGACGCGTCGCGGATCGGTGTTCGGGTTCGGTGACGGTGCCCGCCACCTCGGCGATCCTCACCGATTCACCGGTCTGCGCGTCGTCGGCGTGGCGACCGACCCGGACGGCGTCGGCTATTGGCTCGCGCTCGACACCGGGGCGGTGCTGTCGTACGGCGCGCGGCGTCCCCGTCCCGGCTTTGCCAATTGGACCGGCGCACCGAGCGTTGCCATCGTCGCACGCCCCAACCTGCGGTACGCCACCTATCACGGGCGGCCCCTCGTCGATCACCTGCATCCGTTCCTCGTGTGCACCCGCTCGCACGAGTCGAGCCAGACGGCGCCGGCGTTCGACGACGGGTACCGGGTGCTCAGCCCGTCGGGTCGATACCGCGGGGCATACCAGTTCTCGCGCCCGACCTGGGACCACACGGCCGCGAACTACGGACGTCCCGACCTGGCCGGCGTTGATCCGATCGACGCGGTCGTCGACGACCAGGACCACCTCGCCTACCTGCTGTACCGAGCGAGAGGTGCCGCGCCCTGGATGGGACGCTGCGCCGGTTCCTGAGCGCGTGCGCCAAGAGGTTGCGGCGTTGCGGCAAACCGGGTGTTTCCCGGTCTTGGTCGCTGAGTTCCCGCGCCGCTCGGGCCACGGCCGCGCGCACCTGGGCCGCACGAGGCCCTCGTCCGACGCCGAGTGGCGCGCCCTCTCGGCGATCGCGGTGGTTCCTCGGTGATCGCGGCCGATCGGTACGGTTCTTCGAGATGAGTGCCGGCGCGCGCGGCTTGCCGTCGTTTCCGCGCGCCGTCGGCCCCGACGATCGTTCTCCCGAGGCATGGAATCTCGAGCGCGCCACCCTCGCCTGGCGCCACGGCCTGGCTCCGTTGCGCTCCGGCGCGCGGGCCGAAGTGCCGAGCCTCGTCACGTCGCGAGGTGTCCCGCCGGTGAGTCGCGTCGCAGGGGCCTGTGCGCGGATCGGCTGGGCGCTCGCGGTGTGGGCGGCTCGCGAACGCGGGCTCGATGGTCCCGAACGTCGGCGAGCGCTGTCGCACCGCCTGCGCCTCGCGTTCGCGCGCCTCGGCCCGACCTACATCAAGCTCGGTCAGATCGTCAGCGGCGGCGAAGGGATGTTCCCACCGGAACTCGTGGCCGAGTTCAAGTTGCTGCGCGACCGGGTGCCGGCCGAACCGTTCGACCACGTGCGCCGAGTCGTCGAGTCCGAACTCGGTCACCCGCTCGAGCAGATCTTCGCCGAGTTCGACACCGTGCCGGTCGCGGCGGCTTCGATCGCGCAGGTGCACGGTGCGCGTCTGCACACCGGCGAGGTCGTGGTCGTCAAGGTGCAACGTCCGCGGATCGCCGCGCTCGTGCGCGCCGACATCCGCGCGCTTGCCTGGCTCGCGCCCAAGCTCGTCGGACGAATTCCCGTCGCCGCGCTCGCCAACCCTCCCGCGCTCGTCGAGTTGTTCGCCGACACGATCCTCGAAGAACTCGATTTCCGGCTCGAAGCCGAGAACATGCTCGACGTCGCCGACGTGCTTGTCGCCACCGGGCAGGACGCCGTCGTGGTGCCCCGGCCGCATCCGCGCTACGTGACGCGGCGGGTGCTCGTGATGGAGCGGCTCGACGGCTACCGCTGGGACGATGTGGCGTCGATGCGAGACGCGGGAGTCGACACCGAAGCCGTGTTGCACGCGGGGTTGGTCGCGTTCATGGAGGGCGCCATGCTCTTCGGCGTCTTCCACGGCGATCTCCATGGCGGCAACCTGCTCGTGCGACCCGACGGCCGCACCGTCCTGCTCGACTTCGGCATCACCGGTCGGCTCGACGAAGCGCGACGAGCCGCGTTCTTGTTCTTGTTGTTGGGCGCGACGACAGGCGACGTGCGCGGGCAACTCAGCGCGCTCCGCGACCTCGGCGCCTTCCCGGTGGACGTCGACATCGATGCGGTGATCGCGGACCTCGGGCTCGACGGGCCGGTGGTCGACCCGACGACGCTCGAAGCGGACGAACTCTTGCGCCAACTGCAGGACATCACGAAGAAGTTGCTCGCCTACGGAGCACGCGCGCCGAAGGAACTCATGCTGTTCGTGAAGAACATGATGTTCCTCGACGGTGCCATCGCCAACCTGGCGCCCGATCTCGACATCCTGGCCGAGATCGAAAAGGTCCACACCGAGATCGCGCGCCGTCACGGCGAACGACTCGCGGCCGAGATGGGGATCGACCTGTCGGGTGCGGTGTTCGACGCTGACGCGGTCAAGGCGGCGATGGGGGTTGACCCCGCAGTCGATCGTCTGAGCTACCGAGACGTCCAAGCCCGGCGCGAGAGCATCCGCGAGAAACTCGAACCGCAGGTCCGCCGCCGTCGTCGGCGGCCGCGTCCGAGCGCCTGAGGCTCGCTGTAGCGCCTGCGAATACCCTCGCGTCGTGCCCGAACTCCCTCAGATGCAGGCACTCGCCGAGCGACTCGACGAGACGCTCACCGGACACGAGTTCGCCGGATACGAAGCGCTCGGGTTCACCGGACTGAAGACGGTGGTGCCGTCGCCCGAGTCGATCGTCGGCCAGCGCGTCAGTGGCGTGACCAGCCGCGCCAAGTACGTCGTGATCTCGTTCGGATCCGCGGCGCGCATCGTGTTCCACCTCTCACAAGCCGGACGGCTCGACATCGAGACACCGCCGAAGCGGACCAGGCCCAAGGGCTCGGTCGTGCGCTTCCGCTTCGACCACGACGTCGCGGTGCTGATCCGCGAACACGGAACGGAACGCAAGGCGGGCTGGTGGGTGCTCGCGGCCGACGCCGACGGTCCGATGGCGCGTCTCGGTCCGCAACCCGGCACGCCCGAATTCGCCGAGGTCGTGTTGAGCCGTGACGACGCGCGCCGCGTCCACACGATCCTGCGTGACCAGCAGACGGTGTCGGGCATCGGGCGCGGGTACAGCGACGACATCCTGCACCGGGCCGGCCTCTCGCCTTACGCGACCCTGAAGTCGCTCGACCCTGCGGCGCGCCGTGATTTGCTCGACGCGATCGACGCGGTGCTGGCCGACGCGCTCGAGCGCGAGCGGCGTCGACGCGGCGGGCTCTCGGAACCCAAGCTCGGTGAGCACTTCACGGTGCATGGCAAGGCTGGCCTGCCGTGTCCCGTGTGCCGCACCGACCTCGAGCGGGTCTCGTACGAATCGCACGAGGTCGTCTACTGCCCGGCCTGTCAGACCGGCGGCAAGGTCCTGGCCGACCGGCGCCGGTCCCGTCTCCTCAAGTGACGACGCGACCGGTGTCGACGACCTCGAACGCGGCGCCCGGTACCTGCTTCAGTTGGTTCAGGTCGTCGTCGTCCCAGCAGTCGTCGGCCGCCCCGGTGATGAACCAGTTCGACCCGTTGTCGGCGACCATGAGCCCGTAACGCTTCATGGCGACGAGCAAGATGCGCGCTTGGCCGTGGTAGCGGGTGATGTCGTAACTCGCCTTGAGTCGCAACCGCATTCCCATTGCGGGGAGAGACGAACTCGTCGATGACGACGCGAAGTGCCGTGCCGGCGACACGTAGCCACGCCGAGTGCGGCCGAACGTGACGCGCAGCGCGTGATGCACTGCGCCCGCGGCGATGTCCTCGCAGCGGGCGAGTCCGGGCAGGATGGGCAATCCTGCCGCGTCGGCCGATGTCCAACCTGCCGGACGCAGTCGGTTGGAACGTAGGTCCCACGTCGCACCCGAGGCGGCGTCCCAGCGCGTCGAGCGCGGGAACGCCCGATACAACTCGAACAGTGCGCACGTCCCTTGCTGCACGGCGATGACGTGACGGTCGCCGTCCGACGCTGCGCCACCTTCGATCGGCGCTCGCCGCGGGATCGGGAATGGCCCGGCGTCGCTCTCGTCGCCGTAGTCGGTGTAGCGCACCGGCCACTGCGTCGCGGTCGGCGACACGATGACGAACGGGATTCCGTACGCGCCTTCGCCGCCGAAGTCGGCATGCAGGAACCGCCCGCCGATGGAGTTCAACGTTCGGACGATCCGGTCGCTGTTTGGGTGCCGGGCACGGCCCGAGATGTCGGTGTTCCACGGGTTGTTGGCGGGGAACACCGGGCAGCCACCCAACACCGGCGCGGTGACCCCTGCTGCGGTCGGTCGTGCCCCGCCGGCCGCGGCCACTGCGCCGATCGCGGCGACCGCAATGACCAGCGCGACGCGCGCTCGTCGAGCGGGTCGTGGGCGCGGGGTCATCTCGCTGTCATCGACATTCGCGACTCGTGGCTGAACCCGAGCGCCCGCGAACGTGTCCGCACAGCACGGGGAGTGCCCGTTGGGAGCGACGAGTGCGGGTTCGGGGCCCCGGATAGCGTGACCCGCGGCACTCAGCCTGTCAGGCCCGACCAGCGAAGGTGACGCGCGTGAACGTGTTGATGTCGATCCCGAGCCCCGACGAGGGGACCCTGCCGCTCGGGCCCATCGATCTGCATGCCTATGGCCTGATGCTCGCGCTCGGCGTCATCGTGGCGGCCCGCATCACCGATCGCCGCGCGACCCGGATGGGGTTCCCGGTCGGCGCTGTCGGCGACGTCGCGACGGTGATCGTCGTGAGCGGGGTGATCGGCGCCCGCGTCTATCACCTGTTCACGGGCTACGACTGGGACGACAAGGGTTGGTCCGGCACGCTGCGAATCTGGGAAGGCGGTCTGTCGATCTGGGGTGCAGTCGCCGGTGGCGTGCTCGGCGCGTTCGTGATGGCACGTCGCCGGCACCTCGATGCGGCCGTGTTGCTCGACGCGATGGCCCCCGGCGTCGCCGTCGCGCAATCGATCGGGCGTTGGGGGAACTGGTTCAACCAGGAGTTGTTCGGCCGGCCGACCGACCTGCCCTGGGGCCTCGAGATCGACCTCGAGAATCGACCGTCGCGCTACGTCAAGGACGAGACGTTCCATCCGACGTTTCTCTACGAGTCGATCTACTGCTTGCTGCTGGCGGCGTTCTTGGTGCGGGCCGAACGGCGCTTCGGCTTCAAACGCGGTCAGACGTTCGCGTTGTACGTGTCGTTGTACTGCGTCGAACGCTTCTTCATGGAACTGCTTCGGGTCGACGAGGCGAGCAAGGTCTTCGGTGTCCGCTTCAACGCGCTCTTGTCGATCCTGCTTGCCGTCGGCGGCGCCATCGTGTTCGTCGCGCTCGGGCGGAGCGGGTCGCGCCCGCCGGCCGCGGCACCGGCCGCGCCCACCGTGGCACCCGATCCGAACGATGGAGCCGAGGCGCGCGACGGCACCGCGGCGAGCGATAGTGCTGTGTCCGACGCGACTGCCCCGGACCCGGATGTCCCTGACCCGGCTGGGCCCGATCCGGCTGCCACGGACCGAGGCCGTGACGCGTCGATCGCGGGCGAACCGCCGCGGTGATAACGGAACCGCCGGCTCCGCCGCCTCCGCGACGCGCGGACGGGCGCAGCGCGGCGCGGGCGATCGAAGCGGTCAAGGTCTACGGCGCGGGCGACACCGAGGTGAGGGCCCTCGATGGGGTCGATGTCGCCTTCGAGCAGGGACGCTTCAGTGCGATCATGGGTCCATCGGGATCGGGGAAGAGCACGTTGCTGCACTGCCTCGCAGGCCTTGACCGGCTCACGGCCGGCCAGGTCTTCATCGGCGAAGTCGAACTGTCGGCGTTGAGTGAACGTGACCTCACGACCGTGCGCCGTGATCGTCTCGGTTTCGTGTTCCAGTCGTACAACCTCGTCCCAACCCTCACTGCCCTCGAGAACATCACCCTGCCGCTGACGCTCGCCCACCGTGAGGCCGAGCCCGGGTGGCTCCGACAGGTCGTCGATGCCGTCGGACTCGGCGACCGTCTCACGCACCGACCGAGTGAGTTGTCGGGCGGGCAGCAACAGCGTGTTGCGGTCGCCCGAGCGCTAGTCGCCCGCCCCGAGGTGATCTTCGCCGACGAGCCGACCGGCAATCTCGACTCGCGGGCGAGCGGCGACATCCTGCGGTTCCTACGCGCCGCGGTCGACGACTTCGGCCAGACGATCGTGATGGTGACCCACGATCCCGTGTCGGCGGTGGTCGCCGACCGTGTCGTGTTCCTCGAGGACGGCAGAGTTGTCGACTCGCTCGAACCGCCCGATGCGGAGTCGATCGCTCAACGCGTGCACCGTCTCGGGGTCTGAGCGAGCCGTGTGGCGCGTCGCCTGGCGAGGCCTGTTCGCGCACAAGGCCCGTGTCGTACTCACGGTGTTGGCCGTGCTGATGGGCGTGGCGTTCATTACGTCGATCTACACGCTCACCGACTCGACGCGGGCGGGCTTCGACAAGTTGTTCACCACGGTCAACGCGGGGATCGACCTCCAGGTCCAGTCGGTGAACCGCGTCGACCGCGACGACACGGGCGGTCCCGGCGATCTTGCTCCGGTCGCGGCGGGAATACTCGACGAAGTGCGGCGCGTCGACGGTGTCCGGTTCGCCGAGGGCTTGGTGTTCAGACCCGGAGTCGCGATCGTCGGTCGCGACGGCGATGTGGTTCCGTTCTTCGGACCGTCGTTCGGAACCGGCTTCGTCGATCGCCTCGAGTTGACCCCGTACACGATCCGTGAGGGCCGTGCCCCACGCGTCGCGGGCGAAGTGCTCGTCGACGCGCGGACAATCGACGACGGCGACCTCGAGATTGGGGGCCCGGTGACGGTAATCCTGCCGACCGCCGCCGGGTCGCGCCACTTCACCGTCGTCGGATCGCTCGACTTCGGCGACTCCGACTCGTTCAGCGGCGCTCAAGTCGTGATGTTCACGCTCTCGGAAGCGCAACGGCTGTTCGAGTTGGGCGATGCGTTCGACTTCATCGCAGTCAGCGTCGACGACGGCGCCGACATCGCCGAGGTGCAACGAGCGGTTCAGACCGCGGTGCCGCTCGGCATCGTCGTCAAGACCGGCGCGCAGGTCACCGAGGAGCAGATCGACCGCTTGAACGGCTTCGTCAACGTGTTCGGGACGGTGCTGCTCGCGTTCGGCTTCGTCGGAGTGTTCGTCGCGGCGTTCCTGATCGTCAACACCTTCTCGATCATCGTGTCGCAACGCGTTCGTGAACTCGCCCTGTTGCGTGCGCTAGGGGCGTCGTCGCGACAGGTGGTCGGTTCGGTGTTGCTCGAGGCGGTGGTGCTCGGAGCCGTCGCCTCGCTGCTCGGCCTCACCGTGGGGTACGGCTGGGGCGTGGCACTCGAGTGGGTGACGGGCCGACTCGGATTCGATCCGGGCGATGTCGGGACGGTGCTGCGCCCGCGAACCGTGATCGTCGGCCTAGCGATAGGGATCGGCGTGACCCTGCTCGCGGCGGTGATCCCCGCCATCCGCGCGTCACGCACGCCACCGCTCGCCGCCGTGCGCGACATCGAGCAGGCGCGCCGCGTGCTCGGCGCGACGCGGACCGCGATCGGACTGTGTGCGCTCGGCGCGGGCGCGGTCGCGCTCATCGCCGGTTCCGGAACGGGGACCGCGACGGGCTTCATGATCGCGGGCGGTGGAGCGTTGTTCGTATTCACGGGCGCGGTCATGCTGGCTCCGTGGTTGGCGCGTCCCGCCAGCCTGATCCTCGGCGCGCCACTCGGCGCCTTCGGCGGGATCACGGGAGCGGTGGCCCGCGCGAACCTCGGGCGCAACCCGCGACGCACCGGCATCACCGCGAGCGCGCTCATGATCGGGTTGGCGCTCGTCACGGCCGTGCTCGTGCTGACCTTCAGCGTCATCGACACGATCGATCAGATCATCGACGAATCGATCGCTGCGGAAGTGTCGGTGTCGACCGACTTCGGCGGTTTCAGTGCGGCGGTGCGCGAACGGATCGGCGACGTCCCGGAGGTGGGCCGGCTGAGCTCGTACCGCCAGGTCTTCGGCCAAGCGGCCATCGACGGCGACGGCACCACACTCGAAGCGATCGAAGCGGGGTCGATCGATACATTGCTCCGGCTCGACGTCGGAGAGTTCGATGCGGCCGCGTTCGCCGCGGGTGGGATGTTGGTTTCGGCGGAGCGCGCCCAGGACAAGGGCTGGACCGTTGGAACCGTCGTGCCCGCTCGCTTTTCGGTCGCTGGAGCTCAGCCGTTGCCGATCGCCGGCGTCTTCGAACGCAAGGGGTTCTTCAACGACTACGTCGTCAGTGTCGACACGTTCGACGAACTCGTCAACGAACCGCGCGATCAGTTCGTGTTCGCCGAGCCCGCCGCGGGTGTGAGTGTCGAACAGCTCACGGACGCGATCGAGGCCAAGATTGGTGAGGATTTTCCCAACGTCGAGGTCCAGGACCGCGACGAACTGAAAGCTCAGCAACGTCAGCAGGCGATGATCTTCCTCGCGTTCTTCGTGGGCCTGTTGCTCCTCACGCTGCTCATCTCGTTCCTCGGGATCCTCAACACGCTCGCGTTGTCGATCATTGAACGGACGCGCGAGATCGGGCTCCTGCGCGCGGTCGGGGCGCATCGCCGCCAGATCCGTCGCATGGTTCGCTGGGAAGCGCTGCTGGTCGCCGTCCTGGGAGGCATCATCGGCGTGGTGATCGGTGTCGTGCTGGGCATCGCGCTGCAGCGAGCCCTCGGCGAGTTCGGGATCACGCGTCTCGTGATCCCGCTGCCGCTCATCGTTGTGGTGCTCCTCGTCTCAGGGCTCGCGGGTCTCGTCGCGGCGATCTACCCGGCATGGCGGGCCGGGCGCCTCGCGATCCTCGACGCCATTGGCACCGAGTAGTCGCCGCACTACGGCCCGTCGGTCGGGCACGGCGGCAAGTCAGGTCAGGTCGAATTGTTTGCGCACGAGGTCGTCCTTGTCGCGGACCATCGATTCGAGGTTGCGTTGGAACTCCTCGACCCGGGCGCGCAGTTCGGGTCGGCTCGACGCCAGCACGCGCACCGCGAGAAGTCCGGCGTTGCGCGCGTTGCCGATGGCGACGGTCGCGACCGGAATGCCCGCGGGCATCTGCACGATCGAGAGCAGCGAGTCGAGGCCGTCGAGCGCCTTCAACGGGACCGGGACACCGATCACGGGGAGGGCGGTCATCGAAGCGGTCATCCCCGGCAGGTGCGCGGCACCTCCGGCGCCCGCGATGATCACCTCAAGACCGCGCGATGCGGCCGTGCGCGCGTAGTCGACCATCACCTCGGGCGTGCGGTGCGCCGACACGACCCGCACTTCGAACGGGACGTCGAACTCGGCGAGCGCGTCGACGGCGCCCTGCATCACCGGCAGATCGGAGTCGCTGCCCATGATCACACCGACCAAGGGATCCGTCACGGCCGCGACGCTACCCGCACGCCATTCACCGGCGTTCCGGCTCGGAGCGCCACCAGGTCGGTTCGGGGCGACTTCGGCCAGGCGCGGTCACTATGGTCCGCGCGATGAGGACCCGATTGACTGATCTCCTGCAGGTCGAACACCCGGTGATGCTTGCCGGCATGGGTGGCGTGTCGTATCACGCGCTCGTTGCTGCGGTGAGCGAGGCCGGAGGGATCGGCACGCTCGGCGCCGCACCAATGACCCAAGAGCAGATGGTCGAAGAGATGCGCGCCGTGCGCGCGTCGACCAAGCGCCCATTCGGTGTCGACCTCCTCGCCGCGTTGCCCGAGTCGCTGACGCGCAGCGTGGAACTCATCGTCGCGGGTGATGCGGCGCTGTTTGTCGCCGGACTCGGAGTGCCGCGCGACATCATCGGCCAGCTCCACGACGCCGGAGTGCTGGTGGCGAGCATGTGCGGCAAGGTGCGACACGCGGTGGCGGCGGTCGAGTCCGGGTGCGACTTCGTCATCGTCCAGGGCACCGAAGCCGGTGGCCACACCGGATTGATCGCGACCATGCCACTCGTACCGCAGGTCGTCGACGCGGTGGGCGATCGTGTGCCGGTCGTGGCGGCCGGTGGCATCTTCGACGGGCGCGGTCTCGCCGCCGCCCTCGCGCTCGGCGCCGACGGCGTGTGGATTGGGACCCGCTTCATCGCAACTCCCGAGGCCCGCACCGTCACCGGCTACAAGGACCGGTTGCGCGCGACCGCCGAGGACGGCACCGTCATCTCCAAGGGCTATTCGGGAAAGCCCATGCGCGCGATCCGCAGCACGTGGACCCAACACATCGAGGAGCACCCCGACGAACTTCGGCCGTTCCCCGAGCAGATGCTCGTCTCGCTCCAGGAAGGCGTCCTGCATCTCGGTGGCGACGAGACGACGCCCGTCGATCCCGAGCGCGAGTGTTATCCCGCGGGTCAGGGCGTCGGCGCGATCACGGCACTCGTCCCCGCGGGCGACATCGTGCGTGAGGTGGTGGCCCAAGCCGAACGCACCTTGGATCGGCTGGTCACGCTGCGTTGACCTTGGCGGCCGATGCGATCGCAGTCTGACGATCGCCGACCTTCAGGCCCGGCATCCACTCAGGTGTCGCGTGCTGCCTCGGCCGCCTCGGCATCGAGGTCGGCTTCGTACATCATCTTGACGAGGCCCTCGAAGTCGACGCGCGGCTCCCAGCCGAGCCTTGTCCTCGCCTTGGTTGCGTTGCCGATGAGCAGATCGACCTCGCTCGGCCGGTCAAAACGCGTGTCGTGTGTGACGTAGGGCTCCCACGACTCGTACCCCGCAAGGCGGAACGCGACGTCGAGGAACTCGCGCACGCTGTGCGTCTCACCGGTCGAGATCACATAGTCGTCGGGTTCGTCCTGTTGGAGCATCAACCACATCGCCTCGACGTAGTCGCCGGCGTAGCCCCAGTCTCGTCGCGACTCGATGTTGCCCAAGCTGATCCGTTCCTGGAGCCCGAGCTTGATCCGCGCCAACGACGACGTGATCTTGCGGGTCACGAACTCATGCCCACGCCGCGGGCTCTCGTGGTTGAACAAGATGCCGCTGCTGGCGTGGATGCCGTATGCCTCGCGATAGTTCACGGTGAGGTCGTGGCCGAACACCTTGGCGACGCCGTACGGCGAGCGAGGGTGGAACGGTGTCGCCTCGGTCTGCGGGACCTCGCGCACTTTTCCGAACATCTCCGACGAAGATGCCTGGTAGAAGCGGATGGGGTTGTGCTCTACGCCACCGACGACACGAATCGCCTCGAGCATGCGCAACACACCGAGCCCGGTGATCTCGGCGGTCAACTCGGGCTGGCGGAACGAGAGTTGGACGAACGAGATCGCCGCCAGGTTGTAGACCTCGTCCGGTTGCACGTGCTCGAGCGCCGCGATCAACGAACCGAAGTCGCGCAGATCCCCCTCGACGAGATCGAGACGCGGGTTCTCGCGCTGGACGAGCGCCGCCTTGGGGTTGTTCTGGCCCCGGATCATCCCGAAGACCTGGTAGCCCTTGGCCGTCAGGAACTCGGACAGGTAGCGGCCGTCCTGCCCGGTGATGCCGGTGATCAGTGCGCGCTTCATGCATCCTCCTCAGTGGGCTTCTCGGTGCGCCGCGTCGGTCCGGTCGCGCGCGGTCGGGATGCGCCGGTCATGCGCCGCGCCGGTTCCAGTCGGGTTCGAGTTGCATCAGGAACTCGGCACAGCGGGCTTCTTCGTCGTGTTCACCGATCGCGCCAGCGCCGGCACGAAGACCATCGAGCGCACGGAGGAAGCCACGGTTCGTCTCGTGACGCCAACGCACGTACCCCGAGCCTCGCCACCCAGCCTGACGCAGCCGATCGAGTCCGCGGTGATAGCCGACGCGATAGCAGGCATAGGCCTCGACGTCGTCACGCGCGAGCGCTCCGAGTTGGGCCCACGCGTCGAGGAAACGTGGCCAACGCGCCACGACATCGGAGACCGCGTCGCGCCGTTGTTCGGTCGGGGCATCGAGCGCATGTGCCAGCGCAGCCAGCGCTTCGGCGGTCTCGGCGGGCAGCACGGTCTCGGGCAGGCCCGCAGACAAGTTGACGTTCGTCACTGGAAGTAATCTACGGGACGCGCCGCGAGCAGCCCGCAGCACCGTCGGTAACATCGCCGAGTGACCGACGCGCCCGCACCCGAGACCGAGTCGGGGGACTCCGCGCCGGAGCACCGTCCGCCGACGCGCCTGATTTTGGTTCGCCACGCGGTCACCGCCCACACCGGTGCGATCCTCTCGGGCCGCATGTCCGGCATCGATCTGTCGGATCGCGGGCGCGAGCAGGCCGAGGCGACCGCGCGCCGGCTCGCACCGGTACCGATCAGCGCGGTCTATGCCAGCCCGATCACCCGCACACAACAGACCGCCGCGGCGATTGCGGCGCATCACGGCCTCTCGGTGACGAGGCTCGACGGCGTGATCGAAGCCGAATACGGCGATTGGACCGGCGGTGAGATCAAGGATCTCGCGCGGACCAACGAGTGGAAGATCGTGCAGATCGCGCCTTCGCGGGCGCGGTTCCCGGGAGGGGAGTCGATCCGCGAGATGCAGGCGCGCACGGTGGCTGCACTTGACGACCGCGTCGTCGCACACGCGCACGAGACGTTCGTCGTCGTCAGTCACGCGGATCCGATCAAGTCGGCGATCGCGCACTACACGGGTGTCCACCTCGATCTGTTCCAACGGGTCCACGTGTCACCGGCGTCGGTCACAGTGCTCGAATTCCACGCGTTCGGGGTGATGCTCACGAAGTGCAATGACACCGGCTCACTCGACGAACTCGTGCCGTCGGATCGGAATCCGCCACCGTGACTGAGTTCCTCGACCTCGACGATGTCGACGCGCTCGGAGCAGGGGCGATCGGCGAGCCCGGACGACGCACGTTCCTGATCCAGGCGGTGTGCCGAGGCGAGACGTTGTCGATCCTGCTCGAGAAGGAACAGGTTCGGTTGCTTGCCACCGAGGTGCTGCAGTTCCTCGAGCGCATCGATCGCGACTTTCCCGAAGCACCGAGCGACGACAGCGAACTCGACGGGTCGGTGCGCGACGCCGATCCGTTGTTTCGTGCTCGCGTCCTCGGGATCGGCTACGACCCTCGTCGCGGCCGGGTCGTGCTCGAACTCCGTGAATGGCCCGACAACGAGATCCCCGACGAACTCGAGGGCGAAGCGCCCGAGCCTCGCCTCGCCCGCATCCACGCCTCACGCGCGCAGATCCGGGCGATGGCCCGCAACGGGATCAGTGCCGTCGAAGCAGGACGCCCGACCTGCCGGCTGTGCGAACTTCCGATGGACCCCGACGGGCATTGGTGCCCGCGATCCAACTGAGTGTCCGAGGTCGACGTGGCCGCACTCAGCGAACAGGCCGGGCTGCCACGGCTGCAATCGCCGGCCGACGTCGTGTCGGTGCGCCGCATCCTGTCGCACGGTGAGGTCGAGGTGCTGGGGCGGATGCCATGGTCGAGCAACGCGACGTTCATGGCACACGTCCGCGGCGGCGAGGGTGAGTTGCTGGCGATCTACAAGCCGCGCCGGGGCGAGCGACCGCTCTGGGACTTCCCCGAGGGGACACTGTGCAATCGTGAGGTCGGCGCGGCGGTTGTCGCCGATCTGCTCGGCTGGTCCATCGTTCCCGACACCGTGCTGCGCGACGACCTGCCGAATGGCTCCGGATCACTTCAGCAGTTCGTCGATCACGATCCCGACGAGCACTACTTCACGCTGCTCAACGACCACGTCGACGACTTTCGCCGCTTCGCCGTGTTCGACATCGTGGTCAACAACACCGACCGCAAGGGAGGTCATCTCCTCCGGTCGCTCCGCGACGGCACGATCTTCGGTATCGATCACGGTGTGTGTTTTCACCAACAGTGGAAGGTTCGCACCGTGATCTGGGAGTTCGGGGGTGAACTGATCCCGGAGGCGTTGCTCGCCGATCTCGAATGCCTCTGCGATCGAGTGCTCGCGAGCGACACCGAACTCGACGAACTCCTTACTCCGGTCGAACTCGCGGCACTCGTCGCGCGCGTCGAACAGTTGCTGGCGACGCGCCACTACCCGGTCGCCGACGCGGACTACCGCCACTACCCCTGGCCGCTCGTCTGAGCCAGGCGGCGCATTGCACCGATGCACCAGTCGCTTCTCGCGGTGGCCGTGAGCTTGCAGCGCGCGCGGCGAACGTCAGCGAGAAGCGAGGTAGCGCTGTTTGCAGAGCGAGCGCTGCAGCTTGCCACTGCTCGTCTTCGGGAGCGTGCCGGGTTCGACGAGCACGATGTCGGCGGGCGGGAGGCCGACCGAGTCGTACACCGCGGCACGAATCGCGTCACGGATCTGCGCGTGCTCGGCTTCCTTCGTCTCGGCGACGACGACGAGCGACTCGCGTCCTCGCTTGCCGGGTGCCCCGAACGCGATCACGTTGCCGGCACGCACGCCGTGGAGTCCACCGACTGCTCGCTCGACGTCTTGCGGGTGCACGTTGCGGCCACCCAGGATGATCACGTCTTTGATGCGGCCGCACACCACCAACTCGCCGTCGACGAGGTAGCCGAGATCGCCGGTCCGCAGCCACCCGTCGTGGAAGGCGTCCGACGTGGCGCGCTCGTCCCGGTAGTAGCCGGGTGTCACCGAATCGCCGCGGACCTCGAGCTCGCCGACCGCACGTTCACCGAGTGCAGCGCCGCTGCGTTCGTCGACGATCCGGATCTCGAGGTTGTGCAGCGGGCGGCCGAGCCGCGCGAGGCGCCGCGTCCCCGCGAGCCCGGGACTCGCAACCGCGGCGTAGCCCTCGTGCTCGAGCACGCGCGCGTCGACGGCGTCGGTGGCCATCCCGGATCCTGGGTCGGGGAAGGTGACCGCGAGCGTCGCCTCGGCCATACCGAACGCGGGGAACACCGAACCCGGATCGAGCCCGTGGCCGTGACCGGCGGCGACGAACCGATCGACGCAGTCGGGGTCGACCGGTTCGGCGCCGTTCAGCGCGATTCTCCACGGCGCGAGGTCGAGGTCGTGCAAGCGTGCCAGGGAGCGGGCGGCGAGCACGTAGGAGAAGTTCGGGCCGGCGGTGACAGTGCCACCGAACTCACTCATCCATTCCACCCAGCGCGCGGGTGCTGCGAGGAAGTCCTGCGGTGACCCGAGTACGAGGTCGATTCCTGTCGTCATCGGGAGCGACAGCAGGCCGATCAGTCCCATGTCGTGGTAGAGGGGAAGCCAACTGACACCCACATCGACACCCGGGGTGAGCCTCGTCGCCTGCTGGATGGCGTCAAGGTTCGCGGCGACTGCGTGGTGCGGCAGCATCACGCCCTTGGGTTCTGAAGTCGATCCGCTCGTGAACTGCAGGATCGCGAGTGCCGTCGGATCGATCGCGGGTCGTACGTAGCGACCGCTGCGGTGCCGGCGTGCGTCGCGCGCGAGGTCGTCGAGTCGCACGATCGGCGGATCGCCGGGGTGCGGATCGAGAAACTCGGCGAGTTGCGGGTCGATCACGACGCTCACCGAGTCCGAGGCGAGGATCCGGTTTCGCGTCTGCCGTACGAACTCCTCGATCGATGCGAGTCGCATCGGCAACGGCAACATCACCGCGGCGGCGCCGCACAGCCAGGTCGCTTCGATGGCGGTGACGAGCGCTCGTGTGGTCGGACCGAGGATCGACACGTGGGATCCGGGTGCGACGCCGCGCGCCTGAAAGGCCGCCGCCATCGCACACGCGTCCTGGTGGAGTTCCGCCCACGCGACCGGTTCGGTGTCGCGGTTGGTCGCGGCCGAACCCATGAAGGTGACCGCGCCCGACCCGTCTGCCGCGCGCTCGATGCGGGGAATGAGCGAGGTGCCCGTGAGTAGCGTGCTTCGGAGCGGGAGTTCGTGGGCCGATTCGCTGCCGAACGAAGACACGCGGCGACCAGAAGGGTTGCTGGGAGTTTCCGCCATGGCGGGCTTCGACTCGCCGGAACCGCAAGGGTTACACGAATGTAACTTACCGGTCGGTAGGCTGCCCGAGCGCGACATTTCGCACGTCGCGGAAGAATCGGGAACGAGGGAATACTTCGGTCGCGCCGGCGCTCGTCGCACCGTGCAGGAGCGCGTCATCGACGTGCGGTCCGTACGCAACGATGCGAACCGCAGGACCGAGCGCCTCGCGCAGGGACGTGAGGCACTCGGCGAACTTGGCGAGATCGACCACCACGCTGCGGATGGTGCCCCCCGGGCTCACGCCGGCCGGGTCGCGCTCGAACTCGACGTTGTGATCGGTCCCGAGCGCCGCGTCGATGCGCGATCGATCCAACAGGTCGCTCGCGAACACGATGACGCGATCGGGCATCGACCCTCCTCGGTCGCGCGGATCGCCGTCAGTTGCCGTGGCGGCGCGGTGCCTCGACCGCGAACTCGGGCCAGCGCTTGCGCGATTTCGCGGCGAGCTTGTGCATCAACGCGATGGCCGCCGGATCGTCGTCGCCCGGCCGCGCGACGATCCAACCGTCGTCGAGCATGCGCTGCATGATCTCGCGGCCGGTGTCGGTACGGACGACCGTGAGCGTCCAATCGTTGAACGCGCCGATGCCACCGGTCGAGATGTCGGCGTGTTCGGCCGCGAAGTCGGGACACATCTTGCAGCCTTCGCGCGTCCAGGCGTGGCATTCCTTGAGCGGGACCTCGTGGTAGTCGCCGTTCTTCATCCAGATCTGGAACACGCCCTTGATGTTCATCTTGCGCATCTCGCTCTTCTTCAGGCCGTATTTCGCCTCGAAGAGTTCTTCGAAGATGGCATCGTCGAACGTCTTGGAACACAAGAGGCCGATGTTCAACGAGATGCGGCGCGCCACCTTGCCGGCCTTGCGCTGCTTCATTGCCGGCGGCGAACTCGACTGGCACGACATACCGACGAGCGCGATCCGCTCCTCGTGCTTTTCGAGATCGAGGTATGCCATCGTGTTGGCGCTGTACGTGTAGCGCGAACCAGCGCTCGCGATGACCTCGTCACGGGTGCGCGCGACGCCGGGGATCGCTTTCCACGTGCTGCCGTCGCCCTCGAGGTAGCTCACCAGCGCGGCGTCGATCATGTCGTGTTCGAGCGCGTAGACGAGGATTGCCGACACGAGCCCGCCGTCCTGGCCGACCTCGTGCAGGATCGGATCGGCCGCCCGCGCCAGGCAGATGTCCTTGTAGATGCCCGAGACCTCGTCGGCCCGACGCGCGCGGCCGAACATGAACTCGTCGATCTCGGTTTCCCAGGTCCGAAAGCGCGGGCAGGCCCGGGTGCACGTCGTGCAGGCCTTGTCGCCGTGGCTGCAGTCGGCCGGCCCGCCGTAGTCGGCTTCGTTCTGCCACGGCTTGTAGACGCCGAGTTGATCGTCGTACGACAACACGTCGTGAGGGCAGACGACGACGCAGCCCGCGCAGCCGGTGCACAAGCCAGTGGTCACGACCTCGTCGTAGAGGTGCTTCCACGAGAAGGACCAACGCTCCTTCTTCTCCTGTGGTTCGGTGGCGACCATGCGCAGGAGTCTGCCACGGTCGCGACTCGACGTTCGAAGGCCGGTACTCCACGGCTGCGGTCGTGGGCGCTCATGATGACGCGCGCATCGTTCGCGCGCGTCGTTCGCGTGCACGTCGAACTCAGGCGCTCGCCGCCTCCCGGAACGCTCGCAGTTCGCGGGCGATCTCGGCGCGCGACTCGCCGATCGGTTGGTACACGATCTCGGTGACGCCCGACGCGGCCGCGCCCTCGACCCGGGCGCGGATCTCAGCGGTGCTGCCTGACCATGTGAAGGCCGGGATCAGGCTGGGATCGATGATGTTCGTGTCGCGTTCGCTGACACGCACGAGGTGACCCTCGTGGACCGCGAGATGGCGTTCGTCGGCGGGGATCTGTTCGATGTCGGCGCGCCACGCCGCGCCGTTCGGCAGGGCTTCGACGGCGGCAGGGTCGCCCTCGTACATGCCGTGGTACACGACTGCCACGCCCGCGCCCGCGGCGGACACGACGCGGGGACTGTCGAAGGTCTCGCCGTCGTCGAGCACGGTGCCGAACGCGAGCACGGCGCACCACTCGAACTCGGGTTGGCCGCCGCCGATCGTCATGATCCCGTCACCGAGTTCGCGCGCGACCTCGATCCCCTTGGGTCCGTTCGCCGCGATCACGAAGGGCACGTCGATCGGCCGCGGCGGCGCGAACCCATCGGGGTGGATCATCCGACAACGCGCGCCGTCGACCTCGACCGTGTCGCCGGCGAGGAGCGCCCGCACCTGGCGGACGTAGTGCGCGACGAACGACCACGGCAACGCCCTCTTGCCCATCGCCATCCGACCGGTGAAGCCCGTCCCGATCGCGACCGCGAGACGGCCCGGTGCCAGGTCCTCGATCGTCGCGATGGCGCTCGCGGTGACGAGCGGATGACGGTTGTTGGGCACGAGGACCGCGGTGCCGAGGCCGATGCGCTCGGTACGTTCGGCGACGCGCGCCAACGTCACCCAGATGTCGTGGTAGAGCGCGGGCGAGTCGTAGAGCCAGGCGCGGTGGTAGCCGAGGTCCTCGGCGACGGCCGCGTACTCAGGCGTCTCGAGTGAGGGCGGGAACGAACACGAGATCTGCACGGCGGCACGCTAGCGACGCGGCGCGCCGACGGCCCTCGGGCGCGGTCGTTCGGTGGCGACGGGTTGCGCCGGATTTGGAGCCTCGCGTACCCCGCGGTCGTTCGGTGGCGACGGGTTGCGTCGGATGTGGAGCCTCGCGTCGCCTGCGGCGTCGGCTGGAACGCGCTCAGGTGTCGAGGAGCGTGGCGTCGTAACCCGCGTCGTCGATAGCTGCGACGATCACCTCGTTGCTCGCGGTCCCAACGACCGCGACCGTCTTGTGTTCGAGGTCGACCTCGGAACGCTCGACACCCGCGACCGCGGCGAGGCTCGACTCGATGGCGGCCTTGCAGTGACCGCACGTGACGCCGGGTACCGAGTAGTTCCGGGGAGTAGGAGAGTGCACTGTCTCGGTCATGATTCACGCTCGCAGGAGTCGTTCGACGGCGGCAACGGCTTCGTGGACCTTGTCGGCGTAGATCGCGTCGCCCGAGGCACGATCGGCACCCGCCTCGTCGGCCGCGTGCCGCACACAGTGACGGAGGTGTTCGTCGAGCAGACCCAAGCCGACGCCTTGGAGGGCCTTCGACACGGAGGCGATCTGCGTCAGGACGTCGATGCAGTATTCGTCGTCGTCGATCATCCGTTGCAGCCCGCGGACCTGGCCTTCGATCCGCCGCAACCGGTTGCGATAGTCGTCCTTGTGCATCGAGTAGCCGCGCACGCGGTCTCCATCTGGTCGGTGAATCCGTCGGTTGTCGCCAATAGGGTAGGGGGGTATACTACTGCGATGGTCACGGCTTTGCAATCCACCACGTCCGAACTCTCGATCGAGGGAATGACGTGCGCGGCCTGCGCGGCGCGGATCGAGCGCGGGCTGGGACGCATCGAGGGAGTCGACACCGCGGTCGTCAACTTTGCGACCGCCAAGGCGACCGTCGCGTTCGATCCGGCGCGAGTCGATCGTGACGACCTCGTCGACAAGGTCGTCGCCCTGGGCTACGCCGTCAGCACGGCCGCCGCGACCGCCGACCGCGACGACGAGGGCGAAACCGAACTCCGAGCACTGCGCCGGCGTCTGGTCGCGGCGGCGGTGATCACCCTTCCGGTGTTGGTCGTCTCGATGGTGATGCCGCTGCAGTTCCGCAACTGGCAGTGGGTCGCGTTCGTACTCGTCACACCCGTCGTGGCCTGGTGCGCGTGGCCGATTCATCGCGCCGCCGTCGTCAACGCGCGTCACGGCACCGTCACGATGGACACGCTCATCTCGGTCGGTACCTTGGCCGCCTACCTCTGGTCGGTCGTCGCCGTGGTGATGCTCGACGCCGCAGCAGACACGCACCACGCGAGTGCCGAGCGTGCCGAGGTGTACTTCGAGACGGCCGCTGTCATCGTGACCCTCGTGCTGCTCGGCCGCTTCTTCGAGCGTCGCGCTCGACGACGGGCCGGCGCGGCGCTGCGCGCATTGCTCCGACTCGGCGCCAAGACGGCGACGCTCGAGAACGGCGATGTCATCCCCATTGCCAGCCTCGAAGTCGGTGACCGCTTCGTCGTGCGTCCGGGCGAGCGAATCGCGACCGACGGACGCGTCGTCGACGGCGCGGCTGCGATCGACGCTTCGATGCTCACCGGCGAGTCGCTCCCTGTCGATGTGAGCGAGGGTGACGATGTCGTCGGCGCCACGATCAACACGAACGGTCGTCTCGTCGTCGAGGCGACGCGTGTCGGCTCGGAGACGGTGCTCTCGCAGATCGCCTCCCTCGTCGAGGCTGCGCAGGGTTCCAAGGCCCAGGTCCAGCGGCTTGCCGACCGGGTTGCGGGCGTGTTCGTGCCGATCGTCATTGTCATCGCGACGCTGACTCTCGTGGCGTGGATTGCGACGAGTCATCCAACGCGTGACGCCTTCACGGCCGCCGTGGCGGTCCTCATCGTCGCCTGCCCGTGCGCGCTCGGACTCGCCACGCCCACCGCGCTCATGGTCGGCACGGGTCGGGGAGCACAACTCGGTGTGCTCATCCGCGGGGCCGAGGTGCTCGAGGCGACTCGTGCGGTCGACACCGTCGTCCTCGACAAGACCGGCACGATCACGACGGGAAGCATGCGAGTCGTGCGCGTCGATGTCATCGGCGAGCGCGACATGAATGCCGAGCACGAGGCATTGCGGGTTGCCGCCGCCGTGGAATCCGGTTCGGAGCACCCGATCGCGCGGGCGATCGTCGCGGCCGCGGTCGAGCGTGGCATCGACGTCGTCCCGGCGACCGCGTTCGCCAACACGGCAGGAGTCGGGGTGCGCGGCAGTGTCGATGGCCACGAAGTCGAGATGCGCCGCGCTGGTCGGTCCGGCGGCGAAGACCACGACGGGACGACAGCAGTCGAACTCGTCGTCGATGGTGCCGTACGAGCTCGCATCGAGGTAGCCGACACCGTCAAGCCGACCTCGGCCGACGCGATCGCGGGGCTGCACGGGCTCGGTGTGCGCACGGTCATGCTCACTGGCGATCGTGAGTCTGCCGCGCGTGTGGTTGCCGCCGAGGTCGGGATCGACGAGGTGATCGCGGGCGTGTTACCGGGCGAAAAGGCTGACCTCGTGCTCGACTTGCAGCGTTCGGGCCGTCGGGTTGCCGTGGTCGGTGACGGCGTCAACGATGCACCCGCACTCGCGACCGCCGATCTCGGTATTGCGATCGGGACCGGCACCGACGCCGCGATCGAGGCAAGCGACCTCACGCTCGTCTCGGGTGATCTGCGAGCCGCCGTCGACGCGCTCGCGCTTGCTCGGCGGACGCTCGCCACGATCAAGGGCAACTTGTTCTGGGCGTTCGCCTACAACGTCGCCGCCATTCCACTCGCGGCCGCAGGCTGGCTCGATCCGATGATCGCCGCGGGAGCGATGGGCGCGAGTTCCGTGTTCGTCGTCACGAACTCGCTCCGACTGCGACGCTTCCGGGGGATCCGCGCGCACTGACCGGTACTGTGCCGCTCCGTATGGCCAAGATTCGCGACATCCTGGCCGCCGGGCCGAGCTACTCCTTCGAGTTCTCGCCTCCGCGCAGTGCCGAGGCCGAGCAGCAGTTCTGGGTGACGCTCGACGATCTCGTGCCGTTGCGGCCCGCGTTCTTCTCGGTGACGTACGGCGCCGGGGGATCGACGCGCGACACGACACGCGACCTCGTGATCCGCATCAACCGGGAGCGCTTGCTCACCACGATGGCGCACCTGACGTGCGCAGCCCATACGCGCGTCGCGCTCGAGGAGCTGGTCCTCAGCTACCTCGAGAGTGGCGTGGTCGAGAACATCCTCGCGCTCGGAGGTGATCCGCCGGTCGGGTACGAAGGTCCGCCCGGCGAACTCACTTATGCCGACGAACTGGTCGCGTTGGTGCGCGAGATCGGCGACTTCTCGGTCGGCGTTGCGGCGCACCCCGAGCCGCACCCGCGGTCGCCGTCGCTGGCCGCCGACCGTGAGCACACCGCGGCGAAACTCGACCGCGCGGACTTCGCGATCACGCAGTTCTTCTTCGAAGCGCGGCACTACTTCGATCTGGTGGCGTCCTTGCGCGATCTCGGTTGTCTCAAGCCGGTGATCCCCGGAATCATGCCGGTGACGAGCCTGGCGTCGATCAAACGCATGTCGGAACTGCAAGGCAGCGAATTCCCGGCGTGGCTCGCCGGGCAGCTGTACGCAGTCGAAGACCAAGGTCCGGCGGCGGTGCGGGCGGTCGGGGTCGAGGCAGCAACCGTGCTCGCCCAGGATTTGCTCGCCGGCGGAGTCCCAGGCCTGCACTTCTTCGCGTTCAACCGCACGACTGCGCTCGCGGCCCGCGACATCTACGAGAACCTCGGCCTCACTCCCTGACCGTTTGGCCCGCAACTGCGCGATGTCGACAAGTTGTGCGCCAACCAGTGAGCGGGCCCCGATCGACGCGCGACCGGGGCCCGGAGCGGAGGGAGTGGGATTTGAACCCACGGTGGCTTACGCCACAATGGTTTTCGAGACCATCCGATTCGGCCGCTCTCGCATCCCTCCGTCGGCGATGATAGGTGACGAGGCGCGGCGGTCCCGAGGCGTTCACGGCGCGGTGCGGCGCGACGCGAAGAAGTCGGCGAGTAAGGCCGCGCACTCGCTGCCGCGCACGCCGCGCATGACGTCGGTCGTGTGGTTGAGCCTCGGATCGGACGCGAAGTTGTAGAGCGTCCCGGCGGCGCCGGCCTTGGGATCGGCCGCACCGAACACCAGCAGCCGGGCTCGCGCCGCCCAGATCGCGCCCGCGCACATCGGGCATGGTTCGAGCGTGACCACCACGATGTGATCATCGAGTCGCCATGTCGCTTCGACTCGCGCCGCGTCACGCAACGCGAGCAACTCGGCGTGTGCGGTCGGGTCGTTGCTCGTCTCCCGTTCGTTGTGGCGGGCCGCGACGATCTCGCCGTCGCGGCGACGGACGACGATCGCGCCGACCGGCACCTCATTGTGGTGTGCGGCGGCCCGCGCCTCGTCGAGTGCGAGGGCCATCCACGTGTCGAGTCGTCGCAGATCGATCTCGCCGGTACCGCGGTCACGCTCCATGCGCCGCATTGTCGCGCCGCGGCGGCCCGCGCCTCGTCGCGGCAGACACCAGGGCGCGGTGCTGTGATTGCGCAGGTTGCGCGCGGAACTCCACGTTGCACTCGGCGGGATCGGTGGCTGAACGTGACGACGATCTGGCCGGTCGCGGTCGGCGATGCGTGACTCCGACTGCGCGCGGTGTCGACGACGCCGGTGGTATGCCAGCCCAGCTGGAACGACGGTCGCACGCGGCGGGCCACCAGGACGGCGAACGCGACGCGGCGCGTGGCACGACGCGGGTCGAGCCAGCACGGCCGACGCGGACCTGCAAGGGGGCGTCGCCTTGGGTGACGTCGGCCCGTCACGATCGGCACGCGGGAGGTGTGGTGGACGAGCGCGCGCGTCGATGTCGAAATTGGTGGAGCCGGCGGGCGACGCGACGACAACACTGTGGCGTGCACCGGGCGACGATCCGATCAGAACGCGGCGAGGACCACACGGCGATCCGGGATGTGGTGGCGGCCGCGTTCGGGTCGCTCGTCGAAGCGGCGCTGGTCGACGCGATTCGCAACTCGCCCGAGTACGTCGGCGAGTGGGCGCTCGTCGCCGAACTCGAGGGTGCGATCGTCGGCCACACCATGGTCAGCTATGCACGGTTGGTTACCGACCACGAGGTCTCGCGCCGGGTCGCGATGCTCTCACCGCTCGCGGTGGCGCCCGAGGTGCAACGTGGGGGAATCGGCGCCGCGCTCGTCCGCTCGGTGTGCGCGCGCGTGGACACCGCCGGCGAGCCGTGCGTCGTCCTCGAGGGCAGTCCCGCGTATTACGCGCGGTTCGGTTTCGAGCCCGCCCGGCCGCTCGGCATCGAGATCCCGATCCCGTCGTGGGCACCGAGTGAGGCAGGCCAGTTGCTGCGGCTTGCCAACTACACCGACTCGATGCGCGGCACGGTCGTGTATCCGAAGGCGTTCGACGCAGTCTCGGATCACTGATCGGTCGGTACCCGAATGACGCCGCGCATGCACGAGGACGAAGTCGACACTGACGCCGAACTCGTGCGGCGCCTCCTCGCCGCCCAGCATCCGCAGTGGGCCGACCGCGACATCGAGCGCGTTCCGTCGTCCGGGACGGACAACGCCATGTACCGACTCGGCGACGACCTCGCGGTGCGTCTCCCGCGAATTCATTGGGCGGTCGACAACGTGGCGAAGGAGCGGAGATGGCTGCCGGTGCTCGCGCCCGGCCTTCCCCTCTCGGTACCGAAGCCCGTCGCCGAGGGTGCCCCCGAAGATTGGTTCCCGTATGCCTGGAACGTCGTCGAGTGGCTTCCCGGCGAACTCGCGACCATCGATCGGCTCGACGATCCCGTCGACTCGGCCCGCGATCTGGCTGCCTTCGTGCGAGCGCTCCAGGCGATCGACCCGTCGGGCGGTCCGACGCACCATCGCGGCGCGCCCGTGCGGCTTCAAGATCGCTTCGTTCGCGCGGGAGTCGCGGGTCTTCGCGGCGAGATCGACGGAGACGCGGTGCTCGACGTGTGGGAGCGCGCGAAGACCGCGCCCGACCATCGCGGCCCGCCGGTCTGGTTCCACGGCGATCTCTCGTACCTGAACCTGCTCGCTCGCGACGGGCGACTCACCGCGGTGATCGACTGGGGAACCTGCGGCGTCGGCGATCCTGCGATCGAAACGATCATCGCGTGGAGCCACTTCCCGAGGGCGGCGCGCGAGGCCTACCGCGACGCCCTGGACCTCGACGACAACACCTGGTTGCGCGGCAAGGGTTGGGTCCTCACCGGCGTGTACGGAATCCCGTACTACCGCGACACGAACCCGACGCTCGTGCAGGACAAGGTCCGGGCGATCGAAGCCGTGCTCGCCGACTCGACCTGAGCGTCGCCGCGCACCGACTCGACCTGAGCGTGGCCGCGCACCGACTCGACCTGAGCGTGGCCGCGCACCGACTCGACCTGAGCGTGGCCGCGCACCGACTCGACCTGAGCGTGGCCGCGCACCGACTCGATGTCGTAGTGCTTCCTCGATCCAGGCCGCTACCTCGACGAACCCTCGCACAGCTTCTATCGAAAAACCCGTTGCCCCGACCACCACTTCGACCAACAGAGCCAGCCTGGCCACCGCCGTCGACGTGCTCCACCCGGCCGAGAACGGTCGGTCTGTTGGTCGAAACGGCTGCCGGAGGCGCTGGTTTCGCGAAAGAAGCCGGTTTGGTTTGTGACGTGGCGTGGAGGTGGTTCAGGCGCGCTCGGCGGCGTTGAGGATGGGTCTCACGGATCGGCGAGGAGGCGTCCTCACATGCGGCGGTGAGATTGGGCGTTGCGGCGATCACCGAGGCTCATGCGGGGCGGGTCGACACGGTCGCGGCCGATCTTTCGGCGCGGCCGGGCCGATACCGGCCGATCACAGTTCGAGCACGTGGCGGATCATCGTGCGACCGTCGTCCTCGAACGACCCGACCTCGACCGCGCCGACCGCGCGTGCAACGCGAAGCGACGGCTCGTTCTCGGCGTCGACGACGATGTGAGCGCGGCGAGCGGCGGTGTGATCGCGCACGAACTCGATGACGCACCCGACAGCATTCCGTGCGACGCCACGGCTTCGGTGCGCGGGATGGACCGAGTACGCGATGTTCGCCTCGCCAGCCGGCGCGTGGGGGTTGGCAAGATCGGCGTCGACGTAGCCGACAGCTCGCGCGGTGCCGTGATCCACCGCGAAGGTCCACTTGGGGCCGGTGCCGAAGGCGCGACGGTTCGCTTCGAGCCCGCGCCGCGCATGGCTGCGACGCTCGCGCGGCGTCATCGCCTGCCACTGGTCACGTTGGTCGGCACGCCACAACCAACGCATCTGTTCGGCGTCCTTCGCTCCGAGATCCGCGTCGAGATCGGCAACCTCCTGAGGGCGGATCACAATCGTGCCGTCGGCGTACTCGAGCGGCGGCACCGCGCGGACGAAGTAGCGTTGCCCCGCGAGCGGCGAGGGCCGCTCCGCCATGCGTGCCCGCCGCGCGACGTCGAGCGATCTCGTGTTGTCTGCGTCGATCAACGCCGTGACCTCATGGACGCGTCCGTCGAGCGCGAGTCGATGGACGAGCAACATCAGCGCCCGCGTGCACACGCCGCGACCGCGCCACGGTGCGAAGACGCTGTAGCCGACGTTGACTTGACCCTGTGCGAGCCACGTGCGCTCGTCGTCGTGGTCGACCCAGCCGACGACCTGCCCACCCACCTCGACGCAGGCGGTCGGGTGCGGTTCGTGGTCGCCAGGTCCGAGCCAGCGTCGCCACTCGGCGTCGCGTCCGGCGACGAGCGTGACGGCGTCGGCCGCGGTCGACGGTCGAAGGGCGACGACCCCGTCGGTCACCCGCCAGTGTTCGGCACTCATGCCGACGAGCCGACCTTTCCGCTCCCGCGCCTCCGGGCGAGGATGAACGCCTGCGGACTGGTCTCGTGACGGAATTCGGGGTCGCGAACCGTGCAGGTCTGCACGCTGAATCCGGCCGCGGACAACCTCCGAACGACGTCTTCGGCGCCGTGTCGGTAGCTGGTCAAGGTCAACCCCGTCCCGTGCGCGTTCTCGCGGGCCACCGCCTGTCCGTCGCCGGCCTGGAACGCGACCAGCAACCCACCGTCGGGACGGAGTACCCGGGCGACTTCACCGAACACCCGGTCGAGTTCGTGCGGTGGCGTGTGAATGATCGAGTACCAACAGACGACGCCGCTCGCCGAACCAGCGACGAAGGGGAGATCGTTCAGTACGCATTGCGCGAGCGCGAGCCCCGGATGCGCGGCGCACGCCTGTGTGAGCATGGCGCTCGACGCGTCGATGCCGACGACGTGGACCCCACGGCGTGCCACGAACGCGGCGACGCGCCCAGGCCCACAACCTGCGTCGATGATCGGGCCGGCGACGGCTGCCGCAGCTGCGAGGAACGTGTCGAGGACCACGAGGCCGCTTGGGGTTTCGAAGCCCGGCGATAGTTCGGTGCCGACCGCGCGCACATACTCTGAGGCGCTGGCGTCGTACACCGCTCGGGCGGTCGCCATGTCGTCGGCCTCCGCCATGTCGCGAACGTAGAGCGAAGGCCGCGGTCACCGCCGGTTGATTCTTCGTCGCACCGGCGGCTCGGGAGGCGACGAGTACGCCGGATGGGGAGCCTTCGGCGCCAATCGAGGCAGCGCGCGACGAGTCACCCCGCGGTCGCCGCCACACCGCGCCGACCGACCACCGTGGTCGCGGCTGCGACGAGCCGGTTCGACCACCCGCTCGAGGAGTGCAGATCATGGGCGCCGAGATCGAGCGCCGCCTCGAGGGACACGGCGTGAGGGCTGACCGGCGACTGACCTGAGTCGCCGCACGACCGATCGGTTCGGGCACGGTGCTTGCCGCGACGATCGCTGTCGGTTGTGTCTTCGAGTAGCGACCCAGCAGGTCGGGATCTCGTTCAGATTCACGCGAGCCGTGGGCTGATGCGACAATCGCGGAGTGCAAGCGTCGATCTGGCTTGTGACCGGTGCGCAGGCGTCCGGCAAGTCAACCGTTGCCGATCTGCTCGCCCGGCGCTTCACGAGTGCGGTGCACGTTCGCGGCGGAACCTTTTATCGCTGGGCCGTCAGCGGATGGCGCCACTTCGACGATCTCGATCACGCCGAGGCGCGTCGATTGCTCGAGCTTCGCTACGAACTGTCCGCGATGGTCGCTCGGCGCTATGCCGAAGCGGGGTTCACGGCCGTGGCACAGGACAACATCTACGGCCACGATGTCGTGCGGTGGCTCGAGCGCGTCGACTGGTCACCGCGGTACCTGGTGGTCCTGCGGCCCACCATCGAAACGCTCGAACGACGAGAAGCGGCCCGGTCCCAGGCCACGGGAAAGGTCGCGTACACCGACGCGTTCACCCCGGCGATCAACGATGCCCACGTCAACGAATGCGATCCCTCGGTAGGTCTCTGGCTCGACACCACGGCCCAGTCGCCCGAGGCAACCGTCGCGCAGATTCTGGATCGGGCTTCCGAGGCGCTCGTCGACCCGTGACGCTCCGGGCGTTACGTTCGTGAATGCGCGCCGCATCCCCGACCCGTTCGCCCGCCAGCCGCCGTGGAAGCCTGAACCGTGGGGTGAATCCGTCGCGATGCGACGAGAATCTCCCACGGCGCGGGTCAACCGATGATCGGCGACCGGGCGGATGAGCGCGAGCGACTGAGTTGAGCGTGCGGACAGCTTCGTGAAGCCGCCACCGTCGAGCACGAGCATCAGCTGGCTCGCGTGATATGTCGGTCTTGGATCCTTCGTGCGATCGACACTGCCCGCGCTTGCTGGCGCGCGGAGGGCTCGCCGACCTCGATTGCGAGCTCGGCCGCGTAGTCGAGCGAGCCTTCTGGGATCTCCTTCGAACTCGCTCGCCGCGCCGACAGCTCTTAGCCCGGAGCACGAATGAGGCAAGGGTGCTCGAATATCCGGTTGTCGATGACGATGTCGGCTCGATTGATCGGATCGCACGCCGCGACGCAGATGCGCTCGGCCGGGAGGTAGCGAGAGCGGTGAAGTCGCTCGGCTGCGTCCTTGAATCCTTCGATCGACGCGTCGCGCAGGGTTTCGCGAGCGATGGACAGGTCCAGATCGATGTCGAGCCAGATCCGGAGATCGCAGTAATCCTCGAGTTCATGGAAGGCGAAGGTCAGATGACCTCGACGGCAACGTCGTCGGCGTGCCCGGCGAGAGCTGCGAGGTCGACGGAGTCTCCGGTCAGAACGGTTCCTCCGGGCTCAGCGACCGCGACGACGAGGGCGTCGACCGCAGAACCGGTTCGGGCGCGGCGGCGAAGCTCGGCTGCGCGACGAGCGAGCGCGACCGAGACGGCCGCCTCGCTGACGCAAACCTTGAGGAAACGGTTCGCATTTGCGTCACGACCGGCGTGGCCGTGGAGTGATTCGATGAGAACCGGCGTCGGGACGACGGGAGGCCACAGTCCGCACGAGACGAATTCGCGGATGAGCGCGAGCGACTGAGTTGAGCGTGTGGACAGCTTCGTGAAGCCGCCACCGTCGAGCACGAGCATCAGCCGGCTCGCGTGATATGCCGGTCTTGGATCCTTCGTGCGATCGACACTGCCCGCGCTTGCTGGCGCGCGGAGGGCTCGCCGACCTCGATTGCAAGATCCGTCGCGTACTCGACGGCGGCATTCACCGCGTCTTGCCGCTCAACTTCGGCTCGCACGGCAGTCTGCAAGAGTTCGGATGCAGGAAGCTCGCGACGCTTCAGCTCTTCGTAGAGATCGTCGGGGAGGTAGACCTGGAGTCGCGGCATACGCCTAACTATACGTCTAGTCCGTCGCGGTTGTCGACGGGTTCGAATGCGGCGTCGTCACTCTGGTCGAGCGGACCTAGTGCACCGTCTTTCGAACCCTGAGCCCGAGTACGCAACGGTGCTGCGGTTCGTACTCGTAGCGCTGGTCGTCCGGCTGGATCCACCCGAGGTACGGGTCGTCACCGAAGGCCTCGACCCAGAGCTCGACGATGGCCGGCAGGTCACGCCGAAGTGCATGACGCAGCACGACATCCATTCGAGCAGCCTTTCACAGGTTCGAGCTCGACCGCACGGCAGCGCTCGGGAAGGTCTCGTGGTATTCGCCGGATCTCAAGATGCAGTGGGTGCGTTTGAACGACGATCGCGCCGGTGACGCTCCAGTACGTCGTGCTCAGCGACGAGCCTGATGCGAAGCCGCGGGTCAACCGCTGGGCCGAGACCGCCGCCGAAACCTGTGATCTCGCCGCATTTCGCCGAGATGTTCAGCCACTGATCATCGCGAGCCGAACTTCGTAGCGACGACGCGGACGCGGGGCAGCGTGGCCGCGAAGCTCCCATGACAGGTCGACGTGCGTTCCGTTCCCGAACTCTTCATCAGCAGTTCGGGTACACGCCAAGGCGGTTTCACGTCGATCGGCCAGGATGCAGTCCATGCGAAAAGCAGTCGTCGTTCTCGTGTCCCTTGCCCTGCTCGCGGCGAGCGCAACCGATATCGGAACCGCCTCCGCCGATGTGCCAGGCGCGCCGAATCCTCTGCCGCTGCCTGCGGTCGCGTTCGAGCCGATCGGGCACTACAGCTCGGGGCTCGGCAGCGCGTCGGCCGAGATAGCGACGGCTGAGGACGGCCGCTTGTTCTCCACCAACGGCGCGAACAACTCGCTCGACGTGATCAACTTCTCCGACCCGACCCAACCGACGCTCCTTCGGCGCGTCGATCTCAGTCCATACGGCGGCGGACCGAACAGCGTCGCTGTGAAGAACGGGCTGGTTGCGGTGGCGGTAGAAGCAAGCCCGAAGACGAGCCCTGGCAAGGGCGTTTTCCTCGATCTCGACGGCAACTTCGTCGCGGCCGTGTCGCTCGGTGCGTTGCCGGACATGGTGACCTTCAACAGGGACGGTAGCCAGGCGCTGTTCGCCAACGAGGGCGAGCCGAACAGCTACAACCAGCCCGACAGCGTCGACCCGGAGGGTTCGGTGTCCATCGTCGCCGCGGCGCCGTTCCGCTCGGCGGCGGCGGGCGGCGTGCCGCTCGCAAACCCGCAGCAAAACGTGAAGACCGTGTCGTTCACGGCCTTCAACGTGGGCGGGCCACGGAACGCAGAGTTGCCTCTGGGCATTCGCATCTACGGGCCGGGCGCGAGCGTCGCCCAGGACCTCGAACCCGAGTACATAGCGGTGTCCGACGACAACAAGAGCGCCTTCGTGACGCTCCAGGAGAACAACGCCATCGCGGAGATCGATCTCAAGGGTGCGATGGTCAAGAAGATCCGCGCGTTGGGTCTGAAGGATCACTCGAGGCCGGAGAACGCGCTCGACCCGAGCGACCGCGACAACGCGGTGAAGATCGGCACGTGGCCCGTGCGGGGCATGTACGAGCCCGACGCGATAGCGGCGTTCAAGGACGGCTCCACCCAGTACTACATCACCGCGAATGAGGGTGACGCGCGCGACTACACAGGCTTCAGCGAAGAGGTACGCATCGGCTCAGGCAGCGTGGTACTCGACCCCGCCGTGTTCCCGGATGCCACCACGTTGAAGCAGAACGCAAACCTCGGTCGTCTGAACATCACGACCAGGTCGCCGAAGAACGGCTCGGGCCAGTACACCGAGCTCTGGTCGCTCGGGGGCCGCTCGTTCTCGATCTGGAAGGCATCGAGCGGACAGCAGATCTCCGACACCGGCGACGACTTCGAGCAGATCGTTGCACAGACCGACTCACGCTTCTTCAACGCGAGCCACGAGAACAACAACTTCGACGATCGCAGCGACAACAAGGGCCCTGAGCCCGAAGGCGTGGCCGTCGGCGTCGTCAATGGGCGCCGCTACGCGTTCGTCGGGCTCGAGCGCATCGGTGGCCTGATGATCTACGACATCACGAACCCGGCCGCACCGACTTTCGTCCAGTACACGAACCCGCGAGACTTCACCGTTCCGCCGAGTCAGACGGACTCCGGGCCCGAGGGCGTGCAGTTTATCCCGGCGAAGTCGAGCCCCATCGGCACGCCGCTCGTCGTCGTGGCCAACGAGATCAGTGGCACCGTCAACGTGTACCGTCCGAGCGATCCCGACGGCGCGGCGAAGTTGTCGCTCTACCACAACAACGACGGGGAGACATCGCTGCTGCCGCAACAGTCCGGCGGAATGGCGGTCGCCGGCGTGTCGGCCTTCAAGAGCGTGACGGATCGTGAGATCCGCGATTCGCGCGCCGAGGGCAACTCGGTGCTCGACGTCTACGCGGGCGACGCCTTCCTCGCGAGTGCGGCATTGACCTGCAGCCTGCCGCCGAACGTCGCGCCGGTGTTCGACGCGGTCGCGCAGCGGCAGATTCCCTACGACGCGCACGTCTTCGGGAACCATGAGTTCGACCTCGGTTCGGGTTTCTTGAAGCGCTTCATCCAGGATCACCGAACAAACGGCGTGCTGAACCAGCCGTTCTTGTCGTCGAACCTGAACTTCACGCCCGAGCCGTCCTTTGCGAACCTGCTCGACGCCGACGGGCTCCTGGTCGGCTGGTCGAGCGACGGGAGGGTGGTCGCCCGCTCGAAGATCCACATCGACGACGTGACGGGTGAGCGTTTCGGTGTCGTCGGTGCGACCACCTGGCTGCTGCCGTCGATCTCCTCGCCGCAGCCGATCACCGTGATTCCTGATCAGGCAAGCACCGCCGTGGTCGTGCAGGACGAGATCGATCGGCTGCTGGGCATGGGCATAGACAAGATCGTTTTCGTCAGTCATCTGCAGGACGTCAACAATGACAAGGCATTGATCGCCCTGCTCTCCGGTGTCGATCTCGCCGTCGCCGGTGGTGGCGACGAGCTGCTCGAGAACCCGGCGATCCCCAACTCGATCGAGCTGCTGCCTGGCGAGACCCAGGGCATCGCGGGTGTGTACCCGCTCACGCAGACCGACGCCGAGGGGCGCACCGTGTACATCGTCACGACGAGCGGCAACTACAGGTACGTCGGCCGCATCGATGTCGAGTTCGACGCCAACGGCGAGGTCAGCAGCATCGACACCGCCGACAGCTACCCGCGGCGCGTGATCCCGAAGACCGCGCAGTCGGACGGCGCTGGGATCACTGACAGCGTGCTGCTCGATCCCGGTATCGAGTCGTCGGTCATCACGCCTGTCAACAGCTGCCTGACTGCGCTGAACAATCCGATCCTGCGCACCGAGGTCGTGCTCGACACCGGCCGCGGGACGTGGAACGCGATGACGTTGACCGGCACGCCGGGCAATCGCCGGACCGAGACCAACACCGGCAACTCGGTGACCGACGCGTACCTGCGGGCTTACGACGTCTACGGACCAGCCGCCGGCTTGCCGGCCCGTGGACCCGCGAACCAGGTCGTGGCGATCGCGAACGGCGGCGGCATCCGTGACAACGGTGGCCCGGTCATGCCACCCGGCGGCGTCGTGCCCGGCACCCTGAGCCGTAAGAACACGCTCGACGTGCTCGCGTTCTTCACGAACAAGGTGGGCGTCGTCGTCGACCTCTCGCCCGCCGAGCTGAAGTCGGTCATGGAGCGTGCCGCATCTGCTCTGCCGCTTGCCGACGGCCGGTTCCTCCAGGTCGCCGGAATGGACGTCGTCTACGACGTGAGCGGCACTGCCGAGGTGCTCAATGCGAACGGCACCATCGCGACGCCAGGTACGCGCGTAATGAGCATCACCCTCGACGACGGCACCCAGATCGTCAGCGGCGGTGCCGTGGTCGGCGCTGCCCCGAGCGTCGATGTCGTCACCGTCAACTTCACCTACGACGGTGGCGACGGTTACACGCAGCTCTCGGCAATCCCGGCGAGCCGCAAGGTGCTGCTACCACCGGTCTATGAACAGGCGTGGGTCGAGTACCTGCTGACGTTCCCTGTCGAAGGCGGGTTCCCGTCCATCGATTCCACCGACACCCGTTACGCATCGGGCGGCGAGGGTCGCATAACGATCATGAACACGCCGACGCCATGAGAACCGTTCGTGCGATGACTCAGGTCCAGGCGTACGCGTGCGTCTCGACGCCAACTGCAGGCTGTCCGCCGGGAGGCTGAACCGCGGCTCGCGGGCCTGGGCTCATCGCGCGCGATCAAGACCGTCGCCACGTACTCGGCCGGCTCGACCCTGGACTTGCGGAGAGCATGCGAGAGCTTTCAAACCCGCCGGAGGGCTTCGACCGCCTGGTCGACCAGGTCTCCCGCTCCGCCGAGTAGATCGGTCTCGGACGCTTCTCTCCGTGCCCGGCCATTGTCTCGTGGTCAGCCAGGATTGCCCAGCAAGGTGTCGGTGACGACCTGCGCCAGAAATACCGAACGGCCACTTCAGCGACGCACTTACTGGACGTTCAGAGCGACACCATCCGAAGGAGCGGACTAGGTTTCGGCGCCTATGGCCGAATCCGCCGTTGATCTCGCGTTCGAGCTTCAGTTGCGTGAGATGGAGCTGATCGGCTCATCGGCGACTCAGACTCGAACTGCGCTTGCAACTGTGCTGGGCCTATTTCTTACGGCAGACGCTGTGCTCATTGCCAGTGCTCTTGACAGGGGCGTCGCAACGGGCTGGATAGCCCTGACGATTCTTGGTGTGTTGGTACCGGTCATCATCGGCGGCATCGTCCTGATCCCCCGTTCATCTCTCCTTACATGGCCACGCGGAGTCGATCTCATCAAGCAGTCGTCAGGGTCGCTTCTGGATGAGAAGCGGCGGCTTGTCGTCGAACTAGACGATGACCTCGTGGCATCTCGAAAGGGGCTGGATCGCCTGACGCGACACGCACTAATCGTGGTGTTCGCAGGAGCGGCGAGCGTGGGCCTCGCTGTCTGGGGGAGCACTCGTGAGCCACGAACGACGTCAAGTCCGTCGATACTTATGGAGCAGCGCGGACCGACTTCGACCTGCTTCCCGTCGAGTTCCACCACAACACCTGCCGATTCTGAGCCCATCGACCACTGTCATGAGCCTCGACGTCGCAGGTCGAACCGTCGAAGCGACCCGTGACGAGGTCGCGTGATTCAACGTATCCGGGCACGTGAACAATGACGACTGGGGCATCTTTGTCGGAAGTGGCGGTAGCATCGATTACGACTTCACCGATAACGGGTGGTTTGCGTTGCGAGCGAAGCGCTCGATCAATTATCTCCGTCACCCAGACGAATCGAGGCAGACGAGCAAGCGAGACCGCCTCAGTGACTATCTGATTGTTGCTGCACCTCCGCCGAACGGATTCTTTAAAGTCTGAGTTGAAGGTCGCATAGGTGCGGACTGCATATTTACGCTTGTCGAGAGACGCCAAAGTCTCCCTAATGGCAGTCAGAGTCTCGGAGCCGCCAGTGACCGTTTCGAGGCGATCTTCAATATTGACAACGTTGCTGAGTTGTTCCTCGAACTGTCGAAGGCCAATCAGCTCGGCGTCACTGCCAGACAGGACGAGGCCAGGCGGTAGGGGTATAATGAGTGTATCGTCGGCATCAATTTCACCGACGATCGGTCCCACAAGCTCGATCCGATACGGTCCTTGAGATTCGTCATGACAGACGAACGCTATGACGGCACCGGGATCGCTATTGGGATCGTCAAGCTCAAGGTCGCTGGCCCGTATGTAGCCGCAGATGAGCTGGACATGCGTTCCTCGCGCCAGGATAACTGGCAGGCCCGAATTGAGGTAGCGGCTGACAGTCGATGTGATGTTCTCTCGTTGCCAGGGATGCGCTGCCTCACCGTGTTTCCAGACAGTGTCGCGATCGTACCACTGAGGGTTACGAGTATCAGCTAGGTCGCGTAGGTATACAATCTCGGGCGCCAATCCACCTTCAGCCAGCGCCCGCAAGATCTGGACGTCTGCTAGCCCTCGGCTTGGATACTGCCGACCAAACTCAGCTCCCGCATGCCGTGATGTGTCCCTTAGGCGAGCGATTGGAACTCTTGGAGCCAGTTCCAGGAGGACTGCGGAGTAGTGCGCCATCCAGGCCGTGACATGTGCGCAAGTTGTGAGCGCACCGTCTTGCTGCATAAATGGCACCCCGTGTGCCTGTAGTTTGACGCCAAAGAGGTTGGTCTCTTCAAATACGACCGTTCTTATGCGAGAACTAAATCCTTCAGAGTTCCGAAGCCGAGGATCAACTGATGCCGGTGAGACCAGAGTTCTCCCGACTGTGGCAAGTCCGCGGCGGGCACGTATAATGGAGTATCCGAGGTATGAATCACTGTGCTTATCGGATAGTCTTCCGGCGGCCATCCAGTCGTAAAACTCTGTCTCTCCGACAACGTCATTGAAGAAGTGAAAGCGCAGAGTCAACGGCCGCTCAAATCGGAACTGCCGTTCGATCGTAGCAGCATCTTCGGAGCGGGAGTCCAAGTCGTAGTAGCCATGCTCGACAAGAATCATTTTCGTACCCGCTGCCATCAAAGTGTTACTTAGGCCCTTGACGGCCCGCGAAAATTGTGAGACTCGATTCCTAGTTTCCTGATTTACATACGCCTGTATCAGGTCTTCGACAGTCGAGGGCGACTCAAGATGTAGAGCGACCAGCAAACGAGGCCGCGTCTCTGGAAGATCAGTAGATTGATCTTCGACGATGTGTTCGTCTCGGAGGTCGACAACCCACCCTGGCACGATTAGGAGTCTATCTGTTATTGACCACCTTCGGACTGCAGGATCCGAGCGCTATGCGTCGAGAATGATTTGTCCCAACCTGCGGGCGGCACGAACCCGAGTTCGGCGAGTCAAGGAGTGGGCGTCCAGGTAGGCGTCTGCCTTCTCATCGCCCATAACCTCGACGAG
>Ga0233425_10002332_pt1 | contig 37821 bp, 39 predicted proteins | sample Watercolumn_Towu_2_FD_181712 | JGI IMG/M metagenome (GOLD analysis project Ga0233425, IMG submission 181712) | Freshwater microbial communities from Lake Towuti, South Sulawesi, Indonesia - Watercolumn_Towuti2014_140_MG | ecosystem: Environmental > Aquatic > Freshwater > Lake | place... | reverse complement strand
AAGCCGGAAGACCGGCGCCATTCCTACGTCCTGGATTCGGAACGGCTGGTTTTCCTGGATGTGACCGCCCAGTGGTCGAACCTGGATTACGTCACCTACCGCTTCCGGGTGGACCTCCATCGCTAGACGCTCTTGACAAATAGACACTTATCTATATAATATCCCCATCAAATAGATGGAGCTCAATATGACAGTCTTCGACCCCGTCCTGTTCGCCAAGGCGCTCGCCGACGACACCCGGCAGAAGATCATGAAGATCTGCTGCTGCCGGTGGCTGTCGGTCGGTGAGATCGTCGAGCAGCTGCACGTCACCCAGCCGACCGTCTCGCATCACCTGGCCGTCCTGCGCGAGGCCGGCCTGGTGGACCTGCGCGAGGAAGGCAAGCAGACCTTCTACCGCTTGAACCAGGAAAGGATCACCGTCTGCTGCGGGGAACTGCGCGCCAACTTCCAGGGCGCGAGCGGCCTGGTGGAGACGGTCTCCTGACCCCAAGGACCCCTACGCTGATCGAACTGACCCCGCTTGCCTCTCCGCCTGTCATCCGATCGACGAGCGCCCGGCTTGGCCGCCGCGAGCGCTGGGACCACCTCCTGGCGCGCATCGGCGTGCGCCGCGGCGACCACCGGGTCGAACCCGGGCTGTACGCCCTCGGCGCGCCCGGTCCCGATTCCCCGGTCTTCGTCAGTGCCAACTACACGCTCAGCTTCGACGCCCTACGCTCCGCCCTGGCCGGCGTGAACGCTTACATTCTGGTGCTGGATACCAAGGGCATCAACGTCTGGTGCGCGGCCGGCAAGGGCACCTTCGGCACGGACGAGATCGTCCAGCGCGTTTTCGCCACCGGGCTGAAACAGGTCGTCCGCCACCGCAAGCTGATCCTGCCGCAGCTGGGCGCGCCCGGCGTGGCCGCCCACCTGGTCAAGCAGCGTACCGGCTTCCTGGTCGAATACGGGCCGGTGCGCGCCGCCGACCTGCCCGCCTATCTCAAGACCCATACCGCCACGCCCGAGATGCGCCGGGTCCGCTACACCCTGGGCGACCGGCTGGTGCTGGTGCCGGTCGAGCTGCGCAACGTCTTCCTGCTGGCCCTGCTCATCGCGGCAGCCCTGTACTTCGTCGGCGGCTGGACGCTCAGCCTGGCCGTGCTCACGACCGCCCTGGCTGGCTCGGCGCTCTTCCCGATCCTGCTGCCCTGGCTGCCGACGCACAATTTCAGCACCAAGGGCTTCCTGCTCGGCCTGCTGGCCGCCCTGCCCTTCGCCGCCTCGGTCTTTGTCCGCCACCCGGAGTGGAGCTGGATCCGTCAGACGCTCCAGGCGCTGCTCTTCCTGCTGGCCATGCCGGCCGTGACCGCCTTCCTGGCGTTGAACTTCACCGGCGCGACCACCTTCACCTCCCGCAGCGGCGTGCGCCGGGAGATCTTCACCTACATCCCGGTCATGGCCTGGACCTTCGGCCTGGGCCTCCTGGCGGGCATCGCCGCCGTCTTCGTGCCTTGAAAGGGACCGCCATGCGGAACGCCTACCTTGAGAACACCCTGGTTTACACCCCCGAATTGTGCAACGGCTGCGCCCGCTGCGCCGAGGTCTGCCCGCACGCCGTCTTCGTCATGGACGGGCGCAAGGCGGTCCTGACCCGGCCGGCCGCCTGCATGGAGTGCGGCGCATGCCAGAAGAACTGCATCCAGAACGCCATCCGGGTGGAAAGCGGCGTGGGCTGCGCGGCGGCCATGATCCAGTCCGCGCTGCGCGGCCGCAAGGAAGTCAGCTGCGATTGCTGCTGAAGCAAGGCCTCGTCCCATTCGCCCGACATACCGGCCCCTTACAGAGCCGGTTTCCGTTTGTTTGTGAAATTGTAAGCAATCTCTAATCCCCCTTTAATTGACATCCCAAACACCCGCGGGTATCATAAAAATACCGACTGGTCGGTTTGTTATTATCCTCCTACCAGAGGTGAGGCAGCATGCAGCAACGCAGTGAAGAGACCCGGGCCAACATTCTGGACGCCGCCGTGCGGCAGTTCGCCCTGTCCGGGTACGCGGCCGCCAGCGTGGACCAGATCTGCAGCGACGCCGGGGTCAGCAAGGGCGCCTTCTACCACCACTTCCCCTCCAAGCAGGCGCTTTTCCTGGCATTGCTCGAAGGCTGGCTGAAGACGATCGACAAGGGGCTCGAAAGCATGCGCCAGCCGACCGTCCCGCAGACCTTCGTGCAGATGACCGGCCTGCTGCCGGCGGTCTTCGCCGCAGCCGACTCGCAGCTGCCGGTGATGCTCGAGTTCTGGCTGCAGGCCAGCCGGGATGAAACCGTCTGGGAGTCGGCCATATCGCCGTACAGGCACTATCACCAGGTTTTCACCAAACTGGTCGAGGATGGCATTGCCGAAGGATCGCTGAAACCGGTCGATGCCAAAGCTGCGGCGCGGGTGCTCGTCTCGATGGTCATCGGCCTGATCTTCCAGGGCGTCTTCGATCCGCAGAGCGCCGACTGGCCGGAAGTGGCCGAGACCAGCATGAAGATGCTCATGAACGGCATGGCAAAAAAGCCTGCCTGATCCCACGCACGAAAGAAGGAGTGCAATCATCCATGGACCTTGTCACCGGAGCCACCGGACACATCGGCAACGTACTGATCCGCAGGTTGCTTGCCCAGGGACGCCGCGTGCGTGCCCTGGTCTGGCGCGGCGAGGACACCGCCTCCATCCGGGACCTGCCCGTCGAACAGGTCGAGGGGGACGTGCTCGACCCGGCCTCCCTGGCCTCGGCCCTGAAAGGGGTGGACACCGTCTACCACCTGGCCGGGATCATCTCGATCATGCCGGGCAGTCACCCGCTGGTCTGGCGGGTCAACGTGGAGGGCACACAGAACGTGATCGCCGCCGCCCGGCGCGAGCGCGTCCGCCGGCTGGTCTACACCAGTTCGATCCACGCCCTGCAGCGCATCCCGCACGGGGTCGAAATGGACGAGAGCCTGCCGTTCGACGCGGAAAATCCCTATGGCGATTACGACCGCTCCAAGGCCGCCGCCAGCCTGGAAGTGCAGAAGGCCGCCCGGGAAGGTCTGGAGGCGGTCATCGTCTGCCCGACCGGCGTGATCGGACCGTTCGATTTCCGCGGCTCCGAGATGGGCGAGGTGATCCGCGGCGCGGCGGAGGCGAAGCCGATGTTCTACGTCGAGGGCGCCTACGACTTCGTCGACGTGCGCGACGTGGCCGACGGCCTGGTGGCCGCGGCGGAGAAGGGCCGCCCGGGCGAGGCCTACATCCTCGGCGGGCACAAGATCTCCGTGCGCTACCTGATCGAGACGGTGCGCGAAGTGACCGGCAAGGCCTTCTCCAGCATCAAGATCCCCTTCTCGCTGGCCGAATTCGCAGCCCGCTTCACGCCCTGGTACTACGCCCGCACGAAGTCCAAGCCGCGCTTCACCCCCTACTCGCTTGAGGTGCTGCAGAGCAATTCGGACATCAGCCACCGCAAGGCCGAGCGCGAACTCGGCTTCCGGCCGCGCCCGACGATCGAGACCATCGCCGACACCGTACGCTGGCTGTTCGAGAACCGCAAACGAAGCTCCGTCCGGGAATGACCGCAGCCCGTGCGCTCGACCGGCTGAAGACCCTGGACGGGTACCGCAAGCATTTCATGGACGCCGCCCTGTGGCGTCCATTTGTTTCCGCGGCCTGCCGGGCGAACGGCCAGGAATGTGCGCAGGTCCGCCCGGGGCTGGCCGGCACCTTCCCCACCTTCCTGGTCGACGAACGGTGCGTGGTCAAGTTCTTCGGTCCGCTCTTCGACGGGGAAAGCTGTTACCGGGTGGAGCAGGAGGCCGCCGGGATCGTCGCCGGGATGGATCTTCCAACTGCCCGCCTGCTCGCCGCCGGAACGCTGGCGGAAGAACCGCAGTGGAATTACCTGATCTTCGCATATATCCCCGGCGTCAGCCTCGGCGCGGTCCCTGACCGGCTCAGCCTGGAGGCACGCCTGGCGCTGGCCCGCCAAATGGGGGAATGGGTCAGGCAGATGCACCGGGCCGCGCTCCCGACCGGTACGCAGCTTCCCCGGCTGACCCTGGAAGGCATGCAGGCCTGGTTCCGCGCCCGCTGGCCGCAGGAGCGCACGAAGTGGCCGGACCATCTGAGGCGCGCCGTGCCGGAGTACCTGGAAAGGAACGCCGGCTGGATCCAGTCCGATGCCAGCCACTTCATCCACGCCGACCTGACCCAGGATCACCTGCTCGGTGACCTCGCCGGGGGCCGCTGGCAGACGCGGGCGGTGATCGACTTCGGGGATGCCATGCTTGGCAACCTGACCTACGACCTGGTCGCCCTGCAGCTCGACCTGTTCGACTGCGACCGGCGCCTGCTGCGGGCCTTCCTGGAGAGTTATGGCTGGCAGCCGGACCCGGATTTCGTCCCCAAGGCAATGACCACCTCCCTGCTGCACCAGTTCGACGTCTACGCCCATCTCTTTGCCTGGAAGCCGGCGCTGGCGAAGGCGGAGACGCTGGAAGAGCTGGCAGAACGAATCTGGAATTTCGATCATCGAGGCGAACATGAAGATCTGGCTGGATAGGATCGCGGTCGTCACCGGGGCCTCCTCCGGGATCGGGGCGGCCACCGCCCGCCGCCTGGCAAAGGAGGGCATGCAGCTGGTGCTGGTGGCCCGCCGCCAGGACCGCCTGGAGGACCTGGCGGAGGAGATCCGCAGTCGGGGTGGACAAGCTCACCTGATCCCCGCCGACCTGACCCAGGAAAGCGAACGGGAGCGCGTTGCCCGCGAGGTTCAGAACCGGTTCGGTCCGGTGGACGTGCTGGTCAACAACGCCGGCCTGGGCTGGTACGGCTACGGTTCGGACATGAAATGGAAGACCGCCCGGGAGATGCTGCAGGTCAACGTCGAGACGGTGGTGCAGCTCAGCCTGTCCCTCCTGCCGGGCATGCGGGCGCGGAATTCCGGGCACATCGTCAACGTCGGCTCGATCTCGGGCAGCATCCCCAGCCAGGGCATCGCCCTGTACGGGGCGACCAAGTCCTTCCTGGACAATTTCAGCACCGCCCTGTATCGAGAACTGAAAGGATCCCGCGTCCATGTCAGCGTGGTGCGTGCCGGCCCGGTGCGGACCGAGTTCGGCGAGGCGGCGTTAAAACTGGAGAACGGCGGGCACGTCCCGACCGAGCATGTCGGCGTGACGGCCGAACACGTTGCCTGGCGCATCTGGAAGCTGCTGCTGCGCCCGCAGCGGGTGATCTACGTCCCCGGCTGGCTGCGGGTGGTGCCGTGGGCCGAACTGGCCTTCGGCTGGATCATCGACCGGGTCGGGCCGCTGTTGTTGAAGAGACAGAAGCTCCTGAAGAACAAATAGCGCAATCCATAACAAAGACCCCGAAAGCACAATGCTTCCGGGGTCTTGATCTTCCCTGCGGTTACAGACCTAGCTCTTTCCCGCCACGTTCATCTCCGGGATGAGCACGTACGGGGCATTGAAGGTGTTGTAGACCCACTGCGTTTCCCGGCTGACCGCGCCGACGTCCTTGAGCAGTTCGTAGACGTTGCCGGCGATCGACAGGTCCTTGACCCGCCCGACGATCTCACCCTTCTCGACCTTGAAGGCCAGCGCCAGCGGGTTGGAGAAGGCGCCCGAGATGATGTTGCCCTGCCCGATGCCGAGCAGGTCCTCGACGACGATGCCGTGGTCGATGCCTTTCAGGATGTCCTTTAAGGCGGTCTGCCCGGGCTGGATCAGGAAGTTGGTGAAGGACGGTTCCGGGGGGTTGAACAGGCCGCGCGAGGCATTCCCGGTGGAGGCCGTCCCGGACTGGGCGGCCGTCTTCAGGTCGTAGATGAAACCCTTCAGCACGCCGCCTTCGACCAGTGCGTTGCGCCGGTGGGGCATGCCTTCGTCGTCGTAGCTGGCGCTGGCGAACTTGCCGTCCAGCGTGCCGTCGTCGACGATGGTGACCTTGTCGTCGAAGAGCTTCTCGCCAGCCTTGCCGATCATCGGCGAGGTGCCCTTGTAGACCTCCTTGCCGTTCAGGCCGACGCTGAGCGGCAGGGCCAGGGCCAGCACGCCGTTGGGGGCGAACAGGACCGGCATCCTGCCCGGCTGGATCGTCGTCACCGTGCGGGCCATCTTCAGCTTTTCCACCAGCCGGCGGGCGAAGTCCTTGTAGTCCTTGTCCCAGACGGTCGTGCCGAGCTGGTCGTACAGGATGAGCACGTCGTCGCCCTGGATCAGGTCGATCTCGACCCCGATCGAGAGCGGCGAGGTCTGGAAGGAAACCTCCAGCCCGGTGTGGTTGCGGATGTCCGCCGAGACCAGGCTGCGCTCGAGCGAGATGTTGACGCGCGCCTGGGCCTCGACCGGCAGGATCAGGTCGAGGATCTCGCGACCGATCTCGACCAGGCGCGGGATCGGCAGTTCGGCCACGGCCGGGTCGTAGGTCTGCACGCTCTGCGCCGGCTGCTGCGCCGGGAAGGAGAAGGGCGCCTCGTCGCCATAGGCGGCCGATTCGAGCGCATTGGCGGACAGCTTGTCCAGCGCCTGGCTGTCGGTGGAGGCGGCAAAACCGAGCCGGCCCTTGCGGATGACGCGCACGGCCGTGCCGCGCGTTTCGGCCACCGTGCAGGTCTTGAGCTGGTTGGCTTCGTATTCGACGCTGGTCTTTTCATTGCGCAGGTCGAGCACCTCGACCTGTTCGGCCTGTTTCTTGAGTTGGGTCAGGATGTCCATGTTTCCTCCGGTTATTCGCCGCCGATGACGACGTTCTGGATGCGGATGTGCGGCGATCCCATGCCGACCGGCAGGGGGAACTGGCTGCCCTTGCCGCAGCCGCCGCCGGTGTTCAGCCATTTGAAATCGTTCCCGATGGCGTCGATGTTCTCCAGGGTGGTGAACAGGTTCCCGGCCAGGATGACATCCTTGACCATCTCGGCGATCTTGCCGTCCCGGATCATGTAGGCGTAGCCCGAGCTGAAGGAGAAGTTCTCCAGCTGGGTCTGGCCGCCGTAGGCGTCGCAGGCGTAGATGCCGAGCTGGATGTCCTTGATCATCTCCTCGAAGGAGGTCGTACCGTTGTCGATGGCCGTGTTGGTCATGCGCACGATCGGGGCGAAGCGGTAGTTGATCGCCCGGGCATTGCCGGAGGCGTCTTCGCCCATCTTGGCTGCCGTCTGGCGGGAATGCAGACGCCCGACCAGCACGCCGTCCTGGATCAGCCAGTTGCGCCGCGCCGGCGTGCCTTCGTCGTCGTACAGCGTCGTGCCGCGCAGGTTCGGGATCGAGCCGTCGTCGTAGACGTTGAGCAGGCCCTTGCCGAAGCGGCGGCCCATGGTCATCATCTCGCGCGCCTTGGGATTCTCGTAGACGAAATCCGCCTCGGACAGGTGGCCGAAGGCTTCGTGAATGAAGACGCCCGCCAGCATCTGGTCGGCGACCACGGTGTACTGCCCGGCCTTGACCGGTTTGGCGTCCAGCAGTTCGACGGCTTTCTGCGCCGATTTGCGCGCCAGCTCATCCTTGTCCAGGACGTACTCGTAGCCCTGCGTGCTGGACAGGCTCTCGTGCGCCGACTGGACGTTGTCCCCGTCGCGCGCCACGGCGAAGCTGGCCACGACCACGGAGGGCTTTTCCTGTTCGATGTAGGTGCCCTCGGAATTCGCCAGGGTCAGGTGGGTAAAGGAATCCATGTAGGCGGCCTGCGAATCGATGATGCGCCCGTCGTGCCCGCGGATGACCTGGTTGTAGCGCTCGGCCAGGGCCTTCTTCTCGGCCAGGGAAACATCCCGGAAATCGCGCTTCATCTCCACAGTCATGACCTGCTCAACCGGTTCGACGGAGGCCAGCTCGATCGGCTCGGGCACCGAACCGACCTGCGCGCACTGATAGGCCTGGTCGACCTTGGTGAGCAGGTCGTCCAGATCGTTGAAGGTGGCCACGCCCCAGCCCTTGTCCTTGATCAGGCAGCGCACGATGCCGCCCTTGTCGATGTTGGCGTTTGCGGCTTCCAACTCCTTGCCGCGGAAGACCACCCGGGTGGTTTCCTTGTCTTCGATGCGGATCTCGGTGTAATCCGCCTTGCTGTGTTTCAGTGCTTCCTGGATGCGGTCTCGCATGCTCAACTCCTTTTTTAGAAGAATGCGATCGACGAACGAGTTTGAAAGGGATTCAACCTTGGTTAGCAGGTACAGGCCTGCCGTTCCGGCTCAGGGAAAAGGGGGAACGGCAGGCCCAGTTCAGGGATCGGACACGGGGTTACTGTGCCGCCAGGGTCAGGTCGCCGGAGACGCTGTTGAGGTAGACCATCACGCCGCCGCCCTGGATCTCGGCCACCTGGCGGCCGTTGCGGTGCTGCGAAGCGGTCTGCGGCAGGTGTTTCACCTGCAGGCCGCCGCTGATCGAGTGCAGTTCGGCCGTGCAGCGCGTCTCCTGCGGCAGGCGCAGGCGCACGTCGCCGGATACGGAGTGGAAGCGGTATGGACCCGCGCCGAGGGCCGTAACCGCTTCCACTTTACCGCTGGTCACATTGGCCTGGATGGACTCCAGGGCCGATTGCTGCACTTGCACGTCACCGGACACGGTGCTGACATCCAGGCTTCCGGAAAGCCGTTCACTGGAGATGTCTCCGCTGACCGAATTGAGTTTGATCGTCCCCGAGACCGATTCCAGCTTGAGATTGCCGCTGACCACACCGGCGGTCACCTCCCCGGAGAGCTGGCGCAGGTCCAGGTCGCCGCTGACGGCGTTGACGCTGCACTGGTGGTCGAAGCCCTCCAGGCGGGTGTCGTTCAAGACCCCGTTGACCTTCAGGATACAGTCGGCCGGGGCGCTGATGCGGTATTCCACCTTGCAGGGCCGGTTGCCGGACATCCAGCCCATGGCGGTTTCCGGGAAGTGCGTCTTGACCCGCACCGTCCCGTCGCTTTCCTGGGAGATCTGGATCTCGGTCCGTTCCAGGTCGCCGCTGCCGTCGATCTTGCGCGCCTGGATGGTGATGACGCCTGCCGCGCCGGCCCGGATCTCGGTCAGGCCGCGGATGTTGCTCACCTGCAGGCGCGCCGGGGTCTTGACTTCGAAACTTTGCTCGCTCATTCCGTCGGACATGGTTCACACTCCTGACCGGCGGCTCGGGCCGCCGTATGGGGGATGCGGGTACGGGAGAGGCTGGGGTCTGGCTTATTCGACGAAGATCTCGACGTGCTCGCCGTCTTCATCGTCGGTGACGTCGATGATCTTGCCGGTCATGCCGGAGCGCAGGGCGACCATCAACTGGTCCATGTTGACGCCCTCCACCTCCGGAGCGAAGTGGGCTCCGATCTTCATGCCGGCATCCATCAGGCTGATCGGGATCTGCACGGTGGCCTTGGAGCGCCCGCTGGCAACGTCGGTCACCTTGACCCGCAGCCATTTGGCCCCGCTGGCGGAAAGCGAACCGAGCGGGCGGTCCGCACCGGCCAGCGCGGCGAGCAGCTTGGCGCCTTCCTCCGCGCTCAGCTTGCCTTCCTCGATCATCTTCAGGATCTTCATTCTCTCTTCGACTGAAGCCATACCAACCTCCTTAATGATTTCCTCAAAATCTATGCTGCCGGGCCAACAGCCTGCGGACCCTCCGCCGGCTGATCCGTACCGTTATTTTTAGGCAGCTTGAACTTCAACCAGACCGGGATGATCGACAGGAACGTGACCGCCACGGTGATCAGGAATGGAAAGCGCGGGCTGACGCTCTGCCAGAGCTGCGCCCCGATCCAGGGCGCGGGCAGTGAGACCAGGCCCAGGCTGGTGCTGAACAGGCCAAAGGCCGTGCCGCGCAATCGCTCGGGGACTGCCTTGCTGATCAGCGACTGGTAGGCCGGCTGGAGCAGCCCGACGCCCGCACCGGCCAGCGCCCAGCCGAGCAGGTACAGGCCAAAAGCGCCGAACGGCAGGAAGACCAGCATGCCCAGGGAAATGCCGACCAGGACGAAACCGAAGGCGATGCCGACGCGTTCCCCGACCTTGTCCGCCAGGATGCCAGCCGGGATGACCGTCAGCATCATGAACAGGCCGAAGATGGAGCTGGTCAGGCCGATCTGCCGCAGGCTCAGGCCGCCGAAATCCTGCATGTAAACGGAGAAAAGGTTCATCGACAGGGCAAAGGAAATGTCGCGCACCCCGTCGGTGACCAGGATCCAGGTGATCACCCCGCCGGCAAAGAGCAGTCCGAACATGGTGCCCAGGTTGGATTTCAATCCGGCGAAGGAAAGTTTTTCGTGCTTCGCGGCGCTGTTTTTCGCCGCCGTGCGCGCCATGCCGACGCGGATGACCGTGGCGCTGACGTAGAGCAGGCCGGCGATCAGCAGCATGAACTTGAAGCCGCGCACCTCCGCCAGCCAGCCGCCCAGGGCCGGACCGACGAAGCCGACGATGCCGAACAGCGCCTGGGTGACGCCGAACATGCGGGCCCGGTTCCCCTCGCTGGATTGTTCGGCGATGAAGGCATCGAAGCTCGGTCCGACCAGCGAGCCGGTGATGGCCCCGAAGGCCGTCGCCAGCAGCAGCCACTCCCAGCTGGGCGCCAGCAGCAGGGCCACATAGGTGAAGATGCCCACCACGCTGCCGATGGCGATCGCCCGCAGGCGGCCAAGCGTGTCCGAGATCCACCCGCCCAGGATCTGCAGCACGAGCGGGATGATCGACGAAATGGTGAAGAACAATCCGATCTGCGGCACGGAGGCGCCCAGTTCGCGGATGTACAGCGACATCAGCGGACCGTACATCTGCCCGCCCATGTTCGCCAGGATCATGGCGAACAGGAACAGCAGGATCAGGCCGTTCAACAACGGCTTTTTCCGCTCCACCGGGACCGCAACCGAATCGATCTCCATGGAATTACCCGATATAGACCTGGACCCGTTCGCCCTCGTCGCCTTCATCGACGTTGACGATCAGCGGCTCGTCGCCGTTCAGGCCGGTCTCGATCACGTTCAGGATCTGGTCCAGCTTCCCGTCGTCCACGTCCTTGTCAAAATCGGGGGCGGCATGTTTAAAAGTGCGCAGGAACCAGCCGGTGAACTTCAGCGGCAGGGGGAAACCCAGGAAGATGCGGGAGGGCTTTTCGCCCGGCTTCTGGCGTACGTCCACGAACAGCCAGCGCGCCTTGCGGCTGCCGACGGCAATGACCATCAGGAGCACGCCCAGCAGCAGCGGCAGGGTCAGGCAGTAGAACCAGAAATTCATCCCGGGTCCCTGCAGGATGGCGTACATGCCCAGGGCGCTGCCGATCAGGACGGCCATGCCGACCCACAGCGGGAGCTGCCACAGGCGCTGGGCGGTGGTCTTGACCCGGGCGATGCGCGGGTCGTGTTCCAGGCCGGAGGTTTCCGGCTGCGGCTCGGTGTGAGTCTCGGGAACGGGCTGGTCGTCGGGGATCTGCTCCAGGGTCTGCATCAGCTTCAGACCTTCCTCCGGGGAGATCTTGCCGTCCTCGATCATCTTGAGGATCTGGTTGCGTTCCTGATCGGTCATCGTCAACTCCTATTCTGGCGATCCATGCGGGGCCGCAGGATCGGATCGGTCCCTACTTGCCTTCCAGGGCGGCGAGCAATTTCTCTGCCTGCTCGAGGCTGATCTTCTTTTCCTGAAGCATCTTCAGGATGGCCAGGCGTTCCTCGTCCGAGACCGGCTGCCCGCTGGCGACCGGGCCGCGCGGGCTCAGGTCCCAGTTCCAGCGGCCGATGTTCATGTTGACCTGGCCGCGGCGGGCACGGATCTCGGCGGCACGCGCCTTGGCTTCCGCCCGGCGCATGGCCGCTTCGACCTTGATCCCTGCCCGGCGTCCCATCGATTCAGCCCGGCGGGTGGCCGCCTCCATGTGCACGCGGCTGCGTTCCATGGCTTCACGCACGCGCTGGTTGATGCGCTCCGAGAAGTCCGGCGGCAGGGGGAAATTGGGGAGGCCCCATTCGTCGCGGTCGCTCATTCCGACCCCGAAGTCGGCCGCCGACTGCCAGGCATCCTCCTGCGAGGTGACCAGCAGGTCGTCCCCGGCGACCAGCACCATGCGGGCACAGTTCTCTCCGGCATCGCCGAGGGTCACTTCCACGTTTTCGAGGTCTTCGGGGATCTCCACGCCGGGATAATCGACATGGATCGAGTCCGGCGCCCCGCCGGTCAGGTTCAGGACCACGCAGGCCTCCGGGGGCATGCGCAGGATCAGGTCGTCCCCGGCGGAGACATCGTATACCATGCCCGGGAGAGGGTTGAGGAACAGGGTCACGTCCGCGCCGGCCTTGACATTGACCGGCCCCTGCGCCTCGCGCAGGTACAGGTCCGAGCCGACCGTCTCGATCGTCACCGGGCCGTTGACATCCCGGATGGAGGCGTCGCCGCCGATCTCGACCAGGGCACACGGACCGTTGGCCGCGCGCAGGACGAAATCTCCGCTGATACTCTCACCGTTCAGCGGGCCGATGTTGCGCAGCGAGACATCGCCGGAAACGTCCCCCAGCTGCACCGCACCCAGATCATGGATGGTCAGATCGCCGGCGATCGGGCCGAGGGTGACCGGACCCTGCAGCGCCTGCAGGGAGGCATCCCCGGCGACGCTGTGGATGGACAGGATGGCCGGACGCGGCAGATAAACGATCAGGTCTTCGTCACAGGCGATGATCACCTGCTCGTTCGCCGTGTTCATGCTGAGGGAATCGCCGGAAGCCTTGGCCATGATCTCCGGCCGGTCCCAGCCGGCGACGCGCAGGTCGCCATGCACACGGTCGATGTGGACGACGGGATTTGCACCTGCGGGTATGGTCTGTTGCTGCATCTCTCACTCCTCTCCGTTAAGTAACCGCATGGCTTGCTCGGCGGAGATCGATCCCGAATCGAGCTTCTCCAGGATGCCGATGCGCTTGTCGTCCGGAACGTCGGTCTGTTCTTCCTTGCCAGGCTCGTAACCGAGCGTGCGGATGACCTCGTGCAGGCGGTTGCGCAGGGTCGGGTAGGACATCGCCAGCTCGTCCGCCAGGCGGTTCATCTTGCCCTCGCAGCGGACGAAGGTCTCGACAAAATCCAGCTGTTCGGCGGTCAGGCCGGCAAAGGCGCTGTTGGCGAAACGACCTTCGATGGACGTATCGCAGGTGTCGCAGTGCAGGCGGATGACCACGAGTTCGCCTTCGCAGACCGGGCATTTGTTGAGTGCAGTTTTCATGCGCCACCGTCCTTTTTTGAATCTTTGTTTAATCTATTTGAAATTATACGCAGGATATTTGAATTGTCAATAGGGAAGCATTAAAAATATCAAAATTGACATTAATAATATTAAATACAAGTTGAATTTCGCCCGAACGGCCCCCGAGAAGTGCCCAAAGCAGCCGTTCTGGACTAAAATTGAAGGCAAATCCGCTTCCTTTTCCAGGAGTCCGCATGATCCGCATCCTGCAGTACACCCCCCGCACCGGACTGGACGTCCACTACCCCATCGACCGGCTCCCCCAGGCGCTGCGCGACAAGAAGGGCCTGCTCTGGCTGGATTTCTCCGGCGAAGCGGACGCGACCTGCGAGCCGATCCTGCGCCAGGTCTTCGGCTTTCATCCCCTGGCCGTGGACGATGCCCTGCAAGAGACGCACACCCCCAAGGTCGACGACTGGGGCGACTATATCTACCTGGTCCTGAACAGCATCGAGTACGGCGGGCACCTGGATGCCGAAGGCCTGCACATGCACGAACTGGACGTTTTCGCCGGCAGGAATTTCATCGTCACCCACCACGACCAGCCGCTGGCCGTGCTTGACCACGCCTGGGATGTCTGCCAGCGCGACTTCCGCCACACGCAGAACGGCGCCGATCACCTGCTCTACCGCATCGTCGATTTCCTGGTGGCCGGCTACATGCCCGTGGTCGAGAAGATCGACGAGGAACTGGACGACATCGAGGACCAGGTTTTCAACAAGCCGACGCGTGACACGCTCGAACAGATCTTCGCCCTCAAACGCACCCTGCTGTCCATGCGCCGGGTGATCACCCCGCAGCGCGAGGTGCTCAACAAACTGGCGCGCGACGACTACCGGGTGATCGACCCGCACGACCGCATCTTCTTCCGCGACGTCTACGATCACCTGGTGCGCCTGCAGGACCTGAACGAGAGCATGCGCGACCTGGTGGGCGGCTCGCTGGACACCTATCTCTCGGTGATCAACAACCGCATGAACGACGTGATGAAAACCCTGACGGCGGTCACCACCCTGTTCATGCCGATCTCCTTCATCGCCGGCTTCTTCGGGATGAACTTCTTCGCCCCGAGCGCTCACATGGTCCGCTGGACGAGCACCCCGGCCTTCTATGTCATGCTGGCCTTCACCTTGCTGACCCCGCTTACCATGTTCCTGTGGATGCGCCGCAGGACGTGGGTGTGACCAGGTCACAGGCCCGCTGGTTCTCGCCGATCGACACAGCCCCGGATCTCTTCCCACAAAAATCCGGATTATATGGGAGGCGACCCTCACTCGCCTCCCACATAATTTAAATTCCTTGGGAGGAGGCGCGCGGTCGCCTCCCACATAATTTAAATCTCTTCCCACATAATTGAGCCTTATCAAGCAATGCGATCGATCTCTTTCCGGCGCAAAACGGACCGCCAGCCGCTGGCGATACGCGTCCCCAAGCCATCCTCCCCTGATGCCACAGGGGGTTCTCAAAGTCTTGCCGGGAAGAGTTCACCGCGAAGGCGCAAAGGGATTCCTGGGGGTTTCCTGGCGTTCTCCGCTGCTTCGAGGTTCGAATCCTCACGGTTGGCGAAACCAATCGGACCTTGAAAACGCCGTGCCGGATGCAAACTCGCGCTTGACATAGAACGGGTGTTCGTATTATAATTAGCACAAATGTTTGTCCTGGATTGAAAGGACGGTTCCCATGATGATGGTACGCACCAGCAAGGGCCTGACCAAGCGCCACGAAAAGATCCTCACCTATCTGGATGACCGCCTGAGCAAGGGCTATCCGCCCTCCATCCGCGAGATCGGCGAGGCGACGGACATCTCCTCCACCTCCGTGGTCACCTATTACCTCAAGCAGCTCGAGGAATGGGGTTACATCGAACGGGACGCCAAGTTCTCGCGCGCCCTGCGCCTGACGGGCGCCAGCAACCGCAACCTGCTCAAGATCCCGATCCTGGGCCCGATCGCCGCCGGCCAGCCGATCCAGGTCCCGGCCGCGGGCGAGACCTACATCGGCGAAGAGATCGACGGCGTGGACGTGGCCCGCAGTCTGCTCCCCTCCGGGGAAAAGGGCAGCGACCTGTTCGCCCTCAAGGTCCAGGGCGAGTCGATGATCGACGCCATGGTCAACGACGGCGACATCGTGATCATGAAGCGCACCCAGCAGGCCGACAACGGCGACATGGTCGCTATCTGGCTGCCGGAGCGCGACGAGACCACCCTGAAGTACTTCTTCAAGGAAAAGGAACGCTACCGCCTGCAGCCCGCCAACCCGACCATGCAGCCGATCTTCGTCAACAAGAGCGAAGCGCTCGAGATCAAGGGCAAGGTCGTCATGGTCATCCGGGCCATGGAAGGCCTGGCGGCCTGAGCCTGCTCCACGCAGTAAAACCCAACTCATCCCGAATTCAGTCTTCGGGATGAGTTTTTTGTTGTGCAGGCTGTTCTCAGACCCTTCCCCCTACCCCCTGCCTTTGGGAAGGGAGCCTGGTCGAGCAAGATCGGGGATTGCGAGAGCGACCAGGATGCTCACATAATCCCCGATTAAATTATTCCTCCCCCGATCTGCGGGGGAGGGCAGGGTGGGGGCGAATTCTTCCCACAAGGATTACCTTTCGGACGAGCGATCGTGCTCAACTACGATTCCGGTTTTCCCTTTTCGGGAGGCTGCTTCTGCAGCAGCACCTGGACCCCGTTGCGCGCCTGGACGCTCAGGCGCTCGAGCTCGGTCTGCAAATTGGTCAGCGCATCGATGGCGTACTGATCGGCGCCGGCCTTGATGTTCTCGGCCTCGATCCTGGCCTGGTCGACGATCTGCGCCGCCCGGCGCTGGGCATCCTGGACCAGGGATTCCTTCTCCACCAGCACATCCGCCTTCTCACGCGCCAGCTGCAGGGTGCGGTTGGCCTCCTCCTGCGCCTGGGCCATGACCCGGTCCTTCTGGGTGAAGACCTGCTGCGCCTTGCGGACCTCCTCCGGGATGGAAATGCGCATCTGGTCGATGATGTCGAGGAACTTGTCCTCATCGACGATGACGTTGCGCGTCAAGGGGATGGGGCGGCTCTGGTTGAAAAGCTCTTCGAGGCGGTCTACGAGGTGAAGGATGTCCATCTCTCCCTCCGGTCAATTCTGACAGGAATACCCTGATTATACTTTAATCCCGAAGGGGCGCACCTGCTGGTCGCTCTGGCCTTTGACCTTGTCCTTCAGGGCGGCTTCGACGTGCGGCGGCACCATGCTGGAGATGTCCCCGCCCAGCGAGGCGATCTCCCGCACCGTGCTGGAGGACAGGAAGGAATGCTCCTCGTCGGTGATGAAGGCGACCGATTCGATGTCCGGCGCCAGACGGTGGTTGGCCAGCGCCATGCGGAACTCGAACTCGAAATCCGAGAAGACGCGCAGGCCGCGCACGATCACCTGGGCGTCGATCTGCCGGCAGAAGTCGACCGTCAGGCCCGAGTAGGCCACCACCCGGATGCGCGGCTCCTCCCGGAAGGTTTCGGTGACCAGGGCGATGCGTTCCTCCGGCGAGAACATCAGGCTCTTCAACGGCCGGTCGTAGACCGCCAGGACGACCTCATCGAACAGGCGCGCGGCCCGCCCGGCAATGTCGATATGCCCGTAATGGACCGGGTCGAAGGTTCCGGGGAACAGGGCTCTGACCATGATCTCTCCTAACTGACGTCCGCTTTGCCCGGCCCCCAGAAGCGCCCCAGCGCCTCCCCGAGCAGGGCGTTCTCTTCGGCCTTCAGGTCCGGGTCGCGGGCGAACAGGGACTGGGCCTGGTTGCGGGCGGCTTCGATCAACTGCACGTCGCTCAGGCTGGCCATCTTCAGGCTGGAGGCAAAGCCGGCCTGGCGTGTGCCCAGGAACTCGCCCGGACCGCGCTGCTGCAGGTCGCGCTCGGCCAGGACGAAACCGTCGTTGGTCTCGGCCATCGCCTGCAGGCGTTCGTTCTCGGTTGCGTCCTCGTGGTCCGGGATGAGCAGGCAGTAGGACTGGTCCGAACTGCGCCCGACCCGGCCGCGCAGCTGGTGCAGCTGGGCCAGGCCGAAGCGGTTGGCCGCCTCCACCACCATGACGGTGGCGTTCGGCACGTCCACGCCCACCTCGACCACGGTGGTCGAGACCAGGATGTCGTACTGCCGGTCGCGAAAGGCCAGCATGACGGCGTCCTTCTCCTCCGTGCGCAGGCGTCCGTGCAGCAGTCCCAGCTTCAGGTCCGGGAAGACATCATTCTGCAGGCGGGCATGCTCCTCGGTGGCGGCCAGCAGAGGTTCGTCAGGACGAGCCTCACCCGGCTCGCCCTCCTCCACCAGCGGATAGATGATGAAAGCCTGGTGCCCCGCCTTGACCTGGCTGCGCACCAGCGTATAGGCGCGCTCGCGTTCGTTCGGGGTCAGGATGTGGGTCGGGATGGTCTGGCGGCCGGGCGGCAGTTCGTCCAGCACCGACAGGTCCAGGTCCCCGTAGAGGGTCAGGGCCAGCGAACGCGGGATCGGCGTGGCGGTCATCACCAGCAGATGCGGGTTGCTGCCCTTCGAGCGCAGCGCGGCGCGCTGCTCGACGCCGAAGCGGTGCTGTTCGTCGACGACGATGAACTGCAGGTCGGCGAAGCTGACCGGGTCCTCGATCAGGGCATGCGTGCCGATGACGATGCGGATCGCCCCGGAAGCCAGCCCGGTGCGGATCTCCTCCTTGTCCTTTTCGGAGCTGTCCCCGACCAGCAGGCGGATCTGCTCCGGCTGGAGCAGGCCGCTCGCGCCGGCCAGTGCATGGATGAAGTTCTGGTAGTGCTGCTCGGCCAGGATCGAGGTCGGGGCCATGATCGCCGCCTGCGAAGTCCTCGCAGAGGGCGCGCCGCCCTCATTGACCATCGCCGCGCCCAGGGCGGCGACGACGGTCTTGCCCGAGCCGACGTCGCCCTGCAGCAGGCGGTTCATCGGTTTTCCGGATTTGAGATCGTTGCGGATCTCGCCCACGGCGCGTGTCTGCGCGGCGGTCAGGGCGAAGGGCAGGCCGGCCAGGCGCTGCTCGAGCCAGTCGTCGCCGACCTCGAAGACCCGCCCGGAGACGGACTGCCAGTCGCGGCGCTGGCGCAGCACGCCCATCTGCAGGAAGAAGATCTCATCGAAGGCCAGGCGCTTGCGCGCCAGCTCGAGCCTGTCCTGGTTGTCCGGGCGGTGGACCTGCAGCAGGGCATGGCCCAGTTCGGGCAGGCCGGTCTCCCTGCGGATCGCCTCCGGCAGGTGGTCGGTCAGGCGCGGCGCCCAGTAGCTGACCACCTGGTGCATCAACTTGCGCAGCCAGTGCTGGGTGACGTTGGCGGTCAGGGGATAGATGGCGACGATGCGGTTGGTGTGCAGGTTCTCGGCCTCGACCGGCTCCCAGTCGGGATTGGTCATCACCAGCCGGCCGAGGTACTGGTCGACCTTGCCGGAGACCGAGATGGCCATCCCGGCCTTCAACCGGTTGACCAGCCAGGGCATGTTGAACCAGGTCAGGCGCAGGCCGGCGGTGCCATCGTGGATGATGGCCTCGACCAGCGAAAGCTTGCCGCCGCGCAGCGGGCGCGAGCCGACCGTCTGCACCTCGCCGATGACGGTCACCACCTGCCCGTAGAACAGGTCGCGGATCGGCTTGAGCTGGCTGTAATCCTCGTAACGGCGCGGGTAGTTATAGAGCATGTCGCCCAGGGTGTTCAAGCCCAGGCGCGCCAGCATGGTGGCGTTCTTCGGGCCGACGCCGGCCAGGACGGTCAGGGCGGCGTTGAGGGCGATCGGGCGCTTGCTGGTCACCCCGCCGGGACGCGACTCGGCCTTGCCGGGGGACTGCGCGGGTGGGTTCTGTTTCGGGGGGCGATCCTTCTGTCCCGGCTTTGGCTGCGCGGACGGGTCCTGGCGCGGGGCGGGAGGCGGGTTTTCGGGCGCAGGGCCTTCGGAAGGCGCAATGGCAACCCCGTTCGCTGCCGGAGCGGACGGCCTGACCGCCGCTTCGGGCACCAGTTCGGCGATGCGCTTCCACAGGGACTTGAGCGCTTCGGCCCGCCCTTCGGGAGCCAGCTCGTGGTAGCCCTTCAGCACGCCGGCCACGTCCTGGACGACGGCTTCAGGCACGCTTTCGTTGCGCGCTTCGGCTTCCCAGGAGGCGAGGATATTGGTCAGCCCGCCGATCACGGCTGTGTCAGGGTACTTGTTTTCGTATTCGAGGCGGAAGAACTTGCGGAGCTTATCCAATGAAGACTGCATGGGAGTATTTTATCATGACGGAGAGAGACCCGGTTTCCTTGGAGAAACCGGGTCTCTTGATTCAACTCTCGTTGAAGGCTAGATCAGCAATCCGATCAACCCTGCGCTCAGCGCGCAGCACAGGTTGACCACATCGTTGTTCATCCAGCGCAGGCCGCGCAGCTGGATCGTCTCCATCCCGCAGGAATGGCGCGGGTGCTTCTCGGTCTCCTTGTCACACTGCGGGCAGCGGTAGATGGCCTGCAGCGTGGCCCCCAGCAGCGAGTCGATCAGCGCGCCGGCCAGCCCGGCCAGGGTCAGCAGGAGGAAGCCGACCAGGGAACCCGTCTGCCCGGAGGCCGGGAACAGGCTGGCCAGCCCGGCGATCAGCGCCGCGCCGCCCAGGGCCGCTCCCGTGCCGTAGAGCGAAATCCCGCCGGAGGTGCCGCGCTCGACCGGTTTCAGGCTGGTGATCAGCCGCGGCCGGGACGGGTTGAGCACGCCCAGTTCGGTCGCCCAGGTATCGGCATTGACCGCTGCCAGCGAGGCGGCAAAGGCCGTCCAGGTCCAGCCGGCCTGCGGGAAAAGAGCATGCAGCACAACGAAGACCGACGCCACCCCGCCGTTGGCCAGCACCTGGCCCAGGTCGCGCTGCCCGCCCTTCTCGAACTTCTCGTCCAGGGCGGACTTGTGACGCTTGAACAGGCGCGTCAGCAGGCTGGACGAGACGAAGAAGCCCATCAGCAGGACGGCCCACGGCAGGCCGCCCAGCCCGAAGATGAGCGTGCCGGTGACCAGCGCGCCCCAGGCGCCGGAGCGGCTCAGGCTGTGCGCCCGGTACGCGGCCAGGGCGATGACGAGGGCGGCGGTAAATCCGATCAGGAGTTGAAGGAGCATGATTTCACCATTGAAAAGAAGCAGTGACGACTTCGCGCAGCACCCCTTGGGGTAAGTCGTCACTACGGATTATGGGATCGTCACCAGGAACAGGACCGCCAGCAGGAAGAGCAGCGGGGTCAGCACGCCGCTGCCCCAGACCAGCTGCGCCAGGAGGCGCTGGTCCGGGCGGCGGTAGAAGTACAGCCCGGCCACCCAACCGAAGACGGAGAAGAACAGGCTGACCACTGGCAGCAGGATCAGGCCGACCGCCGGGACGGTCTCCCCGGGCTGGCCGGAGGGCAGGAAACCCAGCGGGACGCGCCCGAGCGACGGGGCGATCAGTCCGACCCAGGCGAGCAGGCCGATGTTGAGCAGCAGCCCGGCCAGCCACAGATAGCGGTTGAGGCGGCTTTCCCAGGCCTCGGCGACGACGAAGGACGGGTAGACGGACTGCGCCGCGGCCGGCGACAGGCTGCCCATCTCGATCGTGCGCTGGACGGCCTCCATGAATCCGGCCGGGTCCTGCGGCGAGATGGCGAAGACCTGCCGGGCGGTGGCCACCAGCAGCAGCGTATCGGCCTGGGAGGCCAGGAACTCGATCGGACCCAGGTCCGGGTGGCGGCGCGTGCCGACCAGCGAGCCCGGCAGGCGCAGCGCCGGCAGCGGGACGTTCCCGGCCAGGGCCGAGAGCGGGCGCACCCACTCGATGTCCGCCACCGGGATCTGCTCCGTGCGCAGGCCCCAGGCGATGGTCAGCTTGTCGCGGTCGAGGGCGTAGCTGCCGCGCTGCAGCGAGTACAGGCGGTAGAGCACTGCCGGCAGTGGCCCCCCGAACAGCGCCGCCAGCAGGATGTAGAGCGTGAAGAGCGGGCCGATCGGCTCGGTGGAGGCCAGCCAGCCCAGGGCGGAGGCGACCGCCGCCAGGATGACGGACAGCAGCGACAGGAAGGTCAGGCCGCGCTGCCGTGCAGGGGGATATTCGACCGTCTGCATGCGTCCTCCAGGATTCCGTTCGCTCAGCCGGCCACGACCGTGCGCAGGATGCGGCAGACCTGCTCGACCATCGCCTCGCTCATCACCGAGGAGAAGGGGATCGCCAGGCTGCGCCTGCCGAGGTCCTCGGTGACCGGGAAATCGCCGGGCTGGAAGCCGAAGCGTTCGACCATGAACGGCTGCAGGTGGATCGGGGCGAAGTAGGGCCGCGCCGGGATGCCGAGCCCGACCAGCTTGCGGGCGATGGCGTCCCGGTCGATGCGGGCGTCGAACTTGACCACGTAGACGAACCAGGACATGCGCGTCGTGTCCGCCTCGACAGTGTAGCGTTCCACGCCGGGGATCTCGTCCATGCGCTCGTCGTACCAGGCGGCGACCTGGTCGCGCTTGCGCAGCAGTTCCTCGATGCGCGCCATCTGGGTCACGCCCAGCGCGGCGGACATCTCGTCCAGGCGGTAGTTGTAGCCCAGGTAGGTGTGCTGCAGCCAGGTGTCGCCCGGGGCGCGGCCCTGGTTGCGCAGGGCGCGCATCATGCCGGCCGCGGCGTCGTCATCGGTGACGATCACGCCGCCCTCGCCGGTGGTGATCTGCTTGTTGGGGTAGAAGGCGAAGACGCCGCAGTCGCCGAGCATGCCGGCTTTGCGGCCCTTGTACTCGGAGCCGAGCGCTTCGCAGGAATCCTCGATGACCTTCAGGCCGTACTGGCGCGCCAGGGCGTTGATCTCATCCATCTTTGCCGGCTGACCGAAGACGTCCACCGGCAGGATGGCCTTCAGCTTGCCGCCCGCGGATCCCTTGCGCGGCAGCCAGCGCCGGGCCGCCTCGCCGCCGGCCATCAGGTCGGCGGCCGCGCGGGTCAGCTGCGCCAGGCCCAGGTTGCCGGTGCCCGGGTCGACGTCGACATAGACCGGGACGGCGTTCTCGAACAGGAGCACGTTCGAGGAGGCGACGAAGGAGAACGGCGTGGTCAGCACCAGGTCGCCGGGGCCGATGCCGGCGGCGCGCACGCACAGGTGCAGGCCGGCCGTCCCGGAATTGACCGCGATGGCATGCCTGGCGCCGCTGAACTCGGCGATGCTTTTTTCGAAGGCCTCGATCTGCGGGCCCATGCTGAGCGAGGGACCTTCGAGCACCTTGAGGACGGATCGAAGCTCCGCATCCGGCAGGCCGGCGGCGGAAAGCGCCGCCTGCATGCCCTGGCGGTCCTGGTCGTTCAGATCCGGGGAGGACATGGGGATATTGGTCATTTTGGGTTCAGGCTTTCGGGGGTTCGGGATTGGGGCTTTCCGCGGCCGCGGACGTCTCCGCCGGCGCATCCAGGCCGAGGTCGATGGCGTCCTCCATGCGGATCTGGCCGCGCAGGAAGGCGCCCTCCTCGGTGGCAAAGGCGGTCGTGACGATGTCGCCCCAGACGCGGCCGGTCGAGCGGATCTCGACCTTCTGGGCGGTGACGTTGCCCTTGATCGCGCCGGCGACGATCACGTTGACCGCCCGGACGTTCTCGCAGGTGACCTTGCCGGTCTCGCCGACCACCAGCAGGCCGCGCAGGGCGATCTGGCCCTCGAAGGTGCCTTCGACGCGCACGCCGCCGGAGCCGGTGATGGCTCCCTGCCAGATGACGCCCGCGCCGAGCACGGAGGTGATGCGCTCGACGGTCTGCACGGAGACGGGCTGGGTGGATGGGTTGTTGCGTTTGAACATGGTTCTCTCTCTGCCGGTTGGAAAGCGACCCTATTTTATCACCTTCGCCGGATCTGGAAATTCCACGGCAGGGCTTTCCACGGCTCGGGGACGGTGTACAGACCGACGCGCGGACCCGTGATCACCTCCGGCTCCGGGACGGGATCCCCGGCTTCGATCCACAGGCCGGACCCCGGGTCGCACAGGTCGGCGCCGTTCAGCGCCCGGTCGATGCCCAGCGCCTGGGCCAGTTTGGCCGGGCCGCGCGTATCGCGTCCGTTTCGCCTTTCCAGAAGAAGCTCCACGCCCTCGACCGGCTGGATGGCGCGCAGCAGCACCGCCGCCGGGAAACCCTGCGCCTCGGTGACCGCGTTCAACATCCAGTGCATGCCGTAGGTGAAATAAACATAGGCGTGCCCGGGCGGCCCGTACATGACCGCGTTGCGGGCGGTCCGCCCGGACCTGGCATGGCAGCCGAGGTCGCTCTCGCCGACGTAGGCCTCGGTTTCGGTGATGATCCCGGCCAGCCGCAGGCCGTCCTGCCAGCGGACCAGGCGCGCCCCGAGCAGTTCGCGAGCGACGGTCAGGGTGGGGCGGGCGTAGAACTCACGGGGGAGGCTGTTTACCACAATCATTCCGTTAACCCGGTCTCTCTTTTCCATCTCCCCTCTCCGTGTTCTCAGCGATCTCCGTGGTTTTTCATTTCCCGAAGCGCACATCGCGCGCCAGGGTCAGGCGCAGGCCTTCCTCCAGGCCGATGGACGGACGGTATTTGAGCTTCTTCTCCGCCAGGGACAGGTCGGCGCACAGGCGCGAGACCCCGCCCGCGACCTGGGAATTGAAGACCACGTTCGAGCTGCTGCCGGTGACCGACAGGATGAGATTGGCCAGGCTGCGCGTGCTGGTCTCGACCCCGGAGCCGACGTTGAGCACCAGGCCGTTGATGTTCGGGGCGGTGGCGGCAGCCAGCATGGCGCTGATCACATCGTCGACGTAGACGTAATCGCGGGTCTGCTCGCCGTCGTTGTGCACCACCAGCGTCCCGCCGCCGGTCGCCTGGCGCAGGAAGGCCGGCACCGCCGGGGCGTTCGAAGGCGGCAGGTTCTGGTTGGGTCCGTAGGCGTTGAAGATGCGCAGGCTGACCGTTTCGATGCCCCACAGCGTCCCGATCGTGCGCACGTAGTATTCCGCCGCCAGCTTGGAGACGGCATACGGCGAGCCCGGACGCGGCGTCTGCCCCTCGGTCAGCGGTTGGACGTCCTGGTTCCCGTAGATCGCGCCGGAGGAGGCCAGCACCACCCGGCGGATGCCCACGTCGCGCATCGCCTCCATCAGGCTGACCGTGCCGCCGACGTTGACGGCGTTGTACTCGCGCGGGTAGCGGATCGACTCGGGCACCGAGACGCGCGCCGCCAGGTGGTAGACGCAGTCCACCTCCTGCAGCAGGGTCCACAGCTTGGGGCGGTCGTTGACATCGCCGCGCGTGAAGTGCACGTCCGGTTCGAGGGATTTCGGGTCGCCGGTGGAGAGATCGTCGAGGCCGCGCACCTGGTGGCCCTCGCGCGCCAGCCGGTTGGCCAGGGCCGAGCCCAGGAAGCCGGCCGCGCCGCTGATGAGGAAATTCATAGCCTGGATTATACCCCCACCATTTTCCGGAAACCAAAAGGCACGGAAGCCAGTTCCGTGCCCCGGATCTTCTATAAGACTGCGCGCAGTCAGGCGTGCGATCCGGCTGCCGGATCCGCCACCTCCCGCACGCAGCCGTTCCAGATCTCCTGGGGGAAGACGATCCGGTTGGACCCCGGCAGCGATTCCATCGACAGGCCGGTGTTCAGGTCGATGCCCTGGCGGATGTAAGCCTTGTAGGCCAGCTGGCTGCAGTAATAAGCCTCCTCCCGGTCCGGGTCGAGGAAGGTCAGGTTGTAGGGCTTGCCGATCTGTTGCAGGCAGAAGGCGGCCACCTCCAGGCGGATGGCGGCCTGCTCATCCGCGCTCAGTCCCCGGCCTTCCAGCGGATAGGCCGCCCCGACCAGCTGGTCGAGCAGCAGGCCGCGCTGCGTCACCAACGCTTCCGAGTCCCAGACATCCCCCGGGACGGTGAAGGTGATCACGCCGCGCGTCCCGGATTCGATGCAGCGCCCGTCCGGCCCGAGGTAGATGGCGATGTGGTCCACGTCGCCCGGCACGAGCTGGCCGATCAGGCGCCAGAACTCGCCCGGCAGGATGTCGGGTTTGCCGTTGCGGGTGCACAGGATGTCGCCTGTTTGCAGGGTCAGGCCGTTGATCTCATAGGAGTGGATCATGCGCGCAATTCCTGTTGAATTATACGCCCGGAGGGCCGGCCCGGTTGCAGAAAAACACCCGCCGGGACCTGCCCGGCGGGTGCGGAGAGAACCGGAGTTGGATCTACTTGCCGAGCGCCTTGCGCGCCTGCTCGTGGCCCTTCTTGATCGCTTCGACGTTCTTCGGCAGCAGGTGTTTGTGGCGCCCGGGCATGTGCGCGTTCAGGGCGGCTTCCAGGTCGGCCACCGTCAGGACCGGCAGCGCGGCCATCAGCGCCCCGATGGCGACCATGTTCGCCAGGCGCGGATTGCCGATCTCCTCGGCGATGGCGTTGCAGGGGATGACGACCGTCTGGATGTCCTTGCGTGTCGGCTTGCGGTCGACCATCGACTCGTTGACCACCAGCACGCCGCCCGGTTTGATCATCGGCTCGTACTTGTCCAGCGAGGGCAGGTTCATCGCCAGGGCCGCGTCCGGGTTCTTGACCACCGGCGAGCCGATCTCCTCGTCCGAAATGACCACGGTGCAGTTGGCCGTGCCGCCGCGCATTTCGGGGCCGTAGGACGGGATCCAGGTGACTTCCTTGCCGGCGTCCATGGCCGTGTAGGACAGGATCTGTCCGGCGAACATGATGCCCTGGCCGCCGAAACCTGCCAGAATGAGTTCAGTCTGCATGTCTTCCCTCCTCCTAGATCTTCGCGGCCGTGATGGCGGGCGCGATCTTGTAATCGCCCAGCGGATAGAAGGGCAGCATGTGCTCCTCCAGCCAGGTGAGCGATTCCACCGGCGTCAGGTTCCAGTTGGACGGGCAGGTGGAGAGCAGCTCGACCAGCGAGAAACCCATCTTGCGATCCTGGACCTCGAAGGCGGTGCGGATGGCCTTCTTGGCCAGGCGGATGTTCTTCGGGTCGTGCAGCGAGCGGCGCACGACGTAACCGGCGCCGTCGAGCGTGGCCAGCATCTCGGCCACGCGGATCGGGTAGCCCTGGGTCTCGACGTCGCGGCCGGTGGGCGAGGAGGAGGTCTTCATGCCCGGCAGGGTGGTCGGGGCCATCTGGCCGCCGGTCATGCCGTAGTTGGCATTGTTGATGAAGATGACGGTGATGTTCTCGCCGCGGGCGGCGGCATGCACGATCTCGCCCATGCCGATCGAGGCCAGGTCGCCGTCGCCCTGGTAGGTGAAGACGATGTTGTCCGGCAGGACGCGCTTGATGCCGGTGGCCATCGCCGGGGCGCGCCCGTGCGGGGCCTCGACGAAGTCCGTCTCGTAGTAATTGTAGGCAAAGACCGCGCAGCCCACCGGCGCCACGCCGATGGTGCGCTCGGCCAGGTTCATCTCGTCCAGCACCTCCGCCACCAGGCGGTGGGCCACACCGTGCGTGCAGCCGGGGCAGTAATGCGTCGGGGCAGCGGTGAAGGACTGCGGGCGTTCGTAGACCAGGTTCTCGGGAGTCATCGTAGCCATGTGCACCTCTATTATTTCGTCACTGCAGCCATGCGCTGCATCCAGGAATGGACCGGGTTCTCGTCCATCTTGAAACCGCCCTTGGCGACGCGCTGGATCTCGCCCAGGATCTCATCCGGGAACGGGACCACGCCGCCCAGGCGTCCGTAGAACTCGATCGGGGTGCGCCCGTTGACCGCCAGGCGGACGTCGTCCAGCATCTGGCCGGTGTTCATCTCGACCACCAGCAGCGACTTGGCCTTGGCGGCCAGTTCGGCGACGCGCTGGTACGGGTAGGGGCTGACCGAGACCGGGCGGAAGAGCCCGACCTTGATGCCCTGTTCGCGGGCGGCGCGCACGGCGGAGAGCGCCACGCGGCCGGCGGTGCCGAAGCCGATCACCACGATCTCGGCGTCCTCCAGGAAGTATTCCTTGTAGCGGATCTCGTTGGCCGTGATCTGCTCCCAGCGCTGCAGCAGGCGCAGGTTGGTCTTTTCCTCCTCGAGCGGTTCGAGGTAGATCGACGTGAGCACGTGGCGTTCGCGGCCCTTGGCGCCGCTGGTGGCCCAGGGGTAATCCTTGCGCTTGACCGCGCGCATCTCGGGCAGGGTGATCGGTTCCATCATCTGGCCGATCGAGCCGTCGATCAGCAGGCAGGCGATGGTCAGGTATTTCTCGGCCAGGTCGAAAGCCACCGGCATCAGGTCGACGGTCTCCTGGACGGAGGCGGGGGCGAGCACGATCGGGCGGTAGTCGCCGTGCCCGCCGCCCTTGCAGATCTGGTTGTAGTCGCCCTGCGAGGGGGCGATGTTGCCCAGGCCCGGGCCGCCGCGCATCACGTTGACCAGCACCATCGGCACCTCGGTGCCGGCGATGTACGAAAGTCCTTCCATCATCAGGCTGATGCCCGGGCTGGAGGAGGAGGTCATCACGCGCGCCCCGGTGCAGGCCGCGCCGTAGACCATGTTGATCGCCCCCAGTTCCGCCTCGGCCTGGACGAAGGCCCGCCCCACCTCGGGCATGCGCCGGGAGAGCCATTCGAGGATCTCGTTCTGCGGGGTGATCGGATAGCCGAAATACGCCTCCAGGCCGACCCGGATGGCGGCCTCGGCGATTGCCTGATTTCCTTCCCAGAGTTCACGAGCCATGCCTAACCTCCTGCCGCGGCGGCCGCGGGGGTCTTGGTGACCTCGCGGTAGACGGTGATGGCTGCGTCCGGGCAGACCAGGGCGCAGATGGCGCAGCCGGTGCAGCCGTCCTTGTAGACGTGCGCCGGGTGATAGCCTTTCGGCGTCAGACGCTCCTTGTTCAACGCCATGACCTGGGGCGGGCAGGCCGAGATGCACAGCTCACAGCCCTTGCAGTACAGATCGTTGACTTCAATCCAACCTTTTGCGGGCATGCAAAAGCCTCCTGAAGATATGTGAGAAGTCGGACATGATTAGGCGGATTTGATCCGCCAGTCTGATTATGTCCATTTCCGCCCCGCGGGTGTAGTGCTATGCGTCATTTTAGCGGGGTACAAACTTCCTCTCCTTTTTCGCGCCCCGGCCCGGCGGCAGGAGACAGGCAAGCGCGCCAACCCTGCCGCTTTTCCCGTTTTCGCGGTCCGCTGTCCTGCAACCAAGGCCTGCCGGGTGCCTGCAGGCGGGCGGAAGGTCACGGCGTTCTCAATTTCGGTCCTGTTTTCGCGCCCTTCGCCTCTTCGCGGTGAACTCATCCCCGCAATGCTCTCGAGCATGCCCCGGGCGGAAGGCGTATGCGTGTTGACATCCCCATTCCGGCTGGGTAGAATGAAGACGATCGCCCGTGCCGCTCCATCCACAGGAAGGCTGGTCTCATGAACACACTCGAAGGCCTGATCGATTACCAGATCATCATCTTCACCCCGCGCCACACCTTCGCCGGAGAGCTGTCCCTGAAGGACAAACGCCTTTCCGATCACGTCAACGAACGGGTCGACACCATGCTCGTGCTGCGCAACGTGAGCGTGGCCCGGCTGGAGGAGCCGGCCAAGACCATGTACAAGATGCAGACGGCCGTCCTGCCCAAGGCGGGCGTCGTCATGCTCTTCGAACCGCCGCAGAAGGCCATCCCGCCCTCCAACCGCTTCTTCGGCTATACAAAGAAAGAGAAATACGATGTCTTTCTGATCCTGGACGGGATGGAAGTGCGCGGCACGCTCCACACCCAGGGCAACCTGGACTTCCGCCGCGTGCTGGTCAATTCGCCGGACGCCTTCCTGCCGATCACCCAGGCGACCGTGACCATGGACGCCAACCGCAGCCTGACCATCCGCCAGGACGCCATCCTGGTCAACACCCAGCGCATCCGCTTCATCGGCCAGCTGATCTCCAGCTCCCCCACCCAGCCGCGCCAGACCGATCTGCCGCCGACATCTGCCCCCCAGTGATCCACACCAACGGAATTCGGCCAGCACTTCCATAATTCTCCAAAGGCAAGCTTGAGCAACGGATCCTGAACCCAAGGGCAGCCAACCCGATCGCATGCGCCGAGATCGCGCTTCCAGGCCACGACATTGACCAGCCAAGCCTTCTTCGTCCTCGCCCTTCCGTGTAGCCTGATCTTGTATTATTGGCTCTTCCGGACCCCCAGAGCAAAAACCTGGTTTCTGTGCATCTCCAGCCTGGTCCTATATGCGCTTGGCGGATGGCAATACCTGCTCATCCTGGTCGGACTTTCCCTGGCCACCTACTGGATGGCACTCTGGAAGCGGCCCATGCTTGGGATCGTCCTGAACCTCCTTGCCCTGATTTTGTTCAAGTACTGGAATTTCGGGGCAGGCACGCTGAATGGGATGCTGGAAGCCATTCGGGGCACATCCATCCTCCCTTACCTGTCCATCGGATTGCCGCTGGGGATTTCATTCTACGTCTTCAAGCATATCGGTTATCTACTCGAAACCCGCCAGGCTCATTATCCCCCCTGTCGGGACTTCACCACTTTCCTCACCTATTCGGCTTTCTTCCCCCAAATCCCGGCTGGCCCGATCAGCGACTTCCAGCACACCTCCTCCCAGTTCCCGAATCTGCCCGATGGTCTATCCCCTGCGGCTGCCTACGAAGGAATATTGAGGATCAGCATGGGATTGGCAAAAAAGATCCTCATCGCGAATACCATTTCAACGGGTCTGGCCTCCCAGAACCTCCTCGATTTGCATGGTTCGCTGCCCGCCTGGTTCATGGTGATCGCGTATGCGTGTGAATTGTATTTCGATTTTTCCGGGTACAGCGATATCGCGCTTGGAGTCGCCCGGTTCTTCGGGGTAAATTTTCCCATCAATTTCAACAACCCGTATCTGGCGATCACTGCCAGCCAATTCTGGGAGCGCTGGCACATCTCCCTGTCGAGCTGGTTCCGTTACTATCTTTTCTCACCCATCAGCAGGATCCTTCTTAAAAAGAACCTGATCGGGAACAAAGATGCGATACAGGTTCAGGCCAACCTCCTGACAATGGCTTTGATCGGCCTCTGGCACGGCGCTGCGTGGACATTCATCCTTTGGGGAGGGTATCACGGAGTCCTCCTGTCCCTCGACGGATTGCTCCGCCGCTACGGAAGAATCAAGTTCCCACTATTGATCCGGAGGGCTTTTCTGCTGTTCGCGGTCCTTGTCGGCTGGGCCATTTTCATGAGCCCGGATCTGGGAAGCATGTCTCACCTGCTCGGCCAAATGTTCGGCTTCGGAGGGATTGGCAGCGTGGAAGATCTCCGGTCTTTGGGACAAGGCCCGCTCGCCATTTCCGTTCTCGCCGGGATCGTGACGGCATTCTCCGGGATCGCGGAATCCAGCGATGTCCACAACAGGTTCCCGGGTTCAAATCGGTGGGCGCCTGTGGCCTGGGGCGTATTGGCTGCTCTGGCAATCCTGCGCATGGGTACTCATATCGATTTTCTATACATGCAGTTTTAATCGCCGCCACGATGCCCACCTCCAAGAAGACTCCCCCGCATGTTTCCGACCGGCTGATTTTCGGGCTTGCCATCCTGCTGATCTGCCTGTCCATCATCCCGGTCCTCCGCGACATCTCTTCCGCCCGGCAGGATGTCACCGGGCTTTTCGATCAGTGCCTGGCAATCGCTGCCTGTGTCCTCTTCCTCCTGCTGGTCCGGCTAGCCCGCCGATCCCCGGAAAACGGAGCCGTCGTTCCGTCAGCAACCCGTGATTGGCTGATCGCATACGCAGCCGTCCTTTTGGTCTCAGCATCCCTGATCTTGGTTGCCGACCCTTATTCACGCTTCGGGCCGCGCCCATTTTCGAGGTTGATCCTGCCAACCTCGCGAAAGATCGAGGCGTACAACCGGCTTCCCGATGCGCCTCAGGTCGTGGTTCTGGGCTCCTCACGGGCCCTGCCGATCCAGTCCTCCTACTTCGAGGGAAAATGGGGAATCGATACATTCAACTTTTCCGTTCAAGGTACCAGCACGGAAACGTTGCTGATCCTGACCAGATACATGCTGGCTCAGAATAAATTTCCACACGTCTTGTTCGTGGAAGTTTCCCCGCCTTTGGACAGGGGTGAAGGGGCAGTTTTGGAACGAACCCCGCCGTCTCTACTTCCCTTTACATCGGCAGATCTTGTTCTGCCCATCCTGCGGCAGGATTTCTTTTCCATTCTCTCGATCCAAAGCCTGTCAGATGCCTTTTATATTCTCCTGCGCTATTTCTGGACAGGAGTCCCTGAATACGAGGCATACTTCGATGAATCGGGAGATTATATCGACCCGAACCTTGACAGTGGCATCCAACCGGACACCCTTGCCGCAGAAGCCTTGAACATGCGCCTCTCCGATTGCAGCACTTTGGACCCGATCGGCATCCGCGAGATCGAGGAGCTGATGCGTATCGCTGCAGGACAGGATAGTTCCGTTGTGTTTTTCCAAAGTCCACGATCTCGCGACCTCTATGATCGGATGATCGCCGAAGATCCTTTTTCTGCCTGCCTGCGGGATTTTTCGCGAACGATGCGAGCGTTCGATACGGCATATTCCAATGTCTTCTTTTTGGATTATATTCAACTGGAAACGGTTGAAAGCCTGGCTGCATCTGCGTATCGGGACCCCATTCACCTGACCTACTCAGGCGCACAGGCCCTGATCGACGCGGCAATTCCCACGATCCAGGATGCCTTGGCCCAGGCTCGTTCGATGCAAAACGCACCTTAGGTGAAAATCCGGAAAAGTCTCCGGAAAGGATACGAGAGAATCCATCTGAAGTAAAAAAAGGATCCGCTATGCCCGATTCCGTCATCGTCGATGCCATCCGCACCCCCATCGGCGCGCTGGGAGGCGCGCTGGCCTCCGTCCGCCCGGACGACCTGGCCGCCCTCGTCCTCCAGGCGCTGCTCGCCCGCAACCGGCTGGACCCGGCGCTGGTCGAGGAGGTCTACCTGGGCTGCGCCAACCAGGCCGGCGAGGACAACCGCAACGTGGCCCGCATGGCCCTGCTGCTGGCCGGACTGCCGGTCGCGGTCGGCGGGGTGACCTTCAACCGCCTGTGCGCCTCCGGCCTGGCGGCCGTCAACGCCGCGGGGCGCGCCCTGCGCCTGGGCGACGGGGAGGTCTACCTGGCCGGCGGCGTCGAATCGATGAGCCGCGCCCCCTATTCCCTGCCCAAGGCCGAGAGCGGCTTTGCCTTCGGCAACCTGACCGCCTACGACACCGCCCTGGGCTGGCGCTATCCCAACCCGAAGATGCAGGAAAAGTACGGCACCGAGTCGATGGGCGAGACGGCCGAGAACATCGCCGCGCAGAAGCCGCACCTGACGCGTGAACTGCAGGATGCCTTCGCCCTACGCTCGCACCAGCGTGCGATCGATGCGATCGATTCGGGGAAGTTCGCCGAAGAGATCCTGCCGGTGCCGATCCCGCAGAAGAAAGGCGACCCGTTGACGGTGATCACCGACGAACGGCCGCGGCGGGATACCACCATGGAATCGCTCGCCCGGCTGAAGCCGGCCTTCCGCAGGGAAGGCGGCACGGTCACGGCCGGGAACTCCTCCGGCCTGAACGACGGCGCGGCCGCCCTGCTGTTGATGAGCGCAGAAAAGGCCCGGGAACTCGGCCTGAAACCGCTGGCGCGCCTGGTCGCCTCGGCCGCCGCCGGGGTGGAGCCGCGCAGCATGGGCCTCGGCCCGGTCCCGGCGGTGCGCAAGGTCCTGCAGCGCGCCGGATTGGAAATGAAAGATATCGGCCTGGTCGAACTGAACGAGGCCTTTGCCGTCCAATCCCTGGCCGTGATCGAGGACCTGGGCCTCGACCCGCAGATCGTCAACGTCAACGGCGGGGCGATCGCCCTGGGCCACCCGCTGGGCTGCTCGGGGGCGCGCATCCTGACCACCCTGCTGCACGAGATGAAACGCCGCGGCAACGTCCGCTACGGCCTGGCGACGCTGTGCGTCGGCGTCGGACAGGGCGAGGCGACCCTGATCGAATTCCTGGGGTAAGGTTCATCCCTGAGAAGCATCGACAGGCCACGCCGCGGCGCGGCCTGTTTTTGTCCCCCGGCTTGCTTGCCGGACCTTCTTCAGGAAATATGTCAGGCGGTGGTCGGGTTGCGCCGGGCCGGCAGGTTGACGATCCCGGCCCGCAAGGGGGCGAATTCCGGCTGGCTCCGATCCGTCCGGGCAGGACAGTGGCGCGATCCGGCTGGCGAGGTGTCTTCACAGACGATCCAGGTGTCTTCGCAGGCAATCCAGGTGTCCTTGCAGGCAATCCAGGTGTATTCGCAAGCAATCCAGGTGTCTTCGCAGCCGCGCCAGGTGTCTTCGCAGACGATCCAGGTGTCTTCGCAGACGATCCAGGTGTCTTCGCAGACGATCCAGGTGTCTTCGCAGACGATCCAGGTGTCTTCGCAGCCGCGCCAGGTGTCTTCGCAGACGATCCAGGTGTTCGCGCAGGCAATCCAGGTGTCCTTGCAGGCGTGCAAGTCGTTCTCGCGACCGCGCCCGGTCCTCCAGGCCGGCAGCGGGAACCGGAACGCCGCCGGTTTCGTCTACCCGTTGCCCGTCCTTTCTGCCCCGCATTTCCCCTCCCCGGAAACCGCCGGAGAGGCGTACAATAATCGCACAAAGTCTGTCGTGTTTGAAACCATGAAACGATCCCTGCTTGCCTCCCTGTCCTGCCTGCTGCTCGCAGCCTGCAGCCTGCCCAACGGCTCCAGCCTGCCGCCCGCCACGACCCTGCCCGACCCGGCCACGCCGACGGTGGCAGAGCCCCTCTTCACGCCGACCGCTGCCGCCGAGCCGCTGCCCGCGCCGGAGCGTCCCACGCTCGACGCCCCGGCCCTGCTGCAGATCGCCTTCCAGGACGCCTTCAACGGCTGGGGATTGGCCCAGGATGCCATCCTGCGCACGGTGGACGGCGGCCGCACCTGGTTCGACCTGACCCCGCCGGAAGCGACCGCCATCGGCTACAGCTCGACCCTGGCGGTGGTCGACGCCCTGCACGCCTGGCTGCTGCTCCCCAACGAGGACTACTTCACCGGCGTGCTCTTCCGCACGACGGATGGCGGCCTGCACTGGGATTCGGCTGCCGTCCCCTTCGGCGGCGGCAGCCTGCAGTTCCTGGACCCGTCCACCGGCCGCATGCTGGCCGACCGCGGCGCGGCCGCCGGCTCGCAGGCGGTCGAGATCTTCCAGTCCTCCGACGGCGGTCTGTCCTGGAGCAGCGTTTACTCCAACGATCCCACGCAGACCGGCGCGGGCGAGGGCCTGCCCTTCAGCGGGACCAAGACCGGCATGACCTTCCGCGACGCCGCCACCGGCTGGGTGACCGGGTCGCGTCCGATGGACGGGGATCTCTACCTGTTCGTCACCCGCGACGGCGGAAGCAGCTGGTCGCAGCAAAGCCTGCCCCTGCCGCCCGGTGATGAGTCCAGCCAGTTCGTCACCTCCCCGCCGGTCTTCTTCCACCTGGCGGGCATCCTGCCGGTGCGCATCTACCGCCCGGACCGCCCGGTCGAGCTGACCTTCTTCTGGACCGCGGATGGCGGCCAGACCTGGAACGGGGACCCGCGCCAGGCGGGAGCGGCCATCGACAGCTCGGCCCTGGTCAGCTTCGCCGACGCGGCGCACGCCTTCGCCTGGGACGGCAGCGCCAGCCTGTTCGTCAGCCAGGACGGGGCATTGACCTGGGAACAGGATCCCGTCAGCCTGGACCTGTACGGCCGCCTGGTCCAGGTCCAGTTCGTCCCGCCGGCCACCGGCTGGGCGCTGACCCTGGTGGACGAGACGGGACATTCCAGCCTGTACCAGACCACGGATGGGGGCCTGCACTGGAGCGCGCTGCTGCCTTGAGATCGTACTGGAAAGCCTGCCGGCTCGTTCTCGTCTGCCTGCTGCTGACCGCCTGTACGCGCGAGCTTGCCATGCAGATCCCTGCACAGGCCCTGCCGGACGGCACGCCGCAAGCGGTCCAGCTCTACCAGACGCCGACCGCCACCCCGATCCTGCCGCCGGCGCTGCCGCTGATGACCGCCCCGGTGCTGGTCTGGGTGGATTTCCTGGACGTCCATCACGGCTGGGGGCTGGCGGTCAACCACAACGCCTTCGTCCTGCGCACGGTGGACGGCGGCCAGAGCTGGTACAACGCCACCCCGGCCGGCGCTTCCGGCAGCGGCACCGATGCCAGCCTGTTCGCCCTGGACCTGAACACCGCCTGGCTGCTCTCCCCGCAGGCCGGCGGGGAGACCGGCACGCTCTACCAGACCCGGGACGGCGGACTGTCCTGGTCGGCCGCGCCGGTCCCGTTCGGGGACGCCTTCCTGTCCTTCGTCGACCCCTGGACCGGCCGCGCCCTGGCAGAGCGCGGGCTGCGCGGCAGCGAGCACGCCGTCGAACTGTTCCAGACGGGCGACGGCGGGCAGACCTGGAGCGGAGTCTTCCACAACGACCCGCAGCGTCCCGGCGCTGCCTCCAGCCTGCCGCTGTTCGGGATCAAGACCGGCCTGACCTTCCGGGATGCGAACAACGGCTGGGTGAGCGGTTCGCTCTCGGAGGACGGGACGACCCACGCCGGGGCCATCTTCCTGTATGCCACCCGGGACGGCGGCCTCAGCTGGTCCCCGCAGGCGCTGCCGGTGCCGTCCGGGTACGAACGCTGCCAGTTCACGCCCGCCGCGCCGATCTTCTTCGGTCAGGAGGGTTTCCTGCCGCTGCTCATCTACCGCGAAGCCGACGTGCTGCGCGTCTTCTACGTCACCCACGACGGCGGCCAGACCTGGACCGGGAACCCGGCCGACCCCTCCATGGCGATTCCCGAACCCGGGCGCTACGCCTTCGCGGACGCCATCCACGGCTGGTCGTGGGACGGCAGCGCCAATTACTGGTTCACGGTCAACGGCGTGAACTGGTCCGGCACCTTCAGCAGCCTGGACCTGAGCGGCCAGTTGATCCAGCTCGATTTCGTCCCCGGCGGGACCGGCTGGGCGCTGACGCGCATCGACGATTACGGCCGGGCCCAGCTCTACCGCAGCCAGGATGGCGGCGCCAGCTGGACCCCGCTGATCCCCTAAAACCCTTCAAGGAGTCGATCCATGAAAAGAACCCTGTTGCTCCCCGTTTCGATCCTGCTCCTCTCGCTCCTGGCCTGCAGCCTGCCGGGGACCACGCTCCCCACCCCGGGGACGCCCGTTCCCGGGATCACGCCGCCGGCCGCGGAGCTCGACCTGAGCCTGCTCGGCAACGCCACCTACACCCTGGAAGGCTGCGACGGCACGCCCCAGGCTTTCGCGCTGACCGGCGGCAGCTACGCCTCCGGTCCGGATCCGCTGGCGGTCGGGTACACGGCGGTCACCCTGGGCGACCAGCTCGCGCCCGGCGACCTGAACTTCGACGGCGCCGGCGACGCGGCCGTGATCCTGGGCGTCAACTGCGGCGGGACGGGCGTGTTCACCTATATCGCCGCGGTGCTGAACAGCGGCGGCACGCCGGTCATGGCTGCGGCGGTCTTCATCGACGACCGGCCGCTGATCGACAATCTCGCCATCTCCGCCGGCGAGATCAGCGCCGACATCCTGATCCACGGCCCGGACGATCCGCTGTGCTGCCCGGCGCTGCAGACCCGCCAGGGCTACCGCCTGTATGCCAGCCAGCTCATCCTGACCCACCTGGCCAGGCAGACCCCCGCGGGCAGCATGCGGACGATTACCATCGGCTCCGCCGCCGACCTGAGCGAGGCCGCCTACCCGCTGACCGTCTCCGGCAGCACCAGCATCGGCCCGTTCGAGAACACGCTTGGCTACAACATTTACACCGAGGACAACACCCTGGTCACCCGCGGCTCGGTGATGACCGACTCCCCCAACCCGGGCGATCCGGGCAACTTCTCGCTGACGACCGACCTGACCCTGGCCGGCGTGTTCGGACGCGTGCGGATCGAATTCTTCGAAACCAGCATGGCGGACGGCTCGATCCTGGCGCTGGATTCGGTGCTGGTTAGAATTCCGTAGGGATCAAACTTACGAGTGAAGTTGCCACGCCTCTACCAGGCGTGGCATTTTTTATCGGGTGACCATTACTTCTTACTTTTCCCCTCCATCTTCGCCAGGAATTTTACCTCGTCGATCAGGAAACGTTCATGCAAGGCCTCGCCGATCGATTCGAGCGCGTCCCAGGCCTGGATCTTGAAGACCAGCTTGCGGCCCTCCACGGCGGTCAGCTCCGCCCGGGCACGCACTTTCATCCCCACGGGTGTGGCGGCCAGGTGGCGCACGTCGATGTGCCCGCCGACGGTCGTCTGGCCGGGCTGCAGGTGGCCGGCCAGCGCCTGCACGGCGGCGCTTTCCATCAGGCCGACCAGCGCCGGGGTGGAGAAGACCGGCACCAGTCCGCTGCCCCATTTGGAGGCGGTATCTTCGTCGGTGACGAGCCGTTCGAGTTCGGCCACGAGGCCGGGGGTCAGTTCAGACATGAGCATCTCCTGGGTTGAGGTGAGTCGAATTATAGCGTCATTCCCGGTTTCCTGATTTTTCCATCTCGCAGTATAATCCCGCTGCGGAGTTCCCCATGCCCACCATTTACCCCTTCACTGCCATCGTCGGACAGGAGCGCATGCGGCGTGCCCTGGTGTTGAACGCGGTCGACCCGCGCATCGGCGGTGTGCTGATCCGCG
>Ga0233425_10002331_pt1 | contig 37823 bp, 38 predicted proteins | sample Watercolumn_Towu_2_FD_181712 | JGI IMG/M metagenome (GOLD analysis project Ga0233425, IMG submission 181712) | Freshwater microbial communities from Lake Towuti, South Sulawesi, Indonesia - Watercolumn_Towuti2014_140_MG | ecosystem: Environmental > Aquatic > Freshwater > Lake | place... | reverse complement strand
CAAGAGATTTAATTGATAAATGGTATGTTAAAACAAGAAAACAATTATTTCGTAAATTTCCAGACCCAGAAGATGCACATCACCGCTTCGTTAAAGCTTCTCAATTAATTAATAAATTTGGTTTAGAAGATTTTCTCTTTGATTGTCCTGAAAACAGATTAAATCCAGGATTTGAAATATCGAACGCTGCAGGATTCAATAAAGATGGATCAATTCCACCAACTTTCCTAAAAGCTCTAGGATTTGATAGAGTAGTTGTAGGAACAGTCACCGCAGACCCTTGGAAAGGTAATCCTCGTCCAAGGATTGTAAGGTATCCTGGTACTGAATCAATGGTGAATTGGATGGGTTTACCTGGATTAGGTGTGAAAAGAATAGCCGAAAATCTTGAGGAATATGGATTCCATCAAGTTCCAATTACAATAAACTTAATGTCAACTCCTGGAAAAACCGGAGAAGAACTATTAAGAGATCTAATAGATACTATCATACGAACAAAATATCTTAATGGTGTAGATAGATACGAATTAAACATTTCCTGTCCAAATACTCATTCAACTTCTGGAAAAGGAGATCCAAGAAAAGAATATCAAAATCAATTAGCAAGCATGCTAAACATGGTAAATAATGCTAAAGGAAAATCTCAACAAGTATATCTTAAAGTATCTCCAGACTTAAAGAAAGAGGATATAAAAAAAATAGTAGAAGTAGCTCAACAATATGCAATTTCAGGATTCACAACAACAAACACTACAACATATCATGATGATATTTTCATAACACATAAACCAAACGAAGAAGGAAAAGGTGGAGCAAGTGGAAATGCAGTTTATGATAAATCATATAAAACACAACAAGCATTCAGAGATGCCATAAATGAAGGAAGTTATCAGTTTAGTCTAATTGCCTGTGGAGGAATAGATTCAGCAGAGAGAGTTAGATTTAGAACTATTTGTGAAAAAGTGAATGGAGTTCAAATTTTCACACCATTAATATTTAAAGGTCCTGCATTATTAAGAGAGTTAAGAAGAACAAATAGAAGAGTAATATAAAAATAGAATTTTTATAAACCTAATTTAATATATTTAGATTATATGAAATCAAAAAACCTTAAAATAGGTCCGTTTAGCTTGAAAAATAGAATCTTTCTAGCTCCCATGGTAGATGTCACAGACTTACCATATAGATTAATGTGTAAAAAAGCAGGAGCTGGATACACATGCATTGAGATGCTATATGTTGATGCAATTACTCACGAAAACTCAGCAACAAAAAAGCTTATGGAAACTTGTAAATCAGAAAAACCAAAAATTATACAAATAACTGGAAACAATCTAAAAGAATTTGAAAAAGCAATTCCTTATATAAAAAAGTATGATATAATAGACATTAATTGCGGATGTCCAAGTATAAGAATAACTGGAAATGAAGCAGGTTCTTACCTATTAAAGAACCCTAATAAAATAGCAGAAATAATAAAATTATTAAAAAAACATAAATTCACAGTCACAGCAAAGATAAGACTAGGTTTTAACAATAACAATGTATTAGAAACAGCAAAAGCAATTGAGAAAGCCGGAGCCGATGCTTTAACAGTACATGCACGTCTAGCTTCACACTCAAATAAAATTCCAGCAGACTGGAATTGGATAAAAAAAGTAAAAGAACAATTAAAAATTCCAGTAATAGGAAATGGTGATATAGATTCAGGTAAAAAAGCAGAAGAAATGCTTAAAATAACAGATGGAGCCATGATTGCAAGAGCGGCAATAGGTGATCCAGACATATTTTCCAGATGTTTACACTATCTAAAAACCGGAGAAATAATAGAAAAATCATTTAAAAGAAATCTGCCTTACCTAAAAATCTATATAAAATACTGCAAAAAATATAATTTCAATAATTTACATAGAATAAAATACATTTCATCAACCTTCTTTAAGAACATTCCAAACGCTGCAAAATATAGAAATCAAGTCATGCAAGCAAAATCATTGAAAGAAATAAACTATTTCATAAATTCTCTAACTATCTAAAGGGTAATTGATCTCCAGTCTTAGCATCAAACAAAGGAGAGTTCTTTCCAGGAGTTTGTATTTGTCTCATTTTGCTCATATCAAAACCATTAAGCCTTGTCTTACCTATTTTAAATCCAGGATTAGTAGGTTCAGCAATACTATACTTAACTGGACTTAATTCATAGGCATAACCATTTTCATTAGGAAAATTACCAGCAACAGCAACATTAATATGATTAGGATAATAAACAAGTTGATGAGTTATACCTTTTTGCTCTAAAAGAGAAGAATATAATATAGTTAAACCGCTACAATCAGAACCTCGATTCATTAATACTTCATTAGGTCTTCTCATAACTTCTAAACCTTTAACTATATCTCCATAGTCATACTTCATATTTCCAGTTACAAAATCAAGCAATTTCTGAGAAATAACTTCATCGCTATCATAAGGTTTTACAATACTATTAACAAGTCTTGTTAGTGATGGTTCACCTTTCTTAGCAACAAAAGCTCCATGATTAATCATTATCTGCGGTGCTACATCAGATTTTCCTTCAATAAAGGCTTTAAGAAAACCTCCATGAACACTTTCATTTAATATAAAGTCAGATAATTCTCTAATGCTTTGATTATAAGTAATATTCCCAAAAGGTATACTTAAAATCCTTTTTTGATTAACTCTAAAATTATTTTCTGGAATTCTAAAGAAATAACTCGAAGGGTCATTTAAATCATACTCTCCTAATCTAACTTTACCACCAGCAAACTCTCCAAAATCAGTTTTTCCAAACTCAACACCATTAGTATTAAGAGTTAGATTTTCTAATGTTTCATCATTAAAATTATTAGTATTTATAGAAAAATAAGCTTTTTTTTCATCTAAATCATAAACCTCTAACTTAGCTTTAGTTCCAGTAACTTGCTCTGCAAAATCTTTACCAGCAAATTTAGGATCTGCAAGATAATTTAAAACAGCCAAGTTATTTACTACTTCTCTATCTTCTTTAGAAAGTTCTACAGGATGTTCAACAGAACTTCCTTTCTTACAAGCACCTCCTAAAGTTAAAGCTCCTGCCAGTATACCTGTCTTCAATAGATTACTAAATTTCATAAAAATATCCTAAAAAGCCAATATTTAAATCTATGTATTATAATCACTTAATCATAGTTACAAAATAAGACTAATATCTATCTCTATAACTTCTTCTTTGAGTATTTGGATTTGACCTTCCATGTCTTGGTCTTGAACCACCTCTATATCCTGAACTTCTGCTTCTACCTCTTCCAAATCCTCCACGACCTCCAAAGCTTCTTCCCCTATCTCTTCCTCCACGATATCCTCTTCCCTCCCCAAAACCTTCGCTTCTTTCACTTCTCTCTCCAAAGCTTCTTCCATTTCCAGAACTTCTCATTCTTGGTCTAAACTCTCTGCCTCCAAAACTCCTACTTTCTCTTCTTCCAGAGCCAAAATTGACAAATACTTTTTCAACTTCAGGAACTTGAATTTGTTCAATCGCCAATTCTGGATTTCTTAGTATGCTTCTAAAATTATCATAATCTCTAGGAGAAACTAAATTAATTGCAATACCATCTTTACCTGCTCTCGCAGTTCTACCGATTCTATGAACATATTCTTTACTTGAATTAGGTAAATCATAATTGTAAACATGGCTTACATTCTTTATATCGAGCCCACGAGCAGCAACATCAGTACAAACTAAAACGCTTACTCTTTCTGATCTAAAATGCTCCATAACTCTATTTCTTTTAGCCTGAGACAATCCTCCGTGAATTGCAGTAGCTTCAATTCCATATCTCTGTAGATTATCTGCAATGAAATCTGTATTTCTTTGAGTATTACAGAAAATCATAATCAAACCAGGATGTTCATGCTTAAGCAAATGTAAAAGAAGCGAGAACTTCAAATCTTGAGAAACATCATAATAAACCTGTTTAAGTTTACTAGGATCAACATAACTCTCCAGTTCAATTGAGACTGGACTTTTCATATACTTCTTAGCAATAAGTTCTATATCTGGACTTATAGTAGCAGAGAAAAGTAAAGTTTGTCTTTCCTTAGGACAGCTTTCAACTATCTTAAGAACATCATCAATAAATCCCATATCAAGCATTCTATCTGCTTCATCAAGAACAAGAGTCTTCACCTTACTCAAATCAAGAGTTCTTCTTTCCAAATGATCTAATATTCTTCCAGGAGTTCCAACAACAATTTCAGCATGTCTCAAATATCTCATCTGAGGTTCAATGCTAACTCCTCCATAAACAGTGCATATATTCAAATTATAATATCTTGAAAATTTGATAAGAGAGTCTGCAACTTGTTCAGCAAGTTCTCTTGTTGGAGTCATAACCAAGGCTTGAACTCCCTTTCCTTTTACAACATTTTCAATTATCCCAGCTCCAAAAGCAAGTGTCTTTCCGCTTCCAGTAGCACTTCCTCCGATTACATCCTTTCCAGCCAAAGCTAAAGGTATTGTCTTCTCTTGAATTTCTCTAGGTTGTTCAAAGCCAAATTCATGCAAAGCTTTAGCAAGCTTCTCTGAAAGGCCAAGTTTAATGAAACTTTCCATTTCGTAAATTTATCAATGCCAAACAAGAAATAGTCTCTTTGAGCTATTTCTTATACACGTTGAATACTAAACAATCAAAATCTGCCTATTTAAAGCCTCTGGTCTAATAACTTAAAATTTAAGCAATATAATCAAACATTAAGCTTCTCCAAACATTAGTATTTCTGCTCTTAGACAATCTATCTAAAAAATCACCTTCGTTTAATCCACAAAGCATAACTCGCATACTAACATATCTTTGTAAACCAGCATTAAAATCACCTGTTGGATTTAATTTTCTAACTTTATTTGATAATTCGCAAGTATTCCTATAAAAAATATTTCTTCTCCTTCCGTTAAAACCATTTTTCCAAATATACATCCTGCTAAGCTTTCTCCAACTAAGTAAACCAATTCATCTGGCCTTTGAGGTTTTCTATATTCTTCTTTGCTTTTTATAGGCATATTAAAAATGAAAAAACTTCACTTAAAAACCTTACTATAGAAACCCTTAAAATATCAATCATTCTCTTTATTATATGAAAAAGATGGAACTTCACTTCTATAATACTTTATCAAGAAAAATAGATATGATATATTTAACACATAAATCTTTATTAACCAAAATAAAATAATAAAAAAGTGGGAACTGATTTAGGATTAGACGATGAATTAGCTGAAGTATTAGGAATATCTGGAACAGAAATACCTCTTAAAGCTTGTAATCCTGGATATGTTTCGGCTACAACAGACCAACAATTTGTCGCTGCTCTAATAAAATTAAAAGAAAGATTACTACAAGGTGATCAAGCAAATCTTCTATCAAGTAGCGCCATTGCACTAAGTCGTAGAATACCTACAGTAATTGAAGTTGCAAAAGCAAGACCAAGACCTATATTTAATAGAAACGAAGATCGCTTAGCAAATGAACTAATTTCTATGGAAAATTACGGTATAGCTCAAAAAGCTCTTGAAGGAAAAACAACAGTAGGACTAAAATTCCTAGCTCCATTTGCAGATCCTGCCAAAAGAGCAATAGGACTTATAGCAACTAGTGGAGAAATACAAGGAACCCTATTCACAAGTTCTGACTATAATCTTGGTACAGCTATAAGATATAATGAACACACTTATGTAATAAGCCCAGACGTAAAGGGTCATGGAAGAAATAATCTATTGATAATTCTATAGTAAAGAGATAGTATTTATAAAATCCTAATTCTTATAGGATAAATGGGTTCACTAAAAATTTACAACACATTATCAAAAAAAATAGAAAAATTCAAACCAATAAATAAAAAAGAAGTAAAAATGTATACTTGTGGTCCAACAGTATATTGGTATCAGCACATTGGCAACTTAAGAACATACATATTCGCAGATTTACTAAAGAGAACGCTAATCTATTCAGGATATAAAGTAAAACAAATAGTGAATATAACTGATGTGGGTCATTTAACAAGCAATGCAGACTCTGGAGAAGATAAGATGGAAAAAGCATCTAAAAAAGAGAATAAATCAGCAAAAGAAATAGCAGATTACTATTTTTCTGTCTTTCATAAAGATATAAAAAAATTAAACATTCTAGAACCAAGCAAATGGACAAAAGCAACAGAACACATAAAAGAACAAATTGAACTAATAAAAAAACTTGAAAATAAAGGATTAACATACACAACAACAGATGGAGTTTATTTTAACACTTCAAAGATTAAAGATTATGGAAAATTAGCAAATCTAAATATAAAAGAACTAAAGGCAGGAAAAAGAATAGATTTAGGAGATAAGAAGAATAAAACTGATTTTGCACTCTGGAAGTTTTCAAAAGAAGATGAAAAAAGACAACAAGAATGGAATTCTCCTTGGGGAACTGGTTTTCCAGGTTGGCACATTGAATGTTCAGCAATGTCTATGAAATATCTTGGAGAGCATTTTGACATACACACCGGCGGTCAAGACCACATTCCAGTTCATCATACAAATGAAATAGCGCAGAGCGAAGGCGCAACTGGAAAGAAATTTGTAAATTACTGGCTTCACGGGGCTTTTCTTCTTTTTAATGGGGAAAAAGTATCAAAATCTTCAGGCGGGCTTTATACAATCAAAGAACTTGAAGCTCTTGGCTATAATCCATTACATTACAGATATCTATGTCTTCAAACACATTATAAAAAACCTTTAAACTTCACATTAGAAGCTTTGGATGCATCAAAAAATGCATATGAAAACATAAAAAGAAAAATAATAGAATTAAAAAAACACTCTCTTAAAGGAAAATCTGACTTGAAAGAATATGAAATATCTTTCAATAAAGCAATCTATTATGATTTAAACATTCCAAATGCTCTTCAGATTTTCCACAAAGTTCTTGATGATATAGATATCAATTCAAAGGATAAAATAAAGCTACTTCAGAAATTTGATGAGATTCTAGGTTTAGACATAAAAAAGATAAAAGAAGAAAAGACTGCAATTCCTAAAGAAATAAAACTACTTGCTGAAGAAAGACAAAGACTAAGAAAGAATAAAGAATGGGAACAAGCAGATATATTCAGAAACAGAATTGAAGAACGCGGATTTAAAGTAATAGATTCGCAAGAAGACTACAAAATAGAGAAATTATAATTATCTTATAAGTTTCCTTATCTTTTTAGCTAAAGACTTAGGCTTGTCAACATCCTTTTTCTTAATGAACTTTAAACTATTCTTTTTCTCAACTATCTTTCTTCTCATCTCATCAATTTCAAATTTAATTTCTTTAACACTAGCTACTTCTTCCTTTTGCTTTTCTTTTTTTAAAAATATGAAAAGCTTATGCATAGGAATCTTAATTGAGTTCAATACAAGAGATAAAAATGCTACAATTATTAACAAAGCGAAAAATCCAGTTCCATTAAATACTCTATCTGAATGAACAAATAATATTACTACAAAAGCAATAAGATTTATAGTTAAAGGAGAGCTTACATAAAGAGCATACCTTTCAGGAAGTAAATGTTCAAAATTAAATTTAATTAAAACAAATCCTAAAAATAATATAAAAACAGTTGCTAAACTTTTATACTGATAATGAATAAAATTATAAGCACCACTTGCATCTAAATTATATATGTATCTAAGCAAAGAAGCTGAAACAAAAACCAACACTAAAGAAGTTGAGTAATAATCCTCCCATCCCGGTTTCTCTTTATCATACATCTGAAAATAAGCTATCTCAAATATGGTAGCAACTATCATAGGAGCAATATCCCATAAAACATCAGACTGAAGAGTAAGACTAAGATAATGTAATATATAATCTAAAATTAATTCGCCAGTCATGTTCCTCTTTAATAATAAATAGAGCAAACAATTATACTTAAACCTTTACATCAAAAAAATAATTACACGACATCCTGAAATAAGCAGGTTTCGCCTCTCGGCTCAGCTTACGCTTTTTGCCCACCCTTCAGCATCGTGTAATTTTTCCCTTCTTCTTTATTCCATACACACAGACAATCCACAAACTTCTTAATTTGTCGTTCTATCTGCAGGGAGTTAAGATGATAGAGTCAATCACCTTAATTAATAAAATGAAAAGGAGTATTTATACCCTAGCTGTCTTTGAATAATAGTAAAATCAACTCTTTATCTTACCGTCATGCCAATCTTTCAAAACTCTTCTTGCAGTTTTATCGCTATCAACTTCTCCTTTTTTCTTTAATATATTCCACCTTTCTCCTAAAGTATTAAGTAAAATCTCAACATCTCCTTCACTTTCAATATCATAATGTTTCTCAAGTCTTCCAGGATGTGATTTCATAATCTCAAATACAATCAAATCAGGGTTTCTAACATTCTCAGGAACATGAACTCCGAGTAAAGCATGTTTTTTCAAATCTTTATCTCCAAAAAGATTTTCTTTAGCAGGAATAACTCCAGGTCCATCTAACAAATGTATTCCTTTTGCAAATCTAACCTTACTTATGTGCTTTGTAAATCCAGATTGAGAAGAAACAGGAGCAGCTGCTCTTCTAGCTAGTATACTTATTACACTACTCTTTCCAGTATTAGGATAACCTACAACACCTATATGCACTCTCTCATGTTCCTTAAAGTTCTTAGAAAAGATATGTAACTTCTCCCTCATATTCTTTATACCTTCTTTAGTCTTACAAGAGATAAATAATGGATGTGACAATTCCTTAACTTCTTCACTTTCTTTCAATTTTTTAACATCAACCAAGTCAATTTTAGTAACTACATGAACAAGCATCTTACCATTTTCTTTGATCAATTCTTCAAGTTCAGGTATTCTAGATTCATTAATATGTCTTGCATCAACTATTTCTAGAACTATATCAGATATCCTAATTATATTTTTAACTTGATCTGAAAATGAAACTTTGTGCCTATTATGTATATTTGGTGGTCCTGCTGTTCTCATAAATATACAACAAAAACTAGGTTTAAAGAACTAATCATTCCCTATCATCACGAACCTTAGATAAAAACCAAAGTCCTACACTTAATCTAGTATAATATCCCATAAGCAGAAGAAAACCAAAAAATAATTCAAACACTGCAAACAATAAAAAACAATCTAATTCAACAGACTATCTTAACTGGATTATACCTCTTATGCTTCTCTCATCAGTAGTTCTATTATCTTTACTTTTATTTATTCTTTTATATAAAAAGAAATAATTATTTCTTCTGAGAAAGTTTAAAACCTTGATAACTTAAGAACAATAATATAACTGCAACTACATAAGAAAATCCAACTGGAAGATAAAATCCTTCAACAGCCAAACTCCATGAAGACAAAGCTCTTAGAAGATGTAAAACACCTGCAAATCCAAAAACAATTCCACTAGTTAGAAAAAATTTTCTTTTATCCATCATAAAAGTCTAGCCTCGATTATTTGAACCTTATCATAAGGCTTATCATTACCATCTACATCTACTTTAGCAATTTTATCTACAACATCCATTCCTTTAACAACTACTCCGAAAGCAGGATGTTTCTTATCAAGAAAATTATTATTTACTAAATTAATAAAGAATTGACTTCCTCCAGTGTTAGGTCCTGCATTAGCCATGCTTATAGTTCCTCTATCATTTCTATTTCCTCCCACATGCGTAAATTCATCTTTTATATTATATCCAGGACCACCCATTCCATTTCCTTTAGGATCCCCTCCTTGTATCATAAATCCATCTATAACTCTATGAAATATAACTCCATCATAAAAACCTTGCTTAACGAGCTTCTGAAAATTACCAGAAGTTATAGGCATATCTCCATAAAGCTCAATAACTATATTTCCCATATCAGTTTCCAATTCAACTTGAACATTCCCATTATTATTCATCATTTTATATCCTACAAATATACCTACAAGCAATAAAATACCTATTATAAACATTACTAAACTCTTCTTTTCAATCTGCATAAAACAAATAATAAAAATGAGTATTTAAAAATATCCAAATTAAAAAATTAATATACTTCTTATTATAAGATGAAATCCTGTGCGGGAGAAAGAGGTCAACCCGCACAGGTTGAGAAACAAGTGTGAGCATAAGGGGGTTGGTAGCCCCCAAGTCAGCCCTTAGCATCACCTCCATATTGAGTGCTTAATTTATTTAAGAAAAGCCTTTATTAATCACTTATTAAACTTAAATCTATATCTAAAATCTAGACTTATCTTCCATAAGCCTTAAAAAGCCAGAAACATATTTTCAAAGATGACTTATTCTTATCTTATTCCAGATTGGTTCTTTAAATTCGGAATAAGCATGGAAATTCTCTTCGGGATAATAACCTTATTCATAGCATTAGTTGCATTCTCATGTTATAATACTATAAAAGAAAATTCAATAAGAAGGTTTGGTACTGGTTTTCTATTAATTTCTCTTTCATATCTAATCTGGGCTTTGATAAATATGATTCTCCTTAAGAATACTGGAACAGGATATATGATTCTAATTTCTGAAGGTTTACCATTCACATACATTTCAAGCATCTATCTACACATGTTTCTCTTTACAGCAGGTCTAATAACCTTAGCTTACACTAATTTTAAAATAGAAAAAGGAGAAGTTTACTATCTTCTTCTCGGACTCGGCCTTTTAGTAATTGCATCAAGTTTCAATAAACTTCTTACATTTAGAATACTATCTGTCTTTCTTCTTATATTCATAACATACACCTATTTCATAGAATGGACTAAGAATAAAAACAAAAAGACCCTAATAATATTAACATCATTCGCTCTACTATTGCTTAGCAATATAGACTTAATATTCTCAAATGCCTTTTACCTTTCATTTGTTATAAATCACATAATAGAATTATGCGCATATGGAATAATGCTAATAGGACTTATCAGAACTCTTAAAAAATGAACAAAAAAAGAACAAAACTTGAAATAATAAAGGACATACTGGAAGTTATAAAATCAAAAAATGGAAAGATAAAACCAACACACATATTATACAAATCAAACTTATCACATATAATGATGGAACTTTATCTCAAAGAATTAATGGAAAAGAAATTCGTTTCAGAAAAAATAGATGGAAAAAATAAAACATACGCAATTACAGAAAAAGGAAATGAATATCTTGAAAAATACAGAATGATATCGAACTTCACAGAATTATTCGGATTAGAATAAATATATTAAGGTGTAAATATATTCTATAATATGAATTATCAAATCAGATTTGATAAGAAATTTACAAGAGAATATAGAAAAATCGATAGATCTTTACAAATTGAAGGTGATAAAAAACTTAAAAGACTAAAAGAAGACCCTGAAAATATTGGTAAACCTTTAAAATATTTTACTAACTTATATGAATTACATTTACAATCATTCAGAATTTATTATATCGTTGACAAAGTTGACTTTTTAGTTTTTGTTCTAACTATAAGACATAAAAATGAACAAGATAAATTCCTTAGAAATATAAAAATAGAAGATATAAAAAAGATTATTGAGGAGAATTCTTAAAGAATTCTTCTTCTGACAAATACTCTCCCTTTCTAACTCTCCCTAAAGACTCTGATATATCCTTTATTAAAGATTTATTCATAAGCACTGCTAAAACTCTCTTCAACTCTATATTTTCCTTCTCAAGTCTTTGCAATTCCATAGAAATACCTAATTATCAAACTATATAAGTATTACGATAATAAAACGAACTTAATCTTCACCACTCTTCAATCTATCTAACTCTTCTTTTTCTTTCTTTAACTTATCTTCCATCTGTCTTATTCTATCTTGATTCTTCATTTTATTTATCTGGGCTCTCGCATCTTTAATCTTCTGCTCAGCTTCATCAATCTGCTTAGTTAAAGATAAAACATTTTGTGATGACATATTACTATTTGAAGAACTAGGTAAAGACATATCAGTATTAGAAGAATTGCTGTGTTTAAACGAAGGCATGGGTATTCCATTTTTAGATATATAAAATCCAAGCAAACCAACAACTATCAATCCAAGAAGAGAATAATAAACCCAACCAGGAAGTTTCTTGAAACTATCACTTAAAGCACTTATACTAAAACCTGAAACTGAATTATTACTAGCAACATTAGGCACACTAACATTAACAACACTTACATTAGAAACATTGGCTACTGTTCCAACCACTTCTTTTTTAACTTGGGGTTTCTCAACACCTAAATAAAGATCAATTCCCTGACTAGTATCTTGACTGTCTATTTTTTCAGTAAATTTAGCTTCTCCAGCAGAATTCTTTATAACTATTATATATTTCAACTTAGTTTCATTAGTTTCAAAAGTCTTTGAATATTTACCAAATGAATCGGTATTTCCTGCAAAACTATCTATGAAATAGTAAGAACTGCCAGGTCTAAGCAAAGTCACATAAATTTTATGATTATCATAGGTAGAAACATTAATTTGAACACTGACTGCAGAAACAAAAGAAACACTAACTAACAAAGCAAAAAAGAACAAATACCATACTTTGTTTATCATTTTCATGCACCTTATATTCAATTATCAATCTTTCCATTATTTATAAACTTTTATATGTTATTACTTGGAAATATATTTTACTTAATAATATAAAAATTTAAACCTCTTCAAGCTTCTTCCACAAAACATAAGAGCCAAACAAAACAGCCAAAAATGGAACGACAAATAATAAAGACATAATTCCTCCTCCAACTAATAACAAGGATGCTCCAGCTCCAACAATATCAAAAGTAAAACCAGCATAAGCCCATTCCTTGATTGTCTTAAATCTACTTTGCAAAATAGCAACCACACCAAGCAATTTAGCAACCCCAATTATATAATTAAAATAGACTGGATATCCTAAATCAACAATACCTTTCTGTGCAGACTCTGTTTGCATTAACTCAACAACACCAGAAAAAACCATGAATAAAGCAAAAATAATAGTAAGAATCCAATAACTTATCTTAATGGTTCTAGCACTCATAAAAGCAATAAATGATATTATTATTTATACCTTTCCATAAATAATTTATAAAAAACGCCGACACCAGGAATCGAACCTGGAAATCCCGAAGGAAACACGCTAGCGGCAGGAATCGAACCTACATATCCTTACGGAAACTTGCTCTCCAAGCAAGCGAGCTACCACTGCTCAACGCCAGCATATAGAATATTAAAATGAATAAATTATAAATCTAACTCTTTTTTAAGAGCTAAATTCTTCTTTTCATGCCAAAAACCAATCTTATTATAATAATTTAACCTACATCTTTTATCATTAATAAATATCATACCCACTTTAGAATGATTCTTATTTTTAGAAGAATACTCATAATAATTTCCTTTTATATCAAAGTCAGAAAGCATCTTCAATACAATCTTAATTGACTTAATGTTTACACTTTGTATCTTTATCACGCGCTTACCAACATAACCCTCAGCTGAAAAGAAAGCCCTTAACCACGCTTCCTTAGAACCTTTAATCTTGAATAATTTATTAGGAAAACTCCATTTATACATCCCAAAATTACAAATTTTTAATAAATCCAAGACTATAAATTTAAGAGATAATCTTGCAACAAACATATTATCTCTATTTGATATTGTAGGCTTTTTATTATATATTTCTTCAATAAAAGAACAATAAGTATTAAGCATTAATTTGTCATCTGAAAATAAATCTAATTGATATCTAAAATAATTATCTTCTTTACGCTCCTTCCTAACTTGGACACATCCATCTCCAGCCAAAAAACCACATAATGCTACTTTTTTTAAAAGACTTTCTTTATCTTTAGGAATTTTAGATGTATCATATTCTAGTTGTCTCTTCCATCTTTTTAGAGCAGACTTTCTTAAATTATTCATAAATAATAAAAGAAGAAGAATTACTTATATCTTACTATTAATACAGAGTAGTATTATTCTATTCTGGACACAATCAAAAATAGAATAAAAGCCTTTTAAAAATTCCTATTTACCTATTCTTCCACTCATTATACACTTCATCAAATGCTTTATTGACTTGTTTTCTAACCATATTTATACTCTGATTTGCATTTATCAAAACAACTTTCTTGAAAGGTAAATTACCTTCTTTATCATTAGCCATTTTAGTTAATAATCTATATTTATCTATAAGCTTCTTAACAAAGTTTCTATCACTATCAAACTTGCCAGAACTTGCTCCTCTCTTTTTCATTCTATTAAAAGCAACATCAACAGGTAAAACGAAAACAAAAACTAAATCTGGAATTAATACTCCTCTTCCTTTATGTAATTTTAATAATTTTTCCATATCTACTCCCTGTGCAGACTGATAAGCTAAAGTAGAGAGGGTATATCTACTACATAAAACGAAAGCACCCTTCTTTAAATTAGAAACTATAACTGTTTTAGTATGTTCTACTCTATCCTGAACAAATAATTCAGCCATCTTAAAATTATCATTATAAGCGTCTTTATCTTCATTAACTTTTTTCTTTATTTCCTTGCTTCTCCATGGTTCATGAGTCTTAACTACGTCAATATATTTATCTAAATCCTCTATATGCTGAATAAGCAAATTTGTCTGAGTGCTTTTACCAGCACCATCAATTCCTTCTATAACTACAAACAATCCAAGTTTATGCATAATTTATTCTCATTTATAGGCTTTATAAACTATTATATAAAACAAAATACCTAATTATAAATAAGGAACTTAGAACACAATTCTTCAACATCTCTCTTTATAGCTGCTTTAAGCTCAGAATTATTAACATCTCTTATTATAGCAGATATCCAGTTTCCAATCTTCTCCATTTCGCTCTCTTTCATCCCTCTAGTTGTAACCATAGGAGTTCCAAGCCTTACTCCGCTTGGTTTGAAAGGAGTTGAAGTATCAAAAGGAACAGAATTAGCATTCAAAACAATTCCTGCTTCTTCAAGTGCAACAGCAACCTGTTTTCCTAATCCTATTCCTTTATCTCTCAAATCAACTAAAATAAGATGATTATCTGTTCCTCCAGTAACTAGCTTTATTCCATTCTTAGATAAAGTATTTGCAAGTACTTTTGCATTCTTAACAATCTGCTGATTATATTCCTTAAACTCATCACTTAAAGCTTCCTTAAATGCAACCGCCTTAGCAACAATAGAATTCATATGTGGACCTCCTTGACATCCAGGAAAGACTGCTTTGTCAATTTGCTTTGCATATTTCTCCTTACACATAATAATAGCTCCCCTAGGTCCTCTAAGAGTCTTATGAGTTGTTGTAGTAACAACATCTGTAAATGGAAATGGACTTGGATGAACTCCGCCAGCAACCAAACCAGCTATATGAGAAATATCTGCAAGATGAATAGCTCCAATTTCTTCAGCAATATCCTGAAATGCTTTAAAATCAACAATTCTAGGATATGCGCTTAATCCAGAAATAATCATTTTGGGTTTTTCTCTCAGAGCAATCTCTCTTATTAATTTCATATCCAATAATCCTGTTTCTTTATCAACAGTATAAGGAATCTGCTTATATATTTGTCCTGAAAAGTTTACTGAACTTCCATGAGTCAAATGTCCTCCACATCCTAAATCTAATCCCATAAACTTATCTCCTGGCTGAAGTAAAGCCAAAAATACTGCAAAATTAGCCGGACTTCCAGAATAAGACTGTACATTTACATGCTCAGCCCCAAATATTTTCTTAGCTCTTTCAATAGCCAAGTCTTCAACTTCATCAACAACATCATTACCTTGATAATATCTCTTATGAGGATAACCTTCAGCATATTTATTTATCAAACTCGTTCCAGAAGCTTCCATAACTGCTTCAGAAGCATAATTTTCAGAAGGAATTAAGTTAATTGTCTTCTGCTGTCTCTCCTTTTCTTTTCTTATCAAAATATAAGCATCAAAATCAACATCTTTTAAAGTCCTACCAACATTCTTCTTACTCTTTTTTCTTTCATAAGTAATAAAACTAAATTTCATACCATTACTCTCTTTATCTTCTCTCTTAGTTTCTTGCCAAGTTTCATCTATCTTAGGAAAATAAGTATCTCCCTCATAATTTCTATGAACAGAAGTTATTTCCAACTTATCAGCCAATTTTATAGTCTGCTCATAAATATTCTGTCCTCCAATAACATAAACTTCATTATTTATTTCTTTTGCCTTCTTCAAAGCTTCGCCAATAGAATTACAAATAATACATCCTTCAAATTTATAATTAACATCCCTACTAACAACAATATTTGTTCTTCCAGGTAAAGGTTTACCTAACATCATAATTATAGACTCAAAAGTCTTTCTTCCCATAACTACTGGTTTTCCAGTTGTAAGAACCTTAAATCTCTGTAAGTCCTCTTTAATATGCCAAGGTAATTCATTCTTATTACCTATCACCCCATTTTTAGCAACACCAGCAATTAAACTAATCATTTCTTTAATCATGCTAATCATTATATAAGGATTATTGTCGTAGTAAGAACATATTAAATAACAATTATATTTCACATCAATAAAGCTTATATAAGAATCAAGATAAAAATAATTAATGGAAAAAGAGGCAAGACATCCTGAACATCAATACTTAGACATTCTAAAAGATATAATAGAAAATGGTTTTGAGAAAACAGACTTCGCTACAGGAACAAAATTAAAATCTGTTTTTGGTAGACAAATGAGATTTGACTTATCAAAAGGTTTTCCACTTTTAACAACAAAGAAAGTTTTCATGCGAGGTATTATCCACGAATTAATCTGGTTCTTAAAAGGCGCAACAAACATAAAATATCTAGTAGATAACGATGTTCATATCTGGGATGACTGGCCTTATAAAGAATACAAAAAAGCAATGGAAAAAGGAGACGTTCCTCCACTAACACAAGAAGAATTAATTAAAAAATTCAAAGAACTTCCAGAAGAACATCCATTCGTAAAGAAATGGGGAGAACTAGGCCCAGTATATGGAAGACAATGGAGAAAATGGCAAGCATCAAACGGTAAAACTATAGACCAACTAGCTTGGGCAGTTTGGAAGAGCAAAAACTATCCAGACAGAAAACACGTCTGTGTATCTGCATGGAACCCTGAATTCATATATGAAATGTCAGAGCCAGGCACAACAATGGCAATACCTCCCTGTCATGCATTCTATAACATAAACGTAACAAACGGAAAACTCTCCCTAGGTTTATACCAAAGAAGTTGCGATATATTTTTAGGTGTCCCATTTAACATAGCATCATATGCTCTTCTAACAATGATTCTAGCTCAAATATGCGGATATGAACCTGGAGAATTCGTACACACTCTAGGAGATACTCATATTTATGGAAATCATTACGAACAAGTAAAAGAACAAATATCTAGAGAACCAAAAGCATTTCCTAAAATGTGGATAAACCCTGAAAAGAAAGGCCTTGATGATTTCACAATAGATGATTTCAAATTAATAGATTATGATTCTCATCCAGCAATAAAAGGAGAAATAACTGTCGTCGGTGGTTTCAATGAAAAAGATCGCGCTGCCTTCGAACAGAAACAAGAAGAAAAAGAACAAATCCAGCAAGAAAAATCAAAACTATCTTAAAAATTATAAAATAATTTGTCTACATTTATCTGGTTTTGTAGACAAATTATTTACTTATTAAACCTCTTAAATCTTTATATTCTTTTAATATTAATTCAATGGTGGGTCTAAGGTTATGCTCTTTATCATAAGACCTCAAAGATTGATAATACTCGCTTCTATTTTTAAAATTTATACTAACTGGTGGCAATTTGTGCCTTAAAAGAACAAAATTAAGTAAGATTCTACCAACTCTCCCATTTCCATCTGCGAAGGGATGAATATTTTCAAATTGATTATGTACGACTGAAGCCAAAATCAAAGCAGGATATTTATCCATATTTTTATTATACCAAGAAACTAGTTCTTTAAGTAAAGACACTACTCTCGTTTGTGGAGCTCCTTCATGAAGAATCTCTCCTAATCTATTTCTAATAACGACTTCTTCACCTACTTTCCTAAATTTTCCAGCAAAAGATTTAGAGTTATTAAAGACTATTTTATGAATCTTTTTTACCAAATCAATTGATAAGTTTTCTTCAGTTTCTCTTATAAATTTTATAGCTTCATTTACACCATAAGCTTCAGCAATATCTTGCTTTGATTTATCTTTAGGCCACTGATCTTCTTCAAGTACTCCTTTAACCTCTTGAATATTTAATTCGCTTCCTTCGATAGCATTAGTATTATAAGTAAATAACTCAGAAAACTGTTTCCATTTTTCTTCAGAAAGATGATTAATACTTATATCTATTTTTGATTGAAGAACTCTAACCAATCTTATCTCTTCTTTTGATAAGTTTACTTTTAAAGGATTTTTGATTATCTTATATTTATTAATTTCTTCTAAAATTAAATTTTTAGCTTTTTCTTTTCTCTCTTCAAGAACATGTAAATTTAACTCCTCACCTAAATATTTTCTTGTCTTATGTACTTTTCCGCCCTCTCTAAATGAGTGAGATAAAAAATATCTAAATTTATTCTTGACTTTTCTTTTTTCAATATACATAAATACATACTATTGTCTACATATTTAAGCTTTTCTACTATATTTGTCTACAATTAGATAATTAAACCTGTTTCTCAATTTTGCCTTCTGTAGAAACTCTTCCACCTTGCCACTGTCCTCTGTAAGCAGAAACATTTTCTCCACTTCTAAAAAATAAAATATGAACTATTCTAGCTCCAAGTTCTATTCTAACATCATTATTTCCAACATTACATATCCCAAAAATTAATTCTCCAGAATATCCGGGACTTGCAGTAGCTGTTGCAAGCATTAAACCACATCTATACAATGTACTTCTAGGTCTAAATATTGCTGAAACATTAAAAGGTAGATTAACTCTTTCTATAGTTTTAACTAAGAAATACTCTCCAGGTTTAATTATAATCTCCTTATCTTTTCCATACTTTGCAACACTTTCTGTTTCAGGAGTATGTCTATCATTTTCTCCAAGAAAAGCATCTCCTTCTTTAAGCTTAAAGAACTCTCCAGCCCTTAAATCAAAACCAGCTCCCTCAGGATTTTTCAACTCTCTCTCACATAAATTCTCAACAAGCTTATTCTCCTTAACCATCTTCAACAATTCAACCGTTCCTATCATACCTCTATCCTAAGTTATAACTTTATAAATATTAATATTATTAAAAAAACAGATGAATTACAATAATATTGTCTCTTTGTTTATAAAAGATAAAAACAATCCTAAAAAAGTTTTGCTAGTAGTAAGAAATCCTGAAACTAACACAACACATCCTAATGTAATAAGCACACCAACAGCTAGAATTCCAAGGGGATTAGCATCAGGATTATTTAAAGGAGTAAAATTCAATAAAACAAGTCTAAATATAGATTTTCCAGATAGTATTGATAGAATACTATTAGCTAAAAGAAATAGACCTGCCTTTTATTCTGGAAAAGAAGAAGAATTGCATGATCCTCTCGTTTATGTTGTCGCAACAACAATGCTACAAAAGATTTGTACGCCAACTCAATTTGAAGCAAGAGTTGGTTCAATAATTGAAGGTGAAATATTTTATGAGGATACTGGGATAGAAATGAAAATGACAAGAGCTATTAAAGAAGGAGTTAATGGTTATTCTGAGAAAGCAAGAATGATAGGTATAGAAGTTTTAGCAGATAAAGCTTCTCTCTTTCCTTCAAGTACTGCTTCTTATTCTAAAATTAGGTGGGTAAATGAGGAAGATTTCAAAAAAATGGTCACACAAAGAGATATTTTATCAGTATCACCATCATTTGGAAAAGATTCTGTAATGTATTGTGTTAAAGGATTTTGTCTATTATCTGCATATGCTCAAACAGTAAATAAATAATAATATAGTTATATAATCTTATCTTCAATTAAATCTGGAACTACAGTTATATATGAAGAAGGCAATTCTTTAATTCTTTTAATAAAATCCTCAGCACTAAACCAACACAATTCTTCTATCTCTGAGCAAGGTTTAGGTTCACCAGTAAATTCAACAAAATACAATTCAAGTAAAAGATTTCTATCTGCATAATCTCCAGTATTAAATGAATAAGTTCTATAATGCTTAAAAGATTTAAGTTCAACTCCTAATTCTTCTTTCAATTCTCTTCTCAAACAAGCCCCGGGGTCTTTATTATCAGCAGGTTCATATTTACCACCTGGCCAATAAAATACAGATTTACCCTTAGACCTTGTTAAAAGTAATTTATTTCCTTTAACAATCATCGCTCCTGCCTTATGTATGTTTTGCATAAACAAACAATAAACTAGAGATATAAAAATATTTACTTACTCTTTCATCTCAATCTTAATCTGAACACTTCTAGGTATCTGAAGCTTCATAATTGGATGTAATATTCTATCCTCAGCAGGAATATCTATAATTCTTCTATGAACTCTCATCTCAAATCTGTCGAATGTAGCAGTTCCATTACCACATGGACTCTTTCTCGTAGTAACTTTTAATCTTCTTGTAGGAATAGGTATAGGTCCTCTCATAATAACTCCAGATCTAGATGTAATATCCTTTATACTAGCAATTACAGGATTCAATTCATCTATGTTTATACTCGCTAACTTTATTCTGACTTTTGACATACTTTGTTGAGATAAAATTGCTTTTTAAACCTTATTACATACTACTTATGTAATAACCTTGCTTTCTTCAGATTTTTTAAATCTGATTTTAAACCTTTTTGCATAGCAAAACCTTGCTTTGTTAAACAATAGCTCAATTTATATTCTATATTAAAAGTGAGCCCACAGCGCCGCGTGCCATGGGCTCTCTCCCTTCAGCCATGTGAAGTGAGCATGATTTATGATACCAAATAAAAAATTTATGGCTATAAAAAGCTATTTAAAACACATTTTATTTTACTAAACATGGCGCAAGAGGTGTTGCTTTATATTAGTTTAATAATTTGTATTTCTGCACTACTTACAGTTTTTGCAAGACTTGTAAAACAACCACCGATAATAGCCTACTTAATTGCAGGAATTTTAGTTGGTCCATTATTCTTAAACTTAATAGGTCCTGCAAATGAAACAACTGGTCTTTTACAAATATTCTCCCACATCGGAGTAGCTTTCCTTTTATTCATAGTAGGTTTAAATCTTGACTTCAGAGTTATGAAAGAAGTTGGAAAAGTTGCAAGCTTAGCGGGTTTTGTAGAAATATCTCTTACAGGTTTAATAGGTTTTATTATAGCAACTGGAATTGGCTTTGAAAATACAACTGCACTATATATTGGAGCAGCAGTAGCATTTTCATCAACAGTAGTAGTTGTAAAAATACTTGCAGACAAAAAAGAAATAGATACATTACACGGAAGATTAACTCTCGGTATCTTAATAGTTGAAGATTTAGTAGCAGCAATAACTCTAATGGCTATTCCTCTTCTACAAAAAGGAAGCTCAATACTTGCAATATTAGAAAAAATAGGCATAATAATCATTCTAATAGGAGTAATGTTCCTAATAACCTCTTTCATAAATCAAAAAATGCTTAATTATTTAGCAAGAAATCAAGAAGGATTATTTTTATTTGGAATTGCTTGGGCATTAATCATAGCAGCATTATTTGACTATCTTGGCTTTTCTCTTGAAATAGGAGCATTAATAGCAGGTATGTCTTTAGCATCCTCAAAATACACTTTAGAAATAGCTGGAAAGATGAAGCCTTTAAGAGATTTCTTCATGGTTCTATTCTTCGTATTCTTTGGAAGTCAGTTAGCAAATGCTCTAAATGCTGAAATAATAAGAAATGCAATAATCTTTTCTTGTTTCATAATCATAGGAAAGCCTTTAATAATAATGACTATACTAAAACTTTTCGGATACACAAAGAAAACAAATTTCCTTGCAAGTTCAAGCCTTGCACAAGTATCAGAATTCTCTCTAATATTAATATTATTAGGATACAACTTAGGTCATATAAATCAGGAAATGATGAGTCTTCTAGTATTAATAGCAGTTATAACAATTGGAATAAGCAGTTATAACATATATTACTCTCATAAAATATTTAATAAAATATCTCATCTATTGGAAATATTTGAAGGTAGAAAAAAAATAAAAGAAAACAATGAGAGAAAAAAGGAATATGAAGTATTCATATTCGGATATCATAGAATAGGTTACAAGATATTAGAATCATTAAAAAAGATGAAAGCAAAAGTTGTAGTAGTAGACTACAATCCTAAAGTAATAATAGCTCTAAACAAAGAAAAAATTGAAGCAATATATGGAGATGCAGGAGATAGAAACTTCCTTTCAGAAATAGGCCTAGAAAAAGCCAAGTTAATAATATCTACAATACCTCAAGAAGACGCAAACTTAGCAATAAAAGAAATAATGAAAGAATTAAAGAGCAAAGCTGCATTCATAGCAACAGCTGAACAACCAAGAGTGGCTCTTGATTTATACAATCATGGAATAGATTATGTAATAGTTCCACACCATTTAGGAGGAGACTATGCCTCATCATTAATTGAAAAATTTGGAACTTCAAAGAAAAACTACGAAGAATTCGGAAAGCAACATTTCTCCAAATTAAAGAAGGGAAAAAACAGCTCTGCTTTTAACTAAAATTAACATTTAAATATACCTTAAACAATTAACTAATATGCTAGATATAAAGCTAATAAGAGAACATCCTGCATTAGTAAAAGAAAACATAAAAAGAAAAGCTCAAAACACTAAGCTAAAACTATTAGAAAATGCAATAGAAAAAGACTCTCAATGGAGAAAATTGAAAAGCCAAGCAGATGAATTAAGATCAGAAAGAAACACTATCTCAAAACAAATAAATGAAGCTATGAAGACTAAGAAAGATACAAAATCATTATTAAAAAAAGCAAAGCAAATACCTGAAGAAATAGAGAAAATAGAATCAAAATCAAACAAACTTCTTGAAGAAATAAACTCAATTCTCTCAGAACTACCAAATATAATGTCAAAAGAAACACCTTTAGGAAAAGATGCTTCTGAAAATAAAGAAATAAAGAAATCTGGTAAAATTAAGAAATTTGACTTTCCTATAAAAAATCATGTAGAATTAGCTGAATCTTTAGATTTAGCAGATTTCAACGCATCAGCAAAAGTCTCAGGTTCTGGATTTTATTATCTTAAAAATGAATTAGCTTTGTTAAATCAAGCTCTAATAAGATTTACAATAGATTCCATGCATAAAAAAGGATACACATACATAGAACCTCCTTTAATGCTTCACGGAAAAGAAATCTTCGCTTCTATGGATAAAGCAGCAATAGCTCAATCTGTTTATTCAATAAAAGATGAAGACCTTCATTTAATAGGAACTTCAGAGCAATCTCTCTTAGCATTACACGCTGAACAAACAATAAAATCCTGGGAACTCCCAAAAAAATACTTTGCATATAGCATGTGCTTCAGAAAAGAAGTAGGAGCGCACGGAATAAATGACAAAGGACTCTGGAGAACACATCAATTCAACAAAGTAGAACAGTTCGTTTTCTGTCATCCAGAAGATTCAGTAAAAATATATGATGAATTAATGAAGAATACAGAAGATATACTAAAAGATTTAGACTTACCTTACAGAATAATAGAAATATGCTCAGGTGATTTAGCAGATTGGAAATATCGCTCAGCAGATTTTGAAGTATATCGTCCAACAACAAAAGAATATGGAGAAATAATGTCTCTAACAAACTGCACAGACTATCAGGCGAGAAAACTAGGAATAAAATATATAGATAAACAAGGAAATAAAGGAGTTTTACACACTTTAAACAACACAGCACTAGCAACATCAAGAATAATGGTAGCCATTTTAGAAAACAACCAAAACAAAGACGGCTCTATAACCCTACCTAAAGTTCTTATCCCTTATATGCAAGGCATCTCTAAAATAGAAGCTAAAAAGTAACTAAAGGATTAAAAAGGCTTGATTTTTGCATTTTTAATGACAAGACTATCAATACCAGAGGTAATGGGCTTAGAAACAGAGCTAGGAATACAGTCTAGCCTAAAAGATGATTCAATGGAGACTAAAGGCATAGTAACAGATTTATCAAAAATAGCTTTTAGAAACAGAACAGAGATAGAATTATCTGATCCAGATTTCTGGTTAACAAATGGTGGGAGAATTTATTTTGATCAAGGTCTTTGGGAGATATGCACTCCTGAAGTCAGAAATATAAAAGATCTTTTAACATGGCAGAGAGCTATGGAAAGAATAATAGTTAATGCTGCTAGTACTAATCCAAATCTAACTGTCTACAAAAATAACTTAGATTCGGGAGAATATAGTACTATAGATCATGAGAACACTTGGGGTTCTCATATGAATTATACAACAATTTTAGGATTATCAAGAAGAGTATCTCTTATACTTCCAGCTGTTCTTGAAAAATTACTTTGTGGAAGTGGAAATTTGAAAAATTCGGGAAGATTCGATATAGCACAAAGAGCTAGAAAAATAGGATGCATTCATCCAGAAATAGCATGTCTAACTCATCCTGAAGCTACAATTACAGAAAATAGAGTAAATCTGCTAGATGAAAGAAATGAGCGTTCTCAAGGGAGATTATTTCATCACACAAGTAATGATAGTAACATGCTTGATCTTGCAGAATGGCTAAAAGTAGGATTCATGAGAAATATGATAGCTCTAGCAGAAAGAAATAGCTTACCAAGTATAGATTACATCTGTGAAGAAGCACTACACGATTTAGTACATCTAACCACCATTCCAAATATAGAACAAGATCCTAAAACAACATTAAATAATTGGTATCTTCCAAGCATGTCTGTTGAAAATAGATCAGCTTTAGCTCTTTTAAGAAGATACAACACAAGAGCTAGAGAAGTATTATTTGGTATAGATTCAGAAACTAATTATACAATAGACCTAACAGATGAAGTCATAAGTAGTTTAGAAAGATTTGGAGAAGAACCTGCTCTTCTTTATGGAACTTTAGACTGGGTAACTAAAAGATTGCTTTTAACAGAAAAAATGAAGGCTGAAGGTCTTTCTCCAGATAATGACCAAGTACGAAGTGTAAATCTAGAATATCATTCACTAAAAAGAGATAGTTTATTTAATGATTTAAATTTATATGGAGGAATTAATAGAATAACTAGTGAAGAAGAAGTTAGAAGAGCTATGATTGAACCTCCAAATAACTCAAGAGCCCATGTAAGAGGAAAAATAGTAGGAAAAGCAGTTGCAATGTTAAGGAGAAATTTAGAGCAGGTAGATTGGGAAGAATTAAGTTACAGAAATGAATTAGGTAATCTAACAACTATGAACCTATATGATGCAAGAGAAAATTATTCTGAAGAATTGCCTGCCTGGTTATCAGAAATAAATGCATTAAAGACTTAGCATTTCTTTCTTTTCAACTATCCATTTCATAAAAGCAGGTAAGATTCCAGTAAATACAAAACCCTTGTATTCAATAATTCCATTATACTTTCCTAAACTTATAATTACTGATGTCTTTTCTTCATTATACTTTGATAGTTCCTGACTTTTCTCAAGAGCAATTATATTCTTAGCAACAATCTTAGCTTCATTCTTTGCATTTTGAGCAGTTTTTTCAACTTGGCTAGTATTAACATCACCCACTGCGAATATATTACTAAAACTATCAACCTGTAAGAAGTCATTTACTTTAATGAAACCTTTCTCATCAAGAAGTTTCTTCATCTTCCCAGTCATAAAGTCAGAGTTAGGTTTTATACCCATACAAGAAAAAACAATATCTGAACTTATAACTCTCCCTTTATCTGTCTTAACACTCTTTTTATCACCAGAAACAACTCTTTCATTAAATATTATATTAACTCCACTCTTCTTAAGAAAATAAGCAGCATAATCAGAGCTCTTAGGATTATTTCTATCCATTAATCTCTCTCTGCTATGAACTAAATTTATCTCCTTTCCGGTATATTTTGTAGCTATCTCAGCAGCCAACTCAACCCCAACAGTTCCACCACCAATAATACAGATACTATTAGCATTCTCAACTTGTTGAAAAGCATCAACAAGAGTATTAGCTCTTGAAGCTAAAACGACTTTCTGTTCCTTTATAGGTTCCCTATAACCAGAACCTGAACAAATAACAAGATAATCATAATTTAATTCGTCTCCTCCTTCAAGACTGACTTTCTTACCAACACTTTTAACAGAATCAAGTATGAACTCTATATTTTTCAAGACTTTCTTATACATTACTTGAATCTTATCAGCATGTTTAGGTTCAACTAAAGTTCTTAAAATACCTGGAGTAAATTCAAAGAAAGGCTTTGAATCAATTAATACGACATCAAAATCATCGCTTAAATTCTGAGCAAGAAAAAGACCTGCAAAACCACCACCAATAATAACTACCTTCTTTTTCATAAAACAATAAGAAAAAAAGAGAATAAAAAGGTATCTGTTTATTCGTTATCGAGTCCCCATCTTCCAGCACCATGTGCTGCAAGTACAAGGAATGCAACGAAGAATAGAACAGCAGATTCTCCTTTATTAACTAATGGACTCAATCCATTTCCAGCATGAGCCATGAAATAGGCAAAAACCATCATTATGGCTGACAAAGCAGCAGTTGGTCTTGTAACAAATCCAACTATAATGAATATTCCTCCTATCGTCTCAATTGCAGCAGCTAATCCCATTAAGCTCATAAATTCCATCTGTCCTCCAATAATAGCAGTTGTTTTCATCCATCCATGAAGGAAGAACAAAAGTCCAACTAATATACGAAAGACAAAATAAAGCTTATCGCCGTTCTTTTTTAATATTTTACTAACCATAATCCCTCCTTTCAGTATAAGATAAAATTAGTTATTCTCTTCCTATTTAAATATATTCAAACCAGATTCTGTATCTGTCTTACAGCATCAAGAACCCTTATATCTGGAGATAAAATAAATACATGATCATCTTTTGTTCTCAAACCTCGATATATTCTCTGTAAAAACTCTCTTCTCGCCTTATCTCTATAAAAAGTCCAATAATGGCTTGCATGAGTCTTCTGAAATACTTTCCAAAAAACTCCTTGAACATTAGGATTAGGATACTTTGTGAATACTATACTTTTACACTGCTCTCCAGGAAAATCAACTCCTCTACTACATCTAGTACTAAATAACCTATCATTCAACCCTTGCTTAAACAAAGAAATTAGCCTTCCAGTCTTATCTTCGCTCTGCAATTCATACAACTTCTCTTTAGATATTAACTCATCTAATTGATAATCGCTCTTATCAATATTATTAGGCAAATCATCAAAAGAATTAACGTGAATCAAAACAGGCTTCTCAGCTTTCTTCAAACATTCATTTAAAGCAATAAAGTAATCTTTTCTTGTTTTTTTACCAGAAGAAAAGCTTTCATACTTACAATCAAACTCTTTCCCAGTTCTAAATATGTCTAATTGACCTTGAAAACTAGTCTCTGCATCAACAAAAGCAAAATTATCCAAACCAAAAATACTTTTCAATACATCTTTTCCATGTAAAGTCCCAGACATAAGAACAAGAGCCTTATTCTTATTTACTATATCCTTAAACCTTCCAGACAGTTGTGTTGTAACAATTGAAGCAATTAATTGATCTTCTTTTTTAGAAAATAAAACATAAGTATCACTTAAAATATCTTTAAACTCTTCAGCAATCTCAAGAACTTTATTTGCATAATTCATCTCATCAATCTCTATCTCAGATTGAAGTTCTCTATCAGAATTTAAAAGACTTAATATTTTAAGAACATAACTCTCTCTAAGCTCAAATATCTTATTTTCATCTATTCCAATAGCCCTTTTATTTTTCTCTTCCAATTCTATTAATTCAATAATCTTATTTATATTTTTTCCAACATTTTCACTCTCAGACCTTATAATCTTAAGAGAATTATACAATCTAGTAAGATTTATCTCTTCCTGACTTGAAAAATTATCAAGAAATTCATCTGCTTCATCAATTATATCAACTTCTGTTTCTGGTTTTCTATCTAAAGAGACTTCTATTTTATATTTAGCAGAATTGAATATAATGACATCAGCTTCCAAATAAGCAAGATACTGATCATAATAACTACATCCTTGCTTTCTATGATAAAATGTAAACTCTTTCCCATTTAATCCAGTATATTTTCTTTTCTTAGCATCTTTCAAAGGTAAATCGTAATTGCTTGAAACTATCGGGCTCCAATAAGGATTAGCAGGAGCAATACTTATCCTCTTCAAATCTCTAATCTCAGGCATATCTTTCCCATTTATTATAGGATTATTTTTATAATAATCTCTAAGTAAATAAGAGTTTTTTTCAGTAAACTTTATTGTATCAGGCAAATTAGGGTCTGCACAACTTTTTCCAGGCATTATAATAGAATCATGATTATCTCTTCCAGTAATCATCGCTATTTTCATTCTTTTTCCATTTTTCTTTAGCACATATTTCTTCTGAACATAATCCTCTTCATACTGTCTCTGTAAACCTTTAACAGGAACAACTATGCTCGCTTTTCCAAGCTCTCTAGCAATATTAAGGGCTATAGCTGACTTTCCAGTCCCACAAGCGCCATGTATAAAAACAATCTTCCTTCCATTTTTAATCAATTCAACAGTTTCTCTAACAACATCTTCCTGACTTTTACCATTTGTAAATCTCAATGGCTCTAATTTCTTATCTTCTTGATACAAACTCCAAGAAGAATTGTCAAAAACTAGATTAAACTTCTTATTATCCTCTTTCAAGAATTCTAAAGAATCACTAGTCTTAAGATTCTCATTTTTTGACCGAAAATCGTATTCATATTCCTCTTCTTCCTGCCCTGGAACTAGAATTCTACCAGAAGAATCAAAAGACAATAAAGAACCTTCTTTTTCCATATCACTCTTTTGAAAAAGAGAATTTAAAAATTCTTCCTAATTATTTTCTCTCAATTAAAATACCATTCTTTCTGCTATCAATTCCGACTGTATTAGGAACGCTTCTTTTTATATAAGAATCAAGTGTAGCAATATAAGCTCCATTTTTACCAAGTTCAACCAATTTGTCATCAACCTTACCCTTACCAAGATTTATTCTCTTAAAATCTCTCTTACTAAACAAATCAAGAGCCAAATCAACAGCTATTCTATCATCATGCTTTACTTTATGCCTTAGATCTTTCAATTCTTCAACAACTTCTTTAGGAATAGCAACTTTAAAACCGCTCTCTTCTAAATGACCAAAGAAATCAATTCCATTTTTCATACACGAAACAATAAAATTACTGTCAAGAACCACTTCCATAATCTATTAAAGCATAACTAGTATATTAATGTTTTGAAAAATCATAAAGAAAATAAATAGAAAGCATTTATATAATAATTTTAATTATATATTATATGGGTGATGTGAATGTAAACACTTCTAAAAATGAAAGGATTCTTGATAGACTTCACATAATATCTATCCTTAAAGGAATAAAAGAATCTCTTAAAAAAGAAGATGCAATAAAATTAAAAGAGTTATCAAATCAAACAATCCATTGTGCAGCTTGCAATCAAGACTCTGGAAGCACAGCAATAGGCATTATCTCATACACTTTAAGCAAATTAATAGAAAGAGCAGACTACAAAAAAATAAAGAATTGGTCTGCTTTTGTACAAAGATTCAATTCATCAATAGATTTAGCTATAAAAGCAGCAACAGAAGACAACCTAGAAGCATTTGAATCTCATATAATAAGAGCTAGAACTGCTATTCTCTCTGCTTCACCAAATCTTAAGAAATATCTAGAAGAAATACTAAGAAAATCAAGCATAAACAGAGCAAGTAAAATGTACGAACACGGTATCTCTTTAGGACAGACAGCTAAACTTTTAGGCTTAACTCAATGGGAAATATCAGAGTTTACAGGACAATCAAAAATAGAAGAATATAAAGCCTCAGCACTGTCTGTAAAACAAAGAGCTAGAATGGCTCTGGAGTTCTTCTCATGACTAAAGCATTAATTTTTGACTCCGGAACTTTAATCAATTTATCCATGAACGGTCTTCTTTACATTTTACCAGAACTAAAGAAAAAATTCCCTGGTAAATTCCTTATAACAAGTAAAGTAAAATGGGAAACAGTAGATAAACCAATAAATATAGAAAGATTTGAGCTTGAAGCTCTTGAAATACAAGAGCTAATAGAATCTAAAGTCTTAGAGCTTCCAGATGCTTTTGAAATACCTGAAAAAATAATAGAAAAAGAAACAAAGATTCTTTTAGATCAAGCAAATCATTATCTTCAAGCAAATGGACGCTGGTTAGATATAGTAAGTGAAGCTGAAATGACTTGCCTTGCATTATATGACGAATGCGAAAGAAGAGGAATAGAACCGATTATAGCAATAGATGAAAGAACTACTCGTCTTCTAGCAGAAGAACCCAGAGCTTTAGAGGAGCTAATATCAAGAAAACTTCACACATCAGCAAAATTAATAGAGAAAGACTTTAAGATATTCTCTAAATATAAATTCATACGTTCTCCAGAACTTGTCTATGTAGCTTTCAAGAAGAAACTTATTAGAATAAAAAATCCTAGATTTTTAGAAGCAGCTTTATATGCTACAAAATTCAAAGGAGCTTCAATCTCTTGGGAAGAAATCAAAGAATTAAAAAGATTAGGATAAAATTTAAAAGAGCAAGATAAAACAAGTTTATATGACAAATAATCAATTCACAGTCGGCGCAGCTCTTTACCCTTTTAGTAGACAGCGCGCCGACACCTAAATATAATAATAATTTATTTAGAAATGGACCTGGAGGGAATCGAACCCTCGATTTTAGTTCTGGAGACTAACGTGATACCACTTCACCACAGATCCTTAAAGACTACACAAAACACTCAGTTTTAAGCTTTACTACTTCCTACTCCAAATGGGTAACATTTATAAATAATTTTTCCCTCTATAAACTATGGAAAAAAAGAGCACTACTTCTGAGGCTAAACCTAAAAAGCCAAAAATACAAGAAGTACTTGTACAAAATATAATTGAACTGCAAAAAGTGCATATAGATCTCTTAGAAAAGTTTGACAAAGTCTCAAATCAGCTTTCTACATTATTAAACTTATTTGAAGGAGCAGCAAAGAGTTATGCTAATAATCCTGGAAATAAAGTAGCTGAAAGAGATATAGAATTAGTAGAAAAGATTGATAGATTATTAGAACAGAACAAGATAATTGCGAAAGGTCTAACTTTAATAGAAGATAGAACAAGACAAAAGAATTATGGTCCTGGTACTGTAACTATGCAAAATAATATACAAAATGGGAAAGAAAATAATGAAGAGTATTCACCTTCTTATATAAATAAACCTCTTCCAAAGTTTTAAATGAATAGAGAGCTAGTAGTAAGAAAAGAATTTCTTGAAGATTTTATAGGAAGAATAATAAATAAAATAATAGAAAGAAAGAAGGTATCTATTTCTCTTGATATGAGAGAAGTAACTAAGAGAGAAATAAAAAGTATTCTCTCAGAAATGGATCATGAAGCTGTAATAAATAGAAAAATAATTCCAGTTACTCAACTATCTCACAATCATATTCTTCCAAGACCATTCCCTGCAAGAATTTCTAATCAAATAAATCAAAATATTAAAAACTCTCCAGTTAATCCTTTAATAAAGGAAATGCCTCCGATAAATTCTCATGAATCTATGAAAATACCAGAGTCTATGAAGAAAATTATTCCATTTATACAAGACAGATTTGTACAAAGCATAGAATGTAAAGGTCCTGATAATCCTTTATTAGTTTTTAAAGATGGTATAATTCAAGTTACAAACATAATTCTATCAAAAGAAGAAATTGATTTGATTATGCAAGAAATATCTGATGAAACAAGAATACCCCTCATGCAAGGCCTATTCAAAGCATTATTTGGACAATTAATAATAACTGCAGCAATATCTGACTTTGTAGGTACTAGATTTATATTAGAAAAAAGAAGAAATTAATTTTATTTCTTCTTTTTCTTTACTATCTTCTTTTTATGCACTGAAGACTTACTCTGCTTACGATGTTTTATACCATATATTATTAAAAGTATAGCTGCAATTAATGCAATAACATATGAAATTAAAGCAGTTTTTGACTGTTTAGCTAAATAATCTAAAATAGTATTCTTTGTTTTATAAACTATCTTTTGCGCAGCAGTTACATTTTCAGGTAATTCATCACCAGGTGCTAAAAAACCATCTTCATCAACACTACCACTGCCACCACCACTACCACTACTACCAATATTAGCAATTGTACCAGTTCCAGCTCCACCTGTTCCAGGACCTAGAAAATTAGGAGGTGAAACTGGATTTCCAGTAGCCGTCGTTATAGTACTACTCGATACATTAAGATAATTTATATTACCTGTTAAATCTTTAGTATTTATTCTAATTGTATGAGAAGTATTGGCAATTAAACCAGTAGCATTATATTTTCCAAGAGAAGTATTAACTACATTAACTCCATCAGCATAAACAATAGCTGAATCAAAATCAGCATCACTAGGATTAGTCCATACCCATTGAATATTATTTTTAGTCTTATATGAATAACCTAAATTACTAACAGGTCCAGGAGGAGTCGTATCAGATACAGAACCGCTTGTATTTTTGACAACTAAAGTATAATACCTAACACCATTTGCTACCAAATTAATTCCAGTAACTGAGTAAGTTCCGCTTCCAGTTCCAGAAGACAATATCTTTGAACCACCACTAACTAAAGTCTGTCTAGGTGCATCAGCACCATAATCATTCAATACTATATCATAACCATTTGCACCAGTCCAAGTCAAATCCAATTGTCCAGTTTGAACAATTGAAGTAAAAAAAGTAAGTGTTAAAACTCTAGGATTAGAACTCTGATTCCAAGAATCCAAAACCAATTTATTAACTCCATTTTGAAGAGTTATATTAGAATAAAGAGAAACATAATTATTTGGAGGGTATACAAATGGAACATCAGAACCATCAAAGCCATTATCACTAAAAGGATTTGTAATTGCAAAGAAATCAGAAGATAATCCATTAATACTTGCAGTTAATTTCAAATTTAATTCTGCAGAAACGAAACTTAAAAGTAAAACAAAAAACACAGCAAAAACAATCGATTTATATCTAATCATATTCACCATCTTCCTTATAACTTAACTAATAAAAACAGCTTTAAATATCTGACGCTATTTATTATCCTCTAATTTAATCCTATAAAATCTTCCAGAACTTATCTGGCTTGGAATACTTATTCCTACTGTCTGATTTTGATTAGTATTATTTACAACATTAGGATAAATCATATTAGTAACACCGGTAGGAAGCCAATTGGTAGAAAATAGATTATCTGAACACAAAGGTATTATTCTCATTCCGTTTGTATTATCTGCAAATACCTCTGCATTAATATTTACATTTCCATTACTATAATTTATTCCGTTTATTAAAGGAGGTAGCATATTAGAAAGTATATTCATATTGCCTGCCTCATAACTCATTTGATAATTGCGTGCATTTCCTCCTGAAACATATATTGAATAATTTCCAGGAAGGCTTCCTTGCACTGCAGGAGTAGACAATAATGGAAAACTAGTAAATGCTTCATTTCCTTGTCCAAGTTTAAAACCACTAGCATTAAATGTAAGCCCTGGATTGTTTTCATTAACTCTTCTAGTCTTATCATCAGCCTTTACATTTAAAGGAGCTTTACTTATAGTTAAATTACCTCCATTCGTAATAGGCTGATAATTAACAAGTTTTCCATTAGAATCCACAAAGTTAGGTATGATAGAATAAACTCCAACATCACTTCCTTGCATTGCAGGAGTAGATAAATTCATAGATACACTATCTCCATTCACAAGTCCAACCAATCCTCCTGTAAGATTTCCATTCGGCTCTCCATATTCTCTTGTTTTATTATCAATATTGACACTTAAGCCAGCTTTATTTACTGTTAATATTCCATTATTTGTCGTAGTGTTATAATTTCCTAGTTTTCCATCTGGATCATTTATATTTATTCCAATTAGATAATTTCCAACAATGCTATTTGTACCAGCAGATGTATTAAATGTTAATGATAAGTTATCATTATTCTTTTTTCCAATTACTGATCCAGTAAAACCAGGATTTAACTGACCATAAATCTTGCTTTTACTATCTGAACTTACATTTAAAGGAGCTTTGTTTATAGTTAAATTACCAATTCTATTTGTAATAAAATCATAATAAGGAATTACATTCGTTGCTCCATTTACAACAGGATAAATAGGGCTGTTCCCAACATTACTATTTGTGCCAGCAGGAGTAGAAAATCCTAGTGTTAATTGATTAAGTTTATCCCCAGTCAAACTTCCAGTAAATGCAGGGTTTGAATCTCCATAAACTTTATTTGCATCATCAACACTTAAATTAACTAAAGCATTAGTAATATTAATATTGCCCATATTAGTAGATAAATTATAATTTCCTAATCTATTTGTAGGATTAACATCTAAATTAAATGCGTTAGTATAACTTCCAGGAACACTGTTAGTATTTACAGTAGGATTTGCATTAGCAATAATTCCATCAGGAGAATAAAAATTACTTAATAATACATTTACACTAGGGTTAGTATCTCCATATCCTTTCGTAAATCCAGGTAGTGTGAAACTAGCAGTTCTAGGAGTTATAAAGACCTGTCCTGGAACAATATTAGTAAAAGCATAATTAGGACCTGCATTCAAAGTTCCTTGAGAAATATTAGCAGAATATGTTCCAACATTACTTCCTTGGACTGCTGGAGTATTTATATTAGGAGCTCCAGAAATATTATCTCCTGCTTGTAATCCATTAACTTGCCAATTATTTCCTATATTAACTAAATCTCCATATACAAAACTAGAATTTAATGCTTTCAATTCAAGTCCTCTCCCAAAAACATTGACATTTCCTGCATTTGTAGTTATAGGACCATATCTCAAATTAAATTGACTTGGACCACTTATTGCCGTCAAAAATGTATTATAATTTCCAACTGGACTTCCATTTGTAACACCAGTATTAGCTGTTCCACTTACAAAATCTCCATTCTTTGCTCCAGAAACTTGGACATTTAAATTAGGTATATCAGTTCTATACAAAACATTAGTTCCTAATATATTGAAGGTCAAAGGCGCGGTAACTGTAACTGCACTAGCTCCAACATTATTAGTTATAGTATAATTCTGATTAGTCAAAGTTCCTGAATCTATATTGATAGAATTTGTACCTGCAACAGTATTTGTATTTACACTATGAGTTATATTAGGAATTCCAGAGAATACATTTACACTATCAGGACTTACTAAATTACTCATTCCCCATGTAACAACCGGAGGAATATCTCCATATACATTTGTAAAACCATTAGCAAATAAACTAACTCCTCTTGGTAATATATTAAATTGGGATAAATTAGTAGCCACATTATAATTAGATAATATAGATTCCAAACCAGAACCAGATAGATTAACTGAAGTAGTATAGCTTCCTGCATTGCTTCTATTAGTTGCCGTTGTGCTTCCATTAACAACAATATTAGTAGCATCCCAAGGAGTAAATCCATTTGCATAAGCAGTTATAGTAGGTATGTTATCTCCAAAAAAGGCATTAGTAGCAAGTGTCCCAACATTCAAGTTTGCCCTTCCAATATTTAGACTACCAAGATTTGTTGAAGTTGTATAATTAGACAATTTTCCATTCGGATCAATTATACTCAAATTAATAGGATAACTTCCAAATGGGCTATTAGTTGTAGCAGATGTATTAAATGTTAAAGATAAATCATCATTATTCCTTATTCCACTTATAGAACCAGTTAAAGTAGGATTATTATCTCCATAATTCTTTGTCTTATTATCAGAAGAAACTAAAAGTGTAGCAGGATCTACTGTGAATGTTCCATTCACATAGTTGAAGTTATAATTTGTAGATGCACTTCCAGTTACTGCTGGAGTTATTGGGAAATTTCCTTTTGGAGATGTTTGAGTTGCAGTTGTACTTGCTGATTTAGTAACTGTGTCTCCGTTGACAAGTCCAGTTACAGTTACTAAATTGTCTAGATTTGGAATTGTATTTCCATATACGCCATTAGTATTTCCTGCAGTTGCTGTAAGGTTACCTTTAGCAACACTAATTGTAAAATTATTTGTTGCTTTCAAATTTCCAAGATCAGTAGCTATCAAATTGACAGAATAATTACCAGAAGCAGTTGGAGTTCCAGAGAAAGTTCTTGTACCGCTATTAAATGTAATTCCTGGAGGTAATCCATTTGCAGTATAAGTTAAAACATCTCCTATATCAACATCGGTAAAAGTATTAGCTGGAAAAACTAGATTAGTTGCACTTCCATAATTCCAATTTTGATTTATAACTGGATTTGCAACTGTAGGAGCTTCATTTACATCTGTTATATTGACGGCAAGTGTTCTTTCAAGAGATAATCCTCCTTGGTCTGTTGTTCTTAATCTAATATTGTAAATATTTTTACTTTCATAATCAGGTGAGGTGTTTATTCTTAATTGATTTCCATTTACAATGCTAAATGAACTATTATCTGTATCTCCTGTTCCAGATACTAAAGAATATGTGTGAGTATTTCCTGCATCAGGATCTGCTGTTGATAAGTTTCCAACAATAGTATTAGCAGGAACATTCTCTGCTAATGTTGAATTACTTAAATTTAAAGCTGTAGGAGCTTCATTTACATCTGTTATATTGACGGCAAGTGTTCTTTCAAGAGATAATCCTCCTTGGTCTGTTGTTCTTAATCTAATATTGTAAATATTTTTACTTTCATAATCAGGTGAGGTGTTTATTCTTAATTGATTTCCATTTACAATGCTAAATGAACTATTATCTGTATCTCCTGTTCCAGATACTAAAGAATATGTGTGAGTATTTCCTGCATCAGGATCTGCTGTTGATAAGTTTCCAACAATAGTATTAGCAGGAACATTCTCTGCTAATGTTGAATTACTTAAATTTAAAGCTGTAGGAGCTTCATTTACTGCACTAACATTAACCCAATTTGTTTGAAATCCTAAACTTGTAGTACCATCTTTCAATTCAACAACAAATTTATCAGTAAAGTTAGTAGAGTAATTATAAGAAGTATAAACTGCATTAGTACTATTGCTTATATTTACCGTTCCATAGCTAGGCCCAGTTGATATAGAATAATTTAATCCAGAAACTTGATTGGTACTCAAATCTATGGTTTTTGCGACTGTCTCAGAAGCAGAGTTTGTCGCATTTTTAAAAACAGAACTTATCTCAGCATATCCGTAATTAAATTCCTGATTTGCTGAAACTGTAGCGACAAAATTAGGTAGAGCAATATCTTGTACGACATTAACTGCATTTGTTAAACTCTTAAATAAAACATAATCTTGTGCTTGTCCAGTCGCCTCTTTATATATATTAAATCTAACTATATGGTTTCTATTTGTATCTTTATCTGTAAATTTAAAATCTGTACTATAGGGTATATTTATATTTTGACTAAAAGAACTTAAATTTTTTAAAGGTGACATCCTCCCCGCCCTAAAGGGCGAGGCTTCCATATGACGCGTGGTGGATGTCTTGATTTCTCACATAATTCTTTGCCGTATCTAGTTGAATAAATCCTAAACTAGAAGCAAACTTTCCGGG
>Ga0233425_10002330_pt1 | contig 37835 bp, 34 predicted proteins | sample Watercolumn_Towu_2_FD_181712 | JGI IMG/M metagenome (GOLD analysis project Ga0233425, IMG submission 181712) | Freshwater microbial communities from Lake Towuti, South Sulawesi, Indonesia - Watercolumn_Towuti2014_140_MG | ecosystem: Environmental > Aquatic > Freshwater > Lake | place... | reverse complement strand
ACTACCGAACACCGGCTGAAGTGTATTTAGGAAGACACCATGAAAAGGATGAAACAACCCATTTTTATCAACCGGCCTCTATCTTAATTTTGTGAGATTTTGCTCTGGACAATGGGGAGTACCTTAAAGAGCCATGTTGTGTCAAATCAACACCAGGCTGTTTTCTGGATAGAGCAGAGTTTGCCTGTCAGGTTTTTTTGCAGTTTTGATGTGACCAATTCAGAGTCATAAGTTCGGGGGTGTTAATTCAGTTTTCTGTGTGGTCTTGTTGCTTGCCTGTTAAATTAGGGGCTATGAACGGCCCTGGCAATTTTGTTTTGCATTAAGAGGCTGTCAAGTTAATTTACAAATCAAATCAAATAGTACTCATACTTATTTGAAAAACAAACAAAAAATACCAATCTAATTGATGGCATATAATTTGCCTTTATTTATATGGTAATGCTGATTTATCTTTAATTTTTCGGCAAAACCTTTCAGTATTTAAATAGTTATTCATGGCTATTAACAAGATGCAGGTTAAGAAGAATTTGTACCATTTAAAACCTTGATAATTTTGAAAGCTGATTTGCCCAACCTGTGCATTGTATATAACCATGTAGTTATTTAGCTGACATGCTCTTGTAAGCAAGAGCAATGTTTAATTTTGTGCCTAATGGAGGTAAATAATGAAATTCTTCAATAAAGCCAAACACCTCATTGCAGTATTGTTCCTAATTTGCAATCCGTTTACTGCCAAAGCTGCTCTTATCACAATCGATTTCGGAGGCACTCTGACCAGCACCTTTGGAACGCTAACCAGTGGTCAAGCCTTTAGCGGATCTTATACATTTGATGCAGCCGTTGCTGCAACTGGAGCTTCAACTTCCAGTTTTTCGGCTTTTAATAATTTGTTGTCAGCGTCATTAACCATTGGCAGTTTTACCGCAACAGTGGGCCCAGGATCTGGCTTACCTGAAATTCAGCAAGATGATGTTGCTGGCGCCGACCGTTATGCTTTGCTTGCACGTAACGCAATCGGAAGCTCTCAAGTTGGTGGACTGGATATCGATGCATTTGGCTTTCGATTAGACGATACATCTGGAACTGCAATTACGGATGCGCTTGTTTTATTGGCTTCGCCGTCACTTGCAAATTTTACTGGTAACAGTCTGTTTATATTTTTTGGAAGTTTTACAGGGCCATCTGGGTTTGTTGATGGCAGGCTAACCTCGTTGTCGGTCAGAAATACGAACGTTCCAGAACCCGAAATTCTTTTGTTGCTGGGTGCGGCAGCCGCATCATTTAGCATGGCTCGCAAACGCGTTAATAAATAGGTTTGGCGGTTTTTTTGCAACGTGCAATGAGTGCAAATGGTTTGAAGATGATTTTTCATCCCCAAACCGTCATGTTTCTGAATTAAAGCGGAGTTCTTTTAATACTTGTCGTTTGGTTGCAGCCATTGCGCTGCTGCTTTGGCATAATAAGTCAGAATCGCATCGCTACCGGCGCGCTTGAAAGCCAGTAATGATTCCAGCACGGATTGTTCTTCGTCCAGCCAGCCATTTAGGGCCGCCGCCTTTAGCATCGCGTATTCACCACTGACTTGATAAGCCAGCGTGGGTACGCCAAAGCGGTCTTTTACCCGGCGAATGATGTCCAGATAAGGTAGGCCCGGTTTGATCATGATCATATCGGCGCCTTCCTGCAAATCCAATTCAACTTCACGCAAAGCTTCATTGGTATTGGCCGGATCCATTTGATAGCTGTATTTATTGCCTTTACCTAACGCGCCGGCAGAACCGACTGCATCACGAAAAGGCCCGTAAAAACCGGATGCATATTTCGCCGAATAAGCCAGAATTAACGTATTACGATGGTTGTTAGTTTCAAGACATTGTCGAATCGCGCCGATGCGGCCGTCCATCATGTCCGATGGGGCTACGATGTCGGCGCCTGCATGCGCATGTGATAAAGCCTGTTTGGCCAGGACTTCAACGGTTTCGTCATTGACTACATAACCGTCCGAATTAATCAGGCCATCCTGACCATGTAGGGTGAAAGGGTCCAGCGCAACGTCTGTAATAATGCCAAGACCCGGAATGGCTTGTTTTAATGCTTTCACACTGCGTTGAATTAAGCCATTTGGATTATAAGCCTCGGCGGCATCAGCGGATTTTTTTTCGGCGGGAACAACCGGAAACAGCGCTATCGCGGGTATTCCCAGTTGATAAATTTGCTGCGCTTCTTCGAGCAATAAATCAAGAGAAAAACGTTCAATTCCAGGCATTGAGGCAATGGCCTGCTTTTGCCCGAGTCCTTCAATAACAAACATCGGATAGATCAGGTCATTCACCGATAAGTGGTGTTCACGCATCAGCCGGCGGGAAAAATCCTGATAACGCATTCTTCGCATGCGTGTGCGAGGAAAATTAATGTTATTATAAGGCATCTTATCTATACTCTTGATTTTGGGGATGTCACGGTCTCTGAATCGGAGCCTGGCATTTACGGCAATTAATGTTTTTTATTGTATCAGCGAATTCGTGTCTCTGATATTTGAATCATTTATGATTAATGTTTGTTTTAGAGGATCTCATGAAAGCTAAAAAATATATGGTTTTGTTTTGTTTATTGTTGATGGGCCTAATGCCTGTGACACACTGCGAGGCTGGCGAGTTGCTGCCGCCGCAGCAGGCTATTCAGGACGCCTCAACGCAATTGCAGACAAAATTGCAAGACAAATCCTTTACTAAGGACTTTGCTAAGATCACCCAGTATGTGAATCAGGTCATTAACCCGCATACCGATTTTGACCGCATCTCAGCTTTGGTGCTAGGGAAATTATGGAAATCAGCGACCTTAGATGAAAAACAGCGTTTCAAGAACGAGTTCCAGACTTTGCTTGTTAGAACCTATTCCCGCGCATTTGTCGAATTTAAAGAATGGTCGGTGCGGTTTTTGCCGATGGAAATGGAAAGCGGCGCAACCAAAGTAGTGGTCAAAACCGAAGTTTTGCAACCCGGGATTCAGCCCGTAGGTGTTGACTACCGGATGTTCTTAAGCCACGGCCAATGGAAAGCTTACGACATCATGATTGAAGGCGTTAGCTTGGTAACCAACTACCGAACGACCTTTACCAATGAGGTTCAAACCAAAGGCTCGCTCAGCGCGGTTATTGATAATTTGGCCAAACGCAATGCCGAGGCTTTGGCGAAAAGCTCTTAAATATCCGATTGGTAGGCTGAATTGAAGCTTGCGGAAACCCGGCATGGCCCCATGGCGCTGGGTTTCGTGTCTCAAGCTAGCTTAGCGCTATCCGATTTACTCAAGTCTTTTAGCGTCTCAAGCGGATAAAAGCAAAATCCCCCGAATGTTTGATTACCAGCCTCTGTTTCAGGCTTTGTCGGCGGCGAACGCGCAGGCCTGGGTGGATTTGCTGCCGCACCAATTAGCTCAAGCGTTTGATGTCAACAAACATGGCGCCTTGTCGGAATGGCAAAGACGAGTCGAAAACCTGCCTTTTTTTAACACGGCGCACCGTGTATTAACAGCAGATGTAATTGAAATTGGACGCTCTGATGAATTGTCGATCGTCGAAAAAGTCGAGCTAGAAGCTCAGTTAAAACAGTTTATGCCTTGGCGCAAGGGGCCCTATAATCTGTTTGGCGTGCATATCGATACCGAATGGCGCTCGGATTGGAAATGGCGGCGTTTGCAAGGCCACATCGCGTTGCTGAAAGACCGCTTGGTGTTGGATGTCGGTTGCGGCAGCGGCTATCATTGTTGGCGAATGTTGGGTGAGCAAGCGAAATTGGTCGTCGGCATTGATCCATTGATGCTGAATGTGATGCAGTTTCAGTTGATTCGGAAACTTTATGGCGAACAGCCTCCGATCTATGTGCTGCCCTTAGGTCTTGAAGCGCTGCCGGCTTCGTTAAAGATTTTTGATACAGTTTTTTCGATGGGCGTACTTTATCATCGGCGTTCGCCGATCGATCATTTGCTAGAGCTGCGCAATTGTCTTAGGACGGGCGGCGAATTGGTGTTGGAAACATTGATTATTGACGGCAATGAAAATGAAGTGCTGGTGCCCGAGAGCCGCTATGCCAATATGCGTAATGTTTGGTTTATTCCAAGCTGCGCTGCGTTAATGAGCTGGCTAAGGCGTTGCGGTTTTGACAATATTCGTTTGCTTGACATCACTGTTACCAGCGTAGCCGAACAGCGCAGCACGGAATGGATGACATTCAACTCGTTGCAAGATTTTTTGACTCCTGGCAATCCGGCATTGACGATCGAAGGGCTTCCCGCGCCGAAACGAGCGATTTTTCTTGCTGAATCGCTTTAACTGGCTTTTGTTCGGCACAGGGAGATTGTTGTTTATGTCAGGGTTTGACAGTAATTTTGCATTCGCTTTTTATCTGACAAAGAAATAATAACCATTAACTGAGCTGATCCGCCTCAAGGAGTTTTAGATGACGCTGCAAATTTTCCGCACCAAACACGTGACAGCTGATGAAGCCGGTGAGCAAAGTCTCCGGCGCTGTTTATCGGCCTGGGATCTGACTTTTTTGGGCATTGGCGCAATTATTGGCACCGGTATTTTTGTTTTAACCGGTATTGCCGCGGCGACCCAGTCAGGCCCGGCGGTGGTACTGTCCTTTGTTTTGGCGGGCTTGGCGTGTACCTTTGCGGCCTTGTCTTATGCTGAGCTGGCGTCCGCTGTCGGTGGTTGCGGCAGTGCTTATGGCTATAGCTATTCGGCTTTTGGCGAATTGATTGCGTGGATTATCGGCTGGGATCTGTTGCTTGAATATGGTATTTCGGTGGCGGCTGTGGCGAATGGCTGGTCGGGCTATTTCAATAACGCAATGATCGCTTTGGGGATGCCGTTGCCTGAATTGCTCACCAAAGCGCCTAAAATGGGGGGCTTGATCAATTTACCGGCGACCGTGATTATCTTGATCCTGATGGTGTTGCTGATTATGGGCGTTAAGCAGAGCGCCAAAGCCAATAATGCAATGGTTTTTGTCAAGCTGATTACCATTGCGGTGTTTATTGCGGTGGCGGTGTTTAATGTTAATCCGGCCAACTGGAGTCCATTTATGCCTTTCGGGTGGTTTGAAAAATTACCGGATGGTAAAACTACCGGTGTGCTGGCGGGCGCTTCGATTGTGTTTTTTGCCTATGTTGGGTTTGATGCAGTGTCAACGGCAGCAGAAGAAGCCAAAAATCCACAGCGTGATTTGCCAATCGGCATTGTTAACTCATTAGGCTTTTGCACGCTGATATATATTCTGGTATCGGGCTTATTGACTGGCGTGGTTAATTATCAGGAACTCAACGTATCTTCACCGGTGGCGCATGCTTTGAAATTGATCGGTTTTAACTGGGCTTCGGCGTTGATTTCGACTGGTGTAATCGCCGGCCTGACCACGGTCATGCTGGTGCTTTATTATGGCTTGACGCGGATTATATTTGCGATGTCGCGTGATGGGCTGATGTCAGCATTTTTTTGCGCGCTTAACCCGAAGACGCAAACGCCGGTACGCGTTATCGTCATTTGCGGCTTGATTATGGCTTTGATTGCTGGTTTTATGCCCTTGGGCGATTTGGCCGAATTAGTGAATATTGGTACCTTGGCGGCTTTTGTACTGGTCTGCTTGGGCGTTATTGTGCTGCGTTATACCCGGCCCGACATGCCGCGGCCTTTTCGCAGTCCATTCAGTCCGTTGTTTCCAGTGTTGGGCATGCTGTCCTGCAGCGCTCTGATGGCTTTTTTGCCGACGCTGACTTGGCTGAGGTTTGTGGTTTGGTTAGTGCTGGGTTTGATCGTTTATTTTGCTTATTCGATGCATCATAGCCATTTAGCCAAAGACGCTGACTAAAAGGCAACGAACGCGGCGGTGTCCGTATTTGGTTCGATTAGCGCCAGACCAGTAAATTAACCAGAATTTGCTCGTAAATGGCGGATAAAGTTTCCAGCTCGTCAAGCCCGATATGTTCGTCAATTTTATGAATATTCTCATTTAGCGGGCCTAATTCGATGACTTGCGCGCCGGTCGGGGCAATAAAACGCCCGTCCGACGTACCGCCGCCAGTATCGTCCTTGGTTTGGTAACCGGTGACCGATTGAATGGCGGCATGCGCAGCGTCAATGAGCTTGCCAGGCTGCGTTAAAAATGGATTGCCGGATAAACGCCATTGTAAGTCATATCTTAGCTGGTGTTGATCCAGGATGGCGTGCACGCGCTGTTTGATGAGCGCTTCGTTAAGTTCGGTGCTGAAGCGCAAGTTAAACAGCAGGTTTGCGCTGCCGGGAATAATGTTTTCCGCGCCAGTGCCTGCATTCAGATTCGATACTTGTAAACTGGTTGCCGGAAAAAACGCATTGCCGTGATCCCAAATTTCTTCAGTCAGCGCTTTTAATGCTGGAGCCAGTTGGTGGATCGGGTTTTCCGCCAGTTCCGGATAAGCTACATGACCCTGTACGCCGAAGATGGTCAGCTTGCCGTTTAGCGAGCCTCGCCGGCCAACGCGAATAACATCGCCGATCTTCTGAAAGCTGGAAGGCTCACCAACCAAGCACCAGTTGATTTTTTCCAGCCTTTGCTCCAGTACTTCAACCACTTTAACAACACCATTGGTTGCTATGCCTTCTTCGTCGCTGGTCAGCATGATTGCAATCGAACCTTGATGGTCTGGATAGTTGGCGAGAAAACGCTCCAGTGCGGTAATGAAAGCGGCAATGCCGCCTTTCATATCGGCGGCGCCGCGGCCATACAATTGTCCGTTCCTGATCGTCGGAACAAATGGCGGCGATGTCCAAGCCTCTAATGGGCCGGTTGGCACAACATCGGTATGGCCAAGAAAGGTAAAAAGCGGCGCTTGTTGGCCCCGTCTTAACCAGATGTTCTGAGTATCTGAAAAATCCAGGCGTTCTGCCTTGAATCCCAACGGAACCAGGCGTTTTTCCAGCAGTTCCTGGCAACCTTCGTCTTTGGGCGTGATTGAAGCTCGGCTGAGCAGATCTTTGAGAAGCTCTAAGGTTGCGCTCATAGTTCGGTTTCGTAAGCGCCCGACTTGAAGCCGATGATTAATCTTCCTCCGGCGTCCAGAATCGGCCGTTTAATCAGGGTAGGAAAGGCCAGCATTAATTGCAAAGCCTTGGCTTCGGTCAAATCCGCCTGCTGTTCCGGACTTAATTGGCGCCAACTGGTGCTGCTGCGGTTAAGCATCGTACTCCAGCCCAGCTGGTTAGCAAAGCGGTTCAACAGCTCTTCGCTTAAACCGTCTGTTCGATATTCGTGGAACTGAAAGGCAACATGGTTCTGTTCAAGCCACAGTCTGGCTTTTTTGCAGGTGTCGCAATTTTTGATGCCGTAAAGGGTGGTCATGAATCACAGTTGACTGTTCAACAATTCATCGATGCTGGGCAGCTGTTTATCCAGTTTGCAACGGTTTTTGTAGAGATCGACGAACTCCATAAAAGCCTGCTCCAGGTCTTCTAAAATGTCTTTTTCATTATCGCGCTCGTCCTCGGGCACGTCATCCGATTGCAGATACTCTTGCTGCAAGCTCACTTCACTGTTAAGAGCCAGAGTGGCGTAGATAAGGGCATTGGTTGATATCGTTTCGCTCATGGCTGGCTCTCTGGTAGAAGTTGAAATAAAGGTTAATCACGCAGTAATTCGTTAATGCCGGTTTTGCTGCGCGTTTTTTCGTCAACCTGTTTGATGATGACAGCGCAATACAGGCTGTATTTGCCGTCGGCCGAAGGCAGGTTGCCGGAAACCACGACTGAGCCGGCTGGGATGCGGCCATAGCTGATTTCGCCGGTGATGCGGTTGAAAATTTTGGTGCTTTGGCCGATGTACACGCCCATTGAAATCACGCAGCCATCTTCAACAATAACGCCTTCGACGATTTCCGAGCGGGCGCCGATAAAGCAATTGTCGCCGATAATCGTAGGATTGGCCTGTAAAGGCTCCAGTACGCCGCCAATGCCGACACCGCCAGACAAATGCACGTTTTTGCCGATTTGTGCGCAGGAGCCGACGGTTACCCAAGTATCGACCATTGTGCCGCTGTCGACATAAGCGCCAATGTTGACGTAAGACGGCATCAGAATCGCGCCCGGGGCAATATACGAGCCTCGGCGCGCCACTGCGTTGGGTACGACGCGGACGCCGGCTTGGGCAAAATCGGCTTCCGAAAAGGATGAAAATTTGCAATCCACCTTGTCATAATAACGGGTGTTGCCGCCATCCATCAGGCGATTTTCATTGATCCGGAACGACAATAATACGGCTTTCTTCAACCATTGATGCGTGGCCCAGTCGCCGTCGATTTTTTCAGCAACGCGCGCCTTTCCGCTGTCAAGCAACTGGATGGCTTCGTTGACGGCATCGCGAATTTCTGTGGAAGCAGTGGCCGGCGTGATGTCGGCGCGTTGTTCGAAGGCGTTGTTGATGATAGTTTCAAGTTGCGTCATGTGATTACTTTAGTCGAGAGTGTAAAAAAACTGTTTAATTCTATGCGCGGCTTCGACACATTCGTCCAAAGGCGCGATCAGGGCTATCCGAACATGATTTCGGCCGGGATCTTGCCCTTCAAATTCGCGGGATAAAAAACTGCCGGGCAATACGGTGACGTTCTGCTGTGCGAACAGCCGCAGGGCAAAATCGGTGTCGGCGATCGGTGTTTTTAACCAGACATAAAAGCTGGCGGGCGGTTTGCTGATTTCGCAAACAGAGTCCAGAATAGCGATAAAAGCAGCAAATTTTTCCCGGTACAAACGTCGGTTTTCGATCACATGTTTTTCATCGCGCCAGGCTTGAATACTGGCATGCTGCGTTGGCAACGGCATCGCGCAGCCTTGATAGGTCCGATAATTAAAATAGGGTTTTAAAATATCGGCATCGCCGGCAACAAAACCGGAACGCAAACCGGGCGCATTTGAGCGTTTCGACAAACTATGAAAAACCACGCAGCGCTCGAAACGGGTGTTACCCATACGATACGCGGTTTGTAATAAGCCGGGTGGCGGATGGTTTTCATCATCATACAGTTCGCTGTAGCATTCGTCGGAGGCGATGACAAAATCATATTTTTCCGCCAGGGTAATCAACTTTCTTTGTTCGGCTTCTGAAATAATCGTGCCGCCCGGATTACCCGGCGAGCAGATATACAGCAATTGGCAGCGTTGCCAGATGCGTTCAGGCACTGTATCGAAATCGGGCAAATAGCCGGTGGCTTCAGTGGTGTTGATAAAATAAGGTTCCGCGCCGGCCAGCAAAGCTGCGCCTTCATAGATTTGATAAAACGGATTGGGCATGATCACGACCGGATTCAGCGCTGAATCGATCAGGCATTGAGCGAACGAGAACAGCGCTTCCCGCGTGCCGCTGACCGGCAAGATTTGAGTTTCCGGATTAATCTGGCTTGCCGGAATCTGATAACGCTGAGCTAGCCAGTGACCAATGGTGGTTCGAAGCTCGGGCAGACCTTTGGTGTTGGGATAAGAGCCCAGGCCATGCAAATGCGTTAACAAGGCTTCCTGGATAAAATGCGGCGTGGGATGACTGGGCTCGCCAATCGATAATACGATGGGTCGTTTATCGACAGGCGGTGTCAGGCCCTGTTTCAGTTGCGTCAGTTTTTCGAAAGGATAAGGCTGTAAAGCGGATAAACCGGGCGTCATTATTTAAATGCAGTGCGGTTGCAGGCCCATGGCTTGTGCTTGTTGATAGAGCCCCATCGCTTGCGGCATATGGTTTTGCAGATTTTGTATGCGCGTGGCGTGTGAAGGATGCGTGGACATAAACTCAATCGGCTGACGCCCTTGGCTGGCTTGATCCATGATTTGCCATAAGTTGATGCTTTGTCTCGGATCAAAGCCGGCTTTGGCCATCAAATCGACGCCAATGATGTCGGCTTCGCTTTCCTGAATGCGGTTATAGGGCATCAAGACGCCATATTGGGTGCCGATTCCCAATAAGCCGACTGCGGTTTGACCTAAAGGCGTTTGCGGCGACGTGACTGCTTGAACAATGTTGACGCCCTGAGTGACGGCCATTTTCTGGGAAGCGCGTTCATTGCTGTGTTTGGCCAATACATGGCCAATTTCATGACCAATCACCGCCGCCAGTTGATCCTGATTGTTTACCAGCGTCAACATGCCGGAATGGACGCCGATTTTGTTCCCGGGAAGCGCAAATGCATTCGGCGATTTGTCTTCAAAGACAACCACTTCCCATTGGCCGCCGAGTTGCCGGACGAGGGCGCTGGCAATACAACTGGCCGCTTGGTTATAGTTTCCGTTCGTGCTGACAGCTTTTTCTTTTTTTAATGAATCAAACGCCTGCAAGCCCATTTGGTTAATTTGAGCGTCAGGCATGAAAATGAGCTGGTTTCTGCCGGTCGGGCTGGTGATGCAGGCTGATAACAGGCTGGCAATGATTAATCCAAAGCTAAATTTTCTTAACATAAGGGATCGTTGATGTTGTGATGGGCGCATTTTATCTTAAGTTTTTGGTTGGAGTTTAAAAAGATGTTGAAAGCGGTTTCATTTTGGTTCTATGCAGCTATGCTTGTTCGGTATTCTGCGATCAGGCTATTACTTTATAAAACAGGATTTAATTGCGTGATTTTAGTGTATTCTGTCACAATAACTCTTAGGCTAATGTTAATTGCAAAGGCAAATTGAATGACCGAAATAACTGAAGTACCGAGCCCCTTTTGCGGTATGGGCACTGATGATCTGACCGTTCAGGTCAATGGCACGGCGTTGAAGGTGGTTGAAAATGGTTGTGCCGTGAATACGCCCTTATTTGAGCAAACGTTGATCGATTTAAAGGCCAGGGTTAACGGAAAAGAGGTTGAGTTTGATCTTGCTGTCAGGCAAGCGGCGGCTTTACTGAAAGATACCTGTCAGCCGGTAATTGGTGGCTGCGCAACCGATGTCAATGGTATGCGCGCATTGCTGTCTCTGGCGGATCGAATGGGTGCTGTGGTCGACAATATGAATTTTACCGGCGCTCGCAACAATTTTCTGGCCTTGCAGGATTCGGGGTGGATGAACGCGACGCTGGCCGAAGTTAAAAATCGCTGTGACTTATTGCTAGTGGTTGGCACTGATCTGGAAAGTGTGGCGCCACGGTTTTTTGAACGCTATTTATGGCATAACGATGCGATGTTTGTGGACGGCCCGGAGCAAAGAGAGGTAGTTTATTTGGGAAAAGCGCCTTCTGGCCAAGCGTCGGTTTCGCCAGGTGGCAAGAAGGCTCAGGTTTTGGAATGTGCTGTTGAAGCCTTGCCCGAAGTCACCGCCGTTTTGCGCGCCCTGGTCAAAAGTCAACTGATTCGTGCGGAAGTCGTAGCGGGCATTGCTGTTTCGGATTTGCAAATGCTTGCAGACAAACTGAAGGCTGCTAACTATGGGGTTATAACATGGGCGGCCGGCGCGTTAAGTTTTCGGCAGGCCGAATTGACGGTGCAAACGCTTTCGGAAATGATTAAGGATGTCAATAATCAAAATACCCGCTGCTCAGGCTTGCCCCTGGCCGGTAAGGAAGGCGATCAAACCGCCAACCAGGTTTGCGGCTGGACGACCGGTTATCCGGCACGTACCCGCTTTAGCCGCGGTTACCCCGAATATGATCCGTATTTGAATGACACGCAGTTTTTGCTGGCTAATGATGAGGCCGATGCCTTGGTTTGGGTGCAGGCGTTTAATGTCAAGTCTGCGCCGCCGGTGACGCATTTGCCGACGATTGTCATTGGGCGTTCCGGAATGGTGTTTGAAAAAGAGCCCGACGTATTTTTCCCTGTCGGAACGCCAGGTATTGACCATGCCGGTCATGCTTATCGCATGGATAACGTGGTTGCGATACGGCTGAAAAAATTACGCGACTCTGGTTTGCCGAGTACCGCACAGGTACTTAAAGCTATTGAACAGGCTCTGTAACGCGTGCGTCCGGCAGCTTTTATTTTCGGGCTTTTTTGTCCTGCAATGGAGAAGTTATGTTGATCAAATTAACCGGCGGATGCGTTTATGATCCTGCCAGCGGCATTGATGGCAAGAAGCAGGATATTTATATCCAGGACATGCGTATTGTAAAAAAGCCAGCCAAGGATACGCCGATTGACAAAGAATATGATTTGCGAGGCAAGGTCGTGATGTCGGGTGCAATTGACATGCACACGCATATTGGTGGCGGTAAAGGCAATATTGCCCGGACTTTGTTGCCGGAAGACCATCGGCAAGACCCGGTTGCACGAACCGCCATTACCCGCTCCGGTTGTGGCCATGCGATGCCGAGTACCTTTGTGACCGGTTATCGTTATGCCGAAATGGGCTATACGGCCGGTTTTGAGCCTGCGGTGCTGCCGATCAACGCTCGTCAGGCACACATGGAAATGGGTGATATTCCGATTCTGGATAAAGGCGGTTATGTCATGCTCGGCAGCGATGATTATCTGCTGCACATGCTGACGGCCAAGAAAGATCAGAAAGCGATTAACGACTATGTGGCCTGGACGATACAGTCGGCCAAAGCCATTGGCGTCAAGGTCGTCAACCCGGGTGGCATTAATGCGTTCAAGTTTAATCAGCGCAAGCTGGATCTGGATGAACAAAACAATCATTATGGCGTAACGCCGCGCCAGATTCTGCGAGTGCTGGCGACCGCTGTTAAAGAAATCGGCGTATCTCATCCTTTGCATGTGCATGGCTGTAATTTGGGGGTGCCGGGAAATATGCAAACCACGCTGGATACCATTCAGGGTATCGGGGGCTTGCCGATGCATCTGACCCATATTCAATTTCATAGTTATGGCACCGAAGGCGATTTCAAGTTTTCGTCCGGCGCCGCGCAAATCGCTGAAGCGGTCAACCATAACAAAAATATCACGATCGATGTCGGCCAGATATTGTTCGGTCAGACCGTGACCGCGTCCGGCGATAATATGCGCCAGCATGCCAACCGTCTACATGCCAATCCGAACAAATGGGTGACGATGGATATTGAGTGCGATGCCGGTTGTGGCGTGGTGCCGTTCAAATATAAAGACCAGAATTTCGTTAACGCTTTGCAATGGGCCATTGGGCTGGAAATGTTTTTGCTGGTTAACGATCCCTGGCGGATTTTTTTGACGACCGATCATCCAAATGGCGCGCCATTTACCAGTTATCCGCACTTGATTCGTTTATTGATGGATAGAAGCTTCCGGAATGAAGTTTTATCGACGATCCATCCTGAAGCCCAGAAAATGACGACTTTGGCGTCGATTACGCGAGAATATACGCTGCAGGAAATTGCCATCATGACTCGCGCCGGTGCCGCGAAATTGATTGGCTTGCAAGATCGCGGTGGCTTGAGTCCAGGCAATTTTGCCGATATTACGGTTTACACCGAAAACGCTAATCGGCAATTGATGTTCGAGAAGCCGGATTATGTGTTTAAGGATGGCGAACGGGTCGTGCAAGACGGCAAAGTGGTCAAAACCAAATGGGGTACGACGCATACAGTCAAGCCCGACTTTGATCCATCGGTGGAAAAAGGCCTGAAAGCGTATTTCGACCGTCATCTGACGATGAAACTGGGTAACTTTAAAATCAGCGACGACGAGATTACCGAAGACGGGCGGGGCAGCTTGACGGCGCATCCATTGCGAACAGCAACATAGAACTCTGCAGAGACTGATTTTCAATGGCCACGTTAACTTTATCAGCCAGTAAACACGACATCAGAGAGCTGGACTTAAAAATTGAATTAGTTAGAGCCGAATTAAAACGGGATAATGAGCTACTTAGAGCTGAAATGAAACGCGATATGGCCGAAACCAAAGCCGAATTAATCCGCTGGATCATTGGCGCCGGATTTTTGCAAACGGCATTGATTACCGCATTACTAATTAAACTGAGTGCTGGGCTATGATAATAAACGGCGTAACAATAGACGAAACCTTCGCCGAAGCCTTTCCAATGAAAGCCACACGCGCCATTATTACCGCGCAAAATGAGAAATGGGCGATGATCTCGGCGCAAGCGATGACCGGTTTTGCCACCTCGGTGATTGCCTGCGGCTGCGAAGCGGGTATAGAACGGGTTCTGGAGCCTTCCGAAACGCCTGACGGCAGGCCAGGCGTTGCTATCATGATTTTTGCCATGGGCGGCAAAGGTTTGGCTAAACAATTGGAAACCCGGGCCGGGCAATGTGTATTGACTTCGCCAACCTCAGCCTTGTTTGCCGGCATAGAAGGCGGCATTCGCATTCCATTAGGAAAAAACCTGCGTTATTTTGGCGATGGCTTTCAAATTTCCAAGTTGATTTCAGGCAAACGCTATTGGCGTATTCCGGTTATGGATGGCGAGTTTTTAGCTGAAGCGACGACCGGGCAAGTTGATGCCGTGGGCGGCGGTAATTTTTTGGTGCTGGCCGAATCGCAACCGCAGGCTTTGGCCGCCTGCGAGGCCGCGATTGAAGCCATGCGCAAGATTCCCAATGTGATCATGCCGTTTCCGGGCGGTGTGGTGCGTTCAGGTTCCAAAGTAGGTTCCAAGTATAAAGCCCTTAACGCATCGACCAATGATGCGTTTTGTCCCACCCTGAAAGGCATGACCAAATCCGATTTGTCGCCCGAAATTGAATCGGTCATGGAAATCGTCATCGATGGCTTGACTAAAGCCGACATTGATAAAGCGATGAAAGCAGGCATTCAGGCCGTCTGTGATTTGGGCGCAGAAAACGGTATCAAACGCATCAGCGCCGGTAATTATGGCGGTAAGCTCGGACCCTTCCATTTTCATTTGCGGGAGATCATGGCATGAGCGCATTGACCTTTAAATTGAAATACAGGCCTGATCAGCGTGTGGATATGTCGCCTGTGGTGGGTCATCGCTTAGAAGGTTTGGAATTGCCTGCTATTGCAGCGATTGAACTGCAATGCGGCAAACGCAAATTGCGCGTAGACCAGTTGTTTACGATCTCCGGCTACGATGCGCAGAATATTGTGATCAGCAATAGCTTTGGCAAGCTTGATTTTATCGGCAAGGAAATGATAGGCGGCCGTATTGCCGTGGAAGGTGATGCCGGCGCTTATCTGGGCATGAGTATGAAAGCCGGTGTCATTAAAGTATCCGGTAGTGCTGGACTTTATGCCGGCTGCGAAATGAAAAACGGTTTTCTGGAAATTGCCGGGGATGCCGGCGATTTTCTGGGTGCGGCTTTGCCGGGCAACAAGATGGGCATGAAGGGCGGCACCATTCTGGTCAAAGGTAATGTTGGCGAGCGTGCCGGCGATCACATGCGGCGCGGCAATATTCTGATCGAAGGCAGTGCCGGCGATTATTGCGGTTCGCGAATGACTGCCGGAACGATTGCGGTGATGGGGCAAACTGGCCGGTATTTGGGTTATGCAATGCGGCGCGGAACCTTATTGTTATGGCATCATCCGCAGTTATCGGCCAGTTTCAATGATTGCGGCTCGCATACCTTGGCGTTTTTGCCGATTTTGTTTGCGTCCTTTAAACGATTGGATTCCCGTTTTGCCGATGCAGCGGCAGCTTTCAACCGAGTGCAGCGCTATGCCGGCGATATGTCGGAAATGGGACGTGGCGAGGTGTTGGTCAGGATTTGATGTTAAAGCCTGATGATGCACGATCAAAACTTCAAAAATCTGATTCTCGATTATCCCAGAAGAGCGTTAGCATTTTTCGTCGCTAAAGAATTTGGCGCTCGTTATTTTCCCTTCAGACAGCGACCTGCCTAATTAATTCTCAAACGTTGCCAGTAGTACATGGTTTCATGCAACGTTGTCTCTGATTCCGAAAAAAGCAAAAATATTCACTAATACGTCACAAAGTTGAATAACCGGCCTGATGTAAGCGGTCCAAGTTTGTTTAAATTAGTTTGCTGGCGTAGCTCGTTATACAGCGCGCCATAACAGGCACTAATTTAAACCGCTAATTTTTAGCTGGAGAAAACAGCTATGGGATATTTTTTTAAAGCCTATTCAGGTTCTTGCCGCTTATTAAAACAAACGCTGATAGTTCTATTATGCAGCTTTTTTAGTTCCAACGCTCATGCGGCATGGGAATACTATTGGTGGAATCGGGGTGGTTTTAACTGTTTAGGCCCAGGGAGTCCTGGCGGTCCGTCTTTTCACACGAATTCATTACAGGGAACCCTGGCGCTTACGCTACAAAAATCCAAAGAAACCAACCTGGCCAATCCGGGCTATTGCATTACGCTTAAATTTCTTCGCCCTGCCGGGGCGCCTTATTTTGATGACAACTATCCCCAATTTCCTTGGGTAATTCCCGTTGAGGGGCAAACAGGACCTGAGGGTGGCAATCGCTATTTCACCGATATGATTCGGATCAAAGGCACCGGCCTCCATCCCAAAAATACCGGTTTGACTTGCTCTGTAGGGAGTTCCATTAATCCGGGGACAGGTAATAAATTTGATCGCATAAGCGACTTTTCCGGTCATTTAAGCGAAGCGAATTTATCTTTCGAGCGCATCTACAATAGCATGACCTTCTTTCTAAGCAATGACATCGGCTGGGGTTGGACTCATAACTATTCGGCTCGGTTAGGCTTTTCACCTAACGGCAGCCGCGTTTCAATAGCAAGGCCTGACGGTAAAATTTTCGTGTTCAGGGCAGTCAATGGCCGCTGGCTGTCTGATGCGGATATTCAAGATGAACTGCTGGAATTAAAAGGCCCGGCGGGGGTGCGGACAGGTTGGCGCTATCGGGTTGCAGCCAATAATTCCGAAGAGCTGTTTAATACGATGGGGCGACTGATTTCCATCACTGATGTAACGAGTTATAGCCAAACCTTAACTTACAGTGATTCAATGACGCCCGCCGTAATTGCCCAGGCGCCGGGTTTGCTGATCCGCGTTACTGATACCTTTGGTAAGCAGCTGAATTTTACCTATGATGGTGATAAGCGCCTATCAACTCTGTCCGACCCGGCCGGTAATGAAACCAACTATCAGTATGATGCGGCCGGCAATCTGAAAACCGTTATATATCCTGATGATACACCTGACGATTTAAGCAACAACCCGAAAAAAACCTATGTTTACGGCAGCGATAGCGGTGAGTTGGCAAATACCGGCCATGTCGATCAAGCCAATGGTTTAACCGGTATTATCGATGAAACCGGCAGTCGATATGCGACCTATCAATACGATGCCACGGGCAAGGCCATTGCTACTGAACTCGCGGGCGGCGTTGGAAGGTACTCGTTAGCTTTTAGTGCCGATGGCGCTTACACTGCTGTTACTGATCCTTTGGGTTCCATTTATACGACCTATTTCACAACGATAGGGGACGTTGTAAAGCCGGTCAGCCATTCACAACCGGCAGGGTCCGGCTGTAATGCGTCGATCCGTGCAATAACCTATGATGTCAATGGTAATGTGGCTTCCCGAACGGACTTCAACGGTAATCGCATCAACTATGGTTATGACTTAACGCGTAATCTTGAAATAAGCCGCACCGAAGGTTTAACACTCAACAGTGCAAGCACGTCCGAAAGTCGGACGATCAAGACCGAGTGGCATCCAACCTTCAGGTTGCCAGTTAAAGTCTTGGAGCCGGGCCTGGAAACGACTTATACCTATGACAACAAAGGCCATGTCACCCATAAAAGTGTAAAAGATACGATTAATCATAAAACACGGGATTGGCATAGCCAGTACAGCTATTCGACTTCCGGTATTTTATTGCAAAAAGTGGAGGATGGGCCGCGTATTGATATATCCGATACAGTCACTTACGATTATTATCCGGAAGATGCGGACTGTACCGGCGGTCATTTCGGGTGCCGGGGGCAGTTAAAGCAAATTACCGATGCATTGGGCCATATTACCCGTATCAGCCGTTATTCGGCAAACGGCCAGCCGGAAGTGATAATCGACCCGAATGGGCTCACAACAACGATGACGTACGATGCCCGGCAACGATTGGTTTCTTATGATGCCGGCGGTGAAGTGACCACGTATGGTTACGATCCCGCAGGTTTGTTGACTCGTGTGACCGAGCCGAGTGGTGAGTCTGTGACTTATCATTATGATGACGCGCATCGTTTAATTCAAATCCGTGATCAATCAGGCAACACCAGGCGCTATACCCTGGATAAGGCCGGCAACCGAATCAAGGACGAGCTAGCCGATCCTCACGGTCAATTAGCGCGCAGCCAGAGCCGGGTTTATGACGCGTTAGCGCGTTTACAAAACTTGTCCTTGCCGCACTGAGGACTTGCCATGATGAAATCGATCGCAGAAACAAACTATCGATGGCTTGTTTTAACTATGATGGTCCTATTGATGCCCGGTATCACTGCGGCGGCCGCGAAACTGACCGTTATCTCGTCTGGAACCGGTAGCGGGACAATTATAAGTTTCCCGGCCGGCATCAATTGCGGTAATACATGTCATTTTCTTTTTAAAAAGAACGCCAAAGTAACGCTCACTGCCTTGCCTGATCCCGGATCAACGTTTGTTGGCTGGTCCGGGGCTTGCCGCGGTGCTGAATCGACTTGTCGATTAAAGGTGAAGAAGGCTAAAACGGTAACGGCAAATTTTGCGGCTACGCTTGTTCCATTAACGATAACCAGGTCAGGCAGCGGAACAGGCACCATCACCAGTTCGCCTGCGGGCCTTAACTGCGGGTCTATCTGTTCGACCACTTTTAGTCAGACTCATGAGGTTACATTAACCGCCCAAACTGAGACAGGCTCCCTATTTAATGGCTGGTCCGGCGCTTGTAGCGGTATGGATACGACTTGTACGATCACAATGGATCAGGCACAAAGCGTCAATGCCGACTTTAATTTAAGCAAGATCGCCTTGTCCATTAGAAAGTTTGGATCGGGTTCGGGCTTAGTTTCGAGTTTTCCATCAGGCATCGATTGCGGCGGCGCTTGCATTTTCGACTTTGATACTAATACCGTGGTTAACCTGACGGCAACACCAGTCCAGGGTTCGACGTTTGAAGGGTGGCTCGGTGCTTGTAGCGACACCAATCCGTCTTGTACCCTTACCTTAAATCAGGCGCAAAACCTATATGCCAAGTTTTCAGCACCGTCAATAACGACTTACCACTACGACGCCAATGGCAACATCACGCAAATCACCGATCCTTCAGGCAATATCCGGCAATTTCAATATGACAATCTGAATCAGCTGATTCGCCAGTTGGAGCCCAATCCAAGCGTGATCGGCTCAACTTCAGGGCAAATCGATATTGAGTATGACCTTCTGGGACAAGTGGCTCGGCTTATCGATCCACGTAACGTGACAACGGATTATCAACTTGACGGTTTTGGCAATGTCTTAAGCCAGAGCAGTCCTGATACAGGCCTTAGTCTTAATACATACGACGAGGCCGGCAATCTGAAAACCCATACCGACGCCCGTGGTAAAACGGCGACTCACAGCTACGACAGCCAAAATCGGTTGATCCAGGCCGTTTATGACGACCAAACCCTCACTTATGGGTGGGATACTTGCAACAACGGCATTGGCCGTTTATGTGGATTTGCCACAGATCATGCGAGCCAAGATTTCAGCTATGACGAGCATGGCCGTATTAGCGATAGCAGCCAAACCGTCGGCGCCGTCATGCTAAACTTTACCTATCGCTATAACAGCACCGGTCAATTACAGCAGACTACACTGCCCAGCGGCCATGTGATCCGCTATAGCTGGCAACATGATCGTATGGAAACAATCCAATTAAACGGCCAAACCTTAATCAGTCAAATCGATTATGAACCGGACGGGCAAATCAGACGATGGATATGGAACAATGGCACAACCAGCGAGCGACATTATGACTTGGCCGGCCGCCCCGTTGTCATTACTTTGGGCAATCAAGAACAAAGCGCCTTACCGGCAGCGCGCCATTATCATTATGATGCGGCCAGCCGTGTTATCGGCATGGTTGATGAGCAAGACCCTCGTCTTGACCGCATCTACCAGTATGATGGACTGGAACGGCTGATTTCGGATCAACACGGCGCCTTGACTATTAATCAGTTTGATTACGCCTATGACTTGAGTGGCAATCGGATCAGTAGAATCCAGAACAATACGCGCATTGAAACGCACGGCATCGATCCGGCCAGTAATCGGCTGCAACAAAAAACGACTCTTCAACAAACCCTTAATTACAGCTATGATGCGGCGGGTCATTTGATCGGTGACGGTACCTTCAGTTATGGCTACAACGCCGATGGCCGTCTGATCAGCGCCACCGGGCCAAATCTTGTTGCCCGCTACAGCTATAATGCCCTTGGCCAGCGTGTCAGTAAAACTGTCAATGGCATCACGCGTTTATTTGCTTATGATGAACAAGGTCATCTGGCCGGCGAATACGATGACGCGGGACATAGCCTTCAGGAAATTATCTGGCTGGACGACCTGCCAGTCGCTTTACTCAAACCCGCTGATCCGCAAGGTTCGATAATTGAGCTCTACTATATCCACAGCGACCATCTGGCGACACCGAGGAAAATTACTCGATCAATTGACAACCGGGTTGTCTGGACTTGGGAATCGGAAGCATTCGGCGCCAGTCAACCCAACCAGAACCCGTCCGGCTTGGGCGAGTTTGTCTTCAACCTGCGTTTCCCCGGGCAATACTATGACCCGGAAACGGGCTTGTTTTATAATCTCAATCGGGATTATGACCCAGAAAATGGACGTTATATTGAAAGTGATCCGATTGGTTTGGCGGGTGGGATTAATACGTATGCTTATGTTAATGGGAATCCTATAAATAGGACTGACCCACTTGGATTAAGTGACCTAATTTATAACAATAATACGAAAACTTTAACAGTCATAAATGGTAGTGGGAGTGTTGTAGATGTTTTTCCGGCCGGTAATAATGCGCAAAGAAATAGCCGGGGGCCTTGGGAGACAGGAATCTTTAACTATGCTTATCACACTACTCACCCTGACGACTCGCCGGACAGCTCGTATGGATCAAATGGCAATTTTATATTTAATGTTCCCGGGTGTATCGGTTGTGGCGTGCATTCAGGACGAACTAACAAAAAAGACCGTGCTGGTCGATCAGGAACTGAGTTTGCTACGAAAGGCTGCATTCGGACAACCGATGATGCAACATCACTTATTCAACAGCTAATAGAGCGTGGTGACAGTTTAAAGACTTTAAAGGTCGTACGCTAGCAGAAGGTGAAATATGCGAATATTAGAAGCGATATTTTTAATTTTTATTTTGTATTTTAGCCTATCAATGATAGCGTTTGCTGGTGTTTGTAACCGTGAAGATGCAATTACGGCTGAAACAGAAGCTTCTACGTTGTCTGATTGGACTGCGGTTTTTGATTCGTATAAAAAATATTCTGCCTGTGACGACGGAGCTATTTGGGAGGGATATAGCGAAACGATAGGGCGTCTACTTGCAAAGGATTGGGAGCATATTTCAGATCTTCATCAGCTTTGTACTAAAAATGGTGAGTTTAAAAAATTTGTTTTAAAGCATATTGATGAAACAGTGCCGAGCGAATATTTAGACGAAATCATAAAGAACACGCAGTTACGTTGTCCCTCTGAACTGAAAAAATTTTGTCTGTCTATAGAAAATGCAGCAAACTATAAATGAACTGCTAAAAATAACATATAAAACATGAAGCCAAGGCTGTAAGGCGCACTAACCAGCGGACAGTGCGCCGTATTAAATTTGCACGGAGGTAATGAAAAAAATGGATTACCGTCGAGTCTGGTATCCAGGCGGCACCTATTTTTTTACCGTCAACCTGCTGCAACGGAAAGCCAATGATCTGTTGGTGCGGCACATAGATGAGTTGCGGACTGTTGTGAAAGGCGTGAAGGCAAGGCACCCATTCAAGATACATGCTTGGGTGGTGTTGCCGGAGCACATGCACTGCGTCATCGAGCTTCCGCCGGACGATGCCGACTATGCCACCCGTCTGATGCTGATAAAAATGCGATTTTCCAAGGCCCTGCCTCAAACCGAAAGAAGGTCGGCGGTCAGGATAAGCCGCCGGGAGCGCGGGATATGGCAGCGTCGCTATTGGGAGCACCTGATAAGGGACGAGGCCGATTACCGGGCGCATTTGGATTATATCCACTATAACCCGGTCAAGCATGGTTTGGTAAAGACAGTAAAAGACTGGCCCTACTCGACTTTCCATCATTGGGTAAAGCAGGGCGTTTATTCCTTGGCTTGGGGCGGCTGTGAAGGGGATTTGTACGATGAATAAACGGGATCAATACGGCGCACTGCCCGCTGGTTAGTACGCCTTACGGCCTTGGAAAGCAACCCCAGCAAACAACGAAAATATATTGACTTTACTGGCCATTATGCCAATCTTAGCGAAGCCGAGGTGATGGCGTATCAACAACACTATCTTGTTATCGCGGAAGAATTTATCGGGTTGGTGCAACTACTCCGAGAAAAATTGAAATAGCCGCAACATCCATCCCAAAAATAACATATAAAACATGAAGCCAAAGGTACTGGTCATCACAACGCTCTATCCCAATGCAATCCAGTTTAGACATGGTATTTTTGTTGAGACTCGGATCAAGCATTTGCAGCAGAGTGGTCAGGTCAATATTACGGTTATCGCGCCGGTTCCCTGGTTTCCTTTTAATAGTGAGCATTTTCCGGTTTATGCCAAATATGCCGAGATACCCAGGCAAGAAGTTAGATATGGCTTAAATGTTTATCATCCGCGCTATCTGGTCATTCCAAAGATCGGCATGCTGCTGACGCCTTTTTTTCTGGCATATTCCATTTATCGCGAAATTAAACAGCTTTTAAACCACAGTCATCAGTTTGATCTGATCGATTGTCATTATTATTATCCTGATGGGGTAGCCGCCGCCATCGTATCAAAAATATTCAAGTTGCCATTGGCGATAACAGCCCGTGGCAGCGACATTAACTTAATAGCAGATTTCTTTTTACCCAGAAAAATGATGCTTTGGGCCGGCAAAGTAGCAACGTTGAATAATGCCGTTTGTGAAGCGCTTCGGCAGCGCATGATTGAGATTGGCATAAAACCAGAAACCACACGGGTTTTTCGCAATGGCGTTGATCTGGATTTATTTATCCCTCTGGACAGAAATCAACTGCGAAAAAAATGGCAGATTCAGGATAAGCTATTAGTGAGCGTGGGCAATCTGATTGAGCTTAAAGGGCATCATCTGATTATTCAGGCGATGATTTCGCTCACCGATTATCGGCTTTTTATTGTCGGCGCAGGTGAGTGGGAAGATAAACTTAAGGCGATGACAGTGATGCTCGGTCTGGAAGATCGGATTCGCTTTTTAGGCGAGCGAAAGCAGGAAGAATTGGTTGAGTTATACAATTGTGCCGATGCATTGGTACTGGCTTCTAGTCGCGAGGGCTGGGCCAACGTGTTGCTGGAAGCTTTAGCCTGCGGTACGCCTGTGGTCGTGACCAATATTTCAGGTACGCCAGAAGTGATTGCGGCGCCAGAAGCCGGTGTGTTATGCGATGAAAGAAGTGCCGAGGGAATAGTCGATGGCGTGTGCCGTTTATTCGAAAATTATCCCAGCAGAAAAGAAACTAGACTTTATGCGGAAAAGTTTTCATGGCAGGAAACCACGGATGGCATTGTAAAAGCTTTTACGGAGCTTGCCGCTAAAACCGCCTTACGCTAAGGATTAGCCCATCATCCCAGGAATAGTTGATCAAATATGCGCGACATTGCAGTAACCCTTATTTGCATCGCTGGCTGGATTTATACCCTGAAAAGGCCCTATATCGGCATATTGCTGTGGTCCTGGCTGAGCTATATGAATCCGCATCGCTTATGTTATGGATTTGCGTTAAATGCGCCCCTCGCACAAATAACTGCTTTGGTCTTAATGGGCTCGATGTTGTTATCTAAGGAAACGAAAAAATTTCCGATTAACGCGCTAACGTTTATCTGGATTATTTTTATTCTGTTCATGGGTGTCACGACTTTTTTTGCCTATTTTCCTGATGCAGCCGCTTTTCAATATAAACAGGTCATTAAAATTCAGCTCGTTGTTTTTTTAACCATGATGCTGATAACCGACATGGAAAAGTTGAACAAACTAATCTGGGTGATTGTGTTATCGATTGGCTATTACAGTGTAAAAGGCGGTGTGTTTACTCTGTTAACAGGAGGGGGTTATAGAGTCTGGGGACCCGAGGGAACGTACATAGAAGAAAATAATGCGTTGGCAATTGCAATACTGATGACAATTCCCTTGATGATTTATCTGTATCAAATTAATAATAAGAAGTGGGTAAGGCAGTGTTTAGTTGCAGCAATCGTTCTCAGTTTATTTACCGTTCTCGGTAGTCAATCGCGGGGGGCATTGCTAGCAATTTCAGCCGTGGGCGCTTTTTACTGGACAAAAAGCCGTAGCAAGGTTGTTTCTGGACTCTTTATTGCCATCATGGCAGTGGCCTTGTTGTCGTTTATGCCGGAAACCTGGTATAAACGAATGGACACCATCAATACTTACGAACAGGATGGCTCGGCAATGGGGCGAATCAATGCCTGGAAATATGCTTATAACGCCGCAAATGATAATTTGTTGGGTATGGGCTTTGAATCCTGGGAAGTAGAAACTTTTTCTTTGTATGCGCCAAATCCTAATGATGTTCATGCAGCCCATAGCATTTACTTTACCATTTTGGCCGATCATGGTTGGATAGGTTTATTTTCCTACTTGCTGATTTATTATTTGACTTGGCGCAAGCTAGTGGTAATTATCAAGCAAACAAAAATTGATACTGAACGAATAAACATACATATTTTAGCGAAAATGCTGCAGGTTGGTTTTATTGCCTATTTTGTAGGAGGGGCATTTCTAAGTTTGTCTTACTTTGATTTGCCCTGGCATTATGTCGCGATTGTTATTATTTTGGGCCAACAAATAAAATTGAAACATGGCGGGGCAGTTACTAAAAAATATATTCAAGGTCTTTAGGCTTAAACTCAGGATATGAATACTTCAATGCAATGAATAGTGGATTTTAGAGTAATGAAAAATTAATGGTTTTCACGTTTTATCTTATTAACAATAAGTAGTAGGTAATAATTTTTGACTAGTGTTCGTCGTTCATTAGCTGTCTCTTTGTTTAGCCGATATATTCAAATAGGCGTTCAATTAGTTTCATACTTTATATTGGCTAGGCTTCTAACGCCTGATGATGTTGGCCTGTTTTCGGTAGCATCTGCCGCAATTGGCATTGCACAGGTCTTTAGAGAGTTTGGTGTTGGTAGTTATTTAATACAAGAGAAGGAGTTAAATAAAAGCAAGATAGCCACGGCTTTTACACTAACATTGCTTTTAGGATGTCTATTTTTTTTGCTGTTATATGTTTTTGCACCCTATATTGCCGCTTTCTACAAGGACGATAGGCTTATTAATGTATTTCGGCTGCTTTCCTGTAATTTTTTAATTATTCCGTTAAATTCTACTTCATTGAGTCTTTTACGTCGGGATATGCAGTTTGGTGCGATATTCTGGATTACAATCATAGCATCTATAGTAGGGCTCAGCGTTGCCGTTAGTCTTTCGTACTATGGCTATGGCTATAACAGTTTGGTCTGTTCATCTCTAGCTAATACTTTATCGACGGCGATTGCGGTCAGCTTTTTTCGCCGAGGTGGCATGTTTCATCATCTTACATTGTGCGAATGGAAAGCGATGTTTTCGTTTGGTTCACAGGTTACGTTTACCAGCATTACCAACGAAATATCAGCTAATGCTAATGACCTGATTCTTGGCCGGATATTGGGATTTTCTGCAACTGGTATCATTAGCCGAGCGCAAGGAATTATGTATTTGTTTCACCGAGATATCACCGCATCCATTCGTAGTGTTGCATTTCCTGCCTTTGCAAATGCACATCGTGAAAATCGCGATCTTGAAAATGATTTTATTAAAGCCGTGACGATCTTAACCGTTTTTGCCTGGCCATTTTATGGATTTTTTAGCCTATATCCCGTCGAAGCGTTGCGGCTGTTTTTTGGGCCTCAATGGGATGAGGCGGGGCCATTAGTTCCCTGGTTTTGTGCTGCAGGTGCGGTAGCGGCTACATGTTCGTTAATACCCACTTTATTGCCGGCACTAGGTGGGGTTAAGTATCTAGTTAGATTACATCTTTTGGTTGACCCCTTGCGTGTTATCACTTTTGCTGTGGCGACTTATATATTCAAAACTTCAGAAGTCTTTGCCATTACCTTTTTTTTGTTTTTTTCGTTTTCGATGCCTCTACTTTACTATTTTAAAAATAAACTTCTACCTACTCGCTATAAGTTATTGGCTTTGGGATTGGTAAAAAGCTTACTGGCTTCGCTGTGCGCATTGGCATTACCAGTATGTTTAGTTGGATGGGTATGGCTGGATTTCACCGGGATTGTTCATGGTTTTGTTCATGAAAATTTGGCTTGGATTTATAAAGCACCGGGCACTCGGTTTCTTAAAGATTGGATATTAATTCCTATCGGCGTAATGATGATACCCTGCTGGGTAATGGGCTTAATAATTTGCCGCCATCCTTTAGCTGATGAAACGGCATTTCGAAAAATCGTTTTTTATCGAATCTGGAATTAAAGTGGGAAAAGTAAATTCAAATACAGAAAATCGTTCGTACTGCATTAAAAGTATTTGTTATGTGTTGGTAAGTTTTCCGCAAGTGAGTGAAACCTTTATCAGCGAAGAAGCGCAGTCGCTCCAAAGTTTTGGTATTGATATGTGTGTGTTTGCATTTGAGCAAGGTAATTTTGATGTAGTACACCATAGCGCTAAGGCATTGTTAAAACAAAATAAAGTTCGATATCTTCAAGATTGGTCGCGATTGCAATTAATTTGGGCCCTTGTAGAGTTATTTTTAAAAAAACCTAAAACGGTATTAAATACCTTGAGAAAAGCACTAAAAAGCTCTGAGCGGTGGCGCTATATTCAAGCATTGCCTTATGCCCTTGAGTTATTAAAAAATAAAACTGACTATATTCATGCGCACTTTGCCGATAATAATTTGTGTTTTGCTGCAGTGTTGTCGGAATGGGCAGATATTCCGTTTGGCTTTACCATGCACGGCTATGATTTGCGAAATGATCCGCTTACGATACCAGTACTTTCATCTTTAGCCAATCAAGCAAGCGCGATTGTCACGGTCAGCGAATATAACAAGCGTTATATGATAGAAAAATATTGCTTAAAGCCAGAGCAAATTTATGTCGCTTATAATGGCATTCGGGCCGAAATATTTCAGCCAAGCCCTAAGGGAATTGAGCATCCAGTTCTAAATCTAATTAATGTCGGACGTTTAGTGCCGATCAAAGGCCAGGATATTTTACTTGAAGCACTGCATCGTATTCGAGAGCAGGGTTGTGTTGTGCGATTACGCATAATTGGGGGTGGCCCTTTGCGTAATGAACTGGAAGCGCAAGCGCAGCGCCTTAATGTGCTGGATTGTGTTGAATTTATGGGTGCGCAATCTCAGGAAGTAGTGTGCCAATGTTTAAACGAGGCTGACGTATTTGTCATGCCTAGTCGGAGTGAGGGATTTGCTGTTGCTTGTCTGGAAGCAATGGCGATGGAATTACCGGTTATTGCCAGTAATGTAACAGGATTTCCTGAGGCCATTACAAATTATGAAACCGGTATTTTGGTTCAATCAGAAAATGCGGTGGAACTTGCTGAAGCAATTATTTGGATGATAAAGCATCCAGAGCAGCGTAGGGAAATGGGTAAAAAGGGAAGGGAAAAGGTGCTGGCCAAATTTACACGGGAAAAGGTAACAGAAGGTTTGTTAAATTATTGGCAAAATTCAATTTAACTCAAGTTTTGTATGAATTCAAACATCCATTTTTCAAGTACATTTACTCGATTGTCCCAACTGTTTTGTATGGCGAGGGCTTTTCTTTGTTCTGGGGTTCCAACGCCGCCATTAGTAAGTGCGTTGTCGATTGCTGCAATCCATTCGGCTTCGCCGTTTGCTATGTCAACAATATCAGCAAAATGAGTTTTAATTGCGTTTATTGGAGATGAAATGGTTGGTTTTCCCATGGCTAAATATTCATTAACTTTTAATGGGTAGCCATCAAAATACCACTCATCTTCTTTTATTCGGTAGTTCATAGTTGTTACATCGGCATGGCTAATATAGCTTGGGATAAGAAAACGCGATTTTTCACCTAAAAAATGAACGTTTTCCAGTTGTTGACATGTTAAAAAAGCGTTGGAAAGCAACATATTTGAATTAAATTCGTTTTGATACACAGGACCTATCAACACCCAGTGCCACTGAGGACGCTTTTTTGCAATTTTTAAAATTAATGGCAAATCAATTTTTCGATTAATTGTACCGGTATTGACAATGCGAGGATGGGGAATATTGAGTAAATCTGAGGGGCAAGGGCAGTTTATGTTGGCATTAAATAGGTCAGTGTCGACACCATTGTGTAGTATTTTTATTTTGGTGTGTAAATTGGTGGGTAAATCTACTACCATTGATTCAGAAGATGCTGTAATCAGATCAGCTCTGGCAAGGGTTTTTTCATACATTTCGTTTTTTAAGCTGTCCCATCCTCCAGATTTTTGAAAAGAATCATATATATGAAAAATCACAAAGTCTGAGTTTAATGCTTTGATATAAGGCCAGAATGAGGGATGGAAAATGAAGCTGATATTTCGAGTACTTGTTCGATTAATACGTAGTGATTTTTTTAATTGATTAATATGATAGGAAATAGCCAATTGATCGTATACAAGATTCGTTTCCCATCGTGGCAACAATTTTCCTGGAAAATGTACACAAATATTGTCTGAAAATTCTGTTTTTCCGAAAAGGGGCGACTGTTTCCAAGTTTCATTATGTCGTTTCCAAATGTCTAATGCACCATGACTATAAACTATGGGCCAACCACGTTTACCTAACCGTGATAGAAGTTGCTGTCTATTCATCCATTGGGATTCATGCCAGGGATGGGGGGCAAAAGCGATAATAGGCAGTTTGTTCATAAAAGATTGTCTGATTTAAAGTATTTATTTTTACGTCCTACAAATATAAGCCAGCCACTTACTTTATCGAAATCGCCTAAACCTAGTATGCTATATTATTTAAAAAGTGATGAATAAGGAATTTCTTAGTTCAGACATATGTTTTGTCGATGCTTTTATTTTCGCAAGTTTTAGTAAATGATAGACACAAATAATTTAAAGATACTTTTTGTTAAAATTTTTCTCAGTTATGACGACATAGCTTTTTGCCACGCATTGAAAACGTTGGGTATTTCTGCTAACGATTCAGTTATGGTGCATTCATCATGGAATCCTCGTAATGGTTTTAAAGGGCGGCCCATCGATATGATAAATGCCATTAAAAGTGTGGTTGGGACGAAAGGGTTAATCTCCATGCCTTCCTTAACCTATCAAAATGAAAGCTCCAAAGCATTTTTGATGCGAAATCAGCTCATGGATGTTAGGCGCTCGCCTTCCAAGATGGGGCTGTTGTCTGAAGTATTTCGTCGCGGCAAGAATGTTTATCGCAGCCTTAGCCCTACACACCCGATGTTAGCTTGGGGTGATAAAGCCGAATGGTTCGTTTCTGATCATGATAAAGCCATAAGCCCATTTGGACAAGAATCCCCTTTTGATAAGTTGTTACAATTAAAAGGCAAGATATTATTGATTGATGCAACATTTTCAACCATTACTTTCACACACTTTTTAGAGGATAGAATAGCATCGTTTTTGCCTTTTCCTCTTTATGAAAAGGAAGCCATTGTTGGTACGGTTGCTGATTATGAAGGGAATGTTAAGCAGGTGGCAGTAAAGGTGCTCAGTGAAGAAGCTAATAAAAGGCGCAAAGAACAGATATTAATTAGTGAATTAGAAAGAAATAAATTAATAAAAAAAATAAAAATTGGAAATACCCGGTTATCAATTATTGACGCTTATGAAATGACTTGTTGTGTGGATCAGATGACAAAGCGCAATATGTTATTTTTTGACTGATGACAACATTCTCGGTTACTCAGCTTAAATTAGGAAAAAAGTTATTATGGATCTTAGCGAGCGGTTTAGAGCCTTTCATGAACGGCTTGGGTTTGGTCGGGCATCAGAAATAAAGGATGTTCGAATACATTTGGATGCTGTCATTGACTGGTTATGTTATGCCCAGGACGTTACCTCTGATGATGGAGTGTCACAAACCTATTTGGTGAAAAGTCATCATTGGGCCAATTCTTATCCTGAGACAACGGGTTACATCATTCCAACTTTTTATAGTTATGCGCATTTGACAAAGCGTGACGATATACGAAAAAGAGCCAAACAAATGGCTGATTGGGAGTGTGAAATTCAAACGAATTGTGGAGGCGTGCTTGCAGGTGCAATTGGCGATTCTGATCAACCGACAATTTTTAATACCGGTCAGGTGTTATTTGGTTGGGTGAGAGCATTTGAAGAAGAAAACGATGAGCGTTATCTACAAGCGGCCATAAAAGCGGCTAATTGGCTGTGCGATGTACAGGACGATGACGGTTGTTGGCGGCGATTTGGCTCTCCGATGACGAATAAGTCAATAAACACTTACAATACACGGTCTGCATGGGGTTTATTACGAGCTTATCAGGTGACAGATGAAAAACGATTCTTGAACGCAGCGATTAAAAATATAGAGTGGGCGATGAATCAGCGTCAGAATAATGGTTGGTTGGCGCAGAATTGTTTGCAAGACGATGCTCAGCCATTTCTTCATACAATCGCCTATGCCATGCGAGGGATTATGGAGGTGGGCGCATTTACGCAAAGGCAGGATTTTATTGACCAAGCGATTCTAATGGGGGATGCATTAATTAATGAATTACCAAAAAATGGATATATGCCCGGCCGTTTTGATGCTAAATGGGCGCCAACCGTTAAATGGTCTTGTTTAACCGGTGATGCCCAAATTGCAATCAATTGGAGTCGTTTATTTCAATTAACGGGTGAAGAGAAATATCGGGATGCGGTTAAATGCATTCTGCATTTTTTAAAATCCACACAGAAATTAGATGGAGACAAAGCTGAACGAGGAGGCATTAAAGGCTCTTATCCAATTGACGGTGGCTATCATCCCTGGCAATATCCAAACTGGGCCAGCAAGTTTTATGCGGATGCGCTTATGTTGGAAATGAGTATTGATAATACTGAAAGTGCTAACTGGACATTTACGAATGATGGCTAGTTTTTTTAGTATGTTAATGTAAAGATTCTGTAATAGATTCTTGATTGGTTGATTAAACAATTAATAGCTATTTATTTTGTAAATGATTTTGTTTACACAAGAAACTAAATCTTCTATTTGCAAAGAAAATGATTCGCTTGATTTACATTTCAATTCGTCTGGCCATTTAAAGTTTCCCGTTATTGATGCTATTAGGGGATGGGCAATTTTTTTAGTCATCATTGCCCATACCGGCGGTATGTTCAAGTTGATGCCTTGGCCCTTAAAAAAAATGACAAATATGGGTTGGTTTGGCGTTCAGCTATTTTTCCTGGCAAGTGGTTTTACACTGTTATTATCCTGGCATCGCCAAATTGCCAATTGGCGGGAAAAAGTAATCAAATTTTTTATTCGTAGGTTTTTTCGTATTGCACCCATGTATTATTTTGGGGCGCTTTTATATTTTTTAATTCGTCCACCGGAGAAATTTGATCTTGGCCAGCTTGCAATCAATTTGGCCTTTTTAAATTCATGGTCACCTATTCATATGTCGACTGTAAATGAAGGTTGGCAAGTTGTTCCTGGCGGGTGGAGCGGAGCATAGGTGTAGAATTTAGTTTTTATTTTTTATTTCCACTTTTAGCTTTTTATGTAAATTCATTAATAAAAAGCTTTGTGTTTTTTTTATTGGGGCTAACGATTTCTTTTTCAGCTTATTTCGTTACCGTTCATTATTATGAATCCTTGTATGGTGAGCAAGCTGCCGATAATTTCTTATTTTTTTGGTTACCGAATCAAATCGGAGTTTTTGCCTTATCATTTGTTTTATTTTTTGTAATTAATGTAAGAGATAATCCGTTAATTTTCAGTTTTCGAGAACACTGTAGTAAGCCTTTAATTACCGTAATTCTATTCTGTGTTGTGATGGTACTCTCCCAACTCGGTATTAGTAAGCATTTTACACAATCAATGCCTTGGCTTCCGACCCATTATGTTATTTCCATTGTTTTTTTTATTTTGTTCATCGGTCTTTACAGCAAAGCTCCTTCTATTTTTGTAAATAAGTTTTTTACAAGATTAGGTGAGGTAAGTTTTAGCGCCTATGTGCTTCATTTTGCTGTTATTCAAGGTTGTCAGTCTTTATTATATACATTCTTTTTTACTGCTAGAGACTGGGAGTCTATTTTATATTTTGGTTTGGTATTGCCATTTGTTATTTTAATGACCTATTTGTTTTCAAATTATACTTATAGGTTTATTGAGATGCCTTTTATTGCTTTAGGCCGTAAAATTTCAAAAATACGATTTTAATATTAAGACGGAGTAACGATGTCGCCTGAGGAGAAAGTAATTAATATATTAATGGATTCATTACAACTTAAAGAAAAGCATTACTCGCTTAAGCGAGATAGTCCGTTAATTGGTGCAATACCTGAATTTGACTCGATGGCAGTGGTTTCTGTAGTTACTGCGTTAGAATCTGAGTTTGATATAGTTGTCGAAGATGATGAATTAGATGCGTCTATCTTTGAAACTGTTGGAAGTGTGGTCGATTTTGTGGAAGGTAAATTTAAGTCAAAAAAAGATAAAATCGGCTAGTAGTTTACTATAGGCTTTTATGTTTTTTCGTATTGTTTTGATTTCTTCACTGGTTATAGTGAGTACTGTTTCGAATGCCGGGAAGTATACTATTTATCCAATGACAGACCTTGAGTTAACTATGCTACCACCTTATTGCACGCCGTGGCAAAAAGGCGACGAAGCAGCAACCGATGCATGGGTAAAAAAACTTAGCATTCCAAACATCCATCACTTATGCAAAGGCTTAAATCATTTAAATCACGCAATAATAATTACGGACAAAACGCAAAGAGAGTATCAGCTGAATCCCGCTATTGCAGAATTTTCCTATATTATTGATCATGCTACAGTGAAGGGGCTTCTACATTTTCCAATGAAAGGATTTGTGTTATTCAATCGTGGTAAAGCTCGTGAACTGCTTGGAGATAAGACTACAGCGATCTCAGACTACCAACTGTCAATAAAAGAAAACCCTAAGTTTACTCGCTCTTATGCTGCATTATTTGACATTTATCTTAGTAATGGAAAAAAAGATAATGCGTTTAAGTTGTTGGAAAAAGGATTGAAACATTCGCCTAACTCGAAGCTTTTACTCAAAAAGAAAAAGCAATTGAATGTAAAGTGACCTATTTATTGATGCAGTGGTAACGTTCTTTGAGAAACTAAATATCACAAAATGCATCTGGTAATAGATATCGCAAGAGGGATTGCCGCACTAAGTGTATTTTTGTTTCATATACAGGGTGCGCTAGAGAAATCGATCCCATTCTTGGCACGGTTAGCAAAGCACGGCAGTTTAGGTGTCCCATTATTCTTTGTTATTTCAGGTTATGTCATAATCGCATCTGCTGAGTCGGCGTTAAGACAATCAAAGAGTGCGGGTTATTTTTTGAAAAGACGTTTTTTTCGGATTTTTCCGCCATTTTGGTGTTCTATCCTCCTGATAATTAGTCTGCCTTATCTTATGGAAGCTATTTCAGCAATCAAAACAGGCTATTATGTAAACCCTGATCCGAGTTTTGTGTATTTGAGTTTGTCGGAATGGCTAAAAATAGTCACTTTGACAAAAATATTCATGTCATTCAACGGCGATCTTCAGAGAGAATTTAGTGATGTTAATAGCGTTTATTGGACTTTAGCCATAGAGTTTCAATTTTATCTCTGTGTTTATGCGGCACTACTATTCCGAAAGTACTTCCATTTAATCTTGATTGTAGTTTCTTTATTGAGCTTGCTTCTATTATTCGTTCCTATGCCTGTTAATAAAGGGCTTTTTCTGTATTTTTGGCCGATGTTTACAGTTGGAATACTCATGTATTACGCAATAAATAATGGGTTCACGCTTGAAAAATTAATTCCGGAAAAGTCTAGGCAAGTAGCCTGCCTATTGGTAATGTGCGGCACTTTTCTGGTTTTTTATTGGGCCTATCAAAATCAATTAACAAACATTTTAGTGAGCTTGTTTTATACAAGCAATTTTGGGTATGCTGTTTGTTCCGCGTTAATTATTTGGGCAGCCATGCCTTTAGAAACAACGATTTTTAGATTAGCCAATGGTGATCAAGTCATTTTGAGATTTTTTTTTAGAGCATTATTATCTTTAGGTATGATTTCTTATTCACTTTATTTGCTTCATGGGAAACTCATAAATTTAGTTGGAATGTTTGTAAGGCAAGTAGTTTCAGTTGAAAATTTTATTAATCCAATATTGTCTATATCCGGTACTATTTTACTCTGCGCATTTTTTTATAAATATTGTGAGCGGCCGTTTATGAGTAGCGAACAGAAAAAAATATTCAAAGTAATCAATAGGTAGGTATTTTGCTAAGTTCAACCGAAAATTTTTTTATCGGGCTAAAAACAATCATTAAATATTGTTGCCAATTTTTCGCTGAGCTTTCTTCTATCGAATTGTTGTAAATAATCTTCATCAACTTGCAGTTTTTCTGGTGGAGAACTTTGCAGAATACTTTTAAGTTTAATTTTACATTGTTCGGTTGATTCGGCGGGCACAACAACGCCGGCTTTGGCTTTTTCTATGATGTCTTTTGTAGCGCCTGGATCAGTCAAAGCAAAAATTGGGCGGCGTGAGGCAATGTATTCAAAAAGCTTTCCGGGAATGACGCCGTCGGAAGTTGCGCCGGTATCAACGATTAATAACAGATAGTCTGCATTCACCTGGGCTTCCATCGCTTGTTGATAACCGATATCTCCTGTAAAGATATAGGTCATTGTGATGTCATAGGAAGTTAATATTTCATCATATCTGGCTTTTATTTCGGATGAAACGCCACCCAGTATATGGACGCGGACGCGGTTTTTTAATGAGGCATCTTCTAGGCAGAGCTGGCCTAATGCTTCAGCGAAAGCATAGCCTCGCCGATTCTTAAATAATCGACCGGTATAAACGAAATTAATATATTGGTCTTTTTTACGCGGTACAGCTAATAATGGTTCAAAAATTTCCCTGTCGTAACCGTTAGTGACCGTTTCCCATACTGCTTTGGTTGAAGGATGCAGTTTTTTAAGATACTCCGTTTTTTGTCCCGAAACGGATATGATGACATCGGCCCGTTTCATATAGAATTTTTCCAACAGCAATTCCAATTGTTGCCTGAAAGTTGGAATCCATTCGCGCAACACATCCCCATACCATAAGTCTCGGTAATCGACCACCCAAGGAATTTTATGTTTATTTTTTATTTTATACCCAACATGGCAAGCGCTAAATGGTGGGAGACTTGTATAAACAAGGCTTATTTGGTGTTCCTTGCAAATCTGGTCGGCAGCTTTAACAGCATTAATGGCCCACAAGTTATAGTCATCGGGGAAATAGATGACGTATTTGAGAAGGGCTTTAAAAAAAATTAAGCATTTTTCTTTAATCAAAGTAATTATTGAAGAGTTTTGCTCCAAGTGAGTTTGCGATTTTTTTACATATGAATTAGCCGAGTTTATGTTGGTGTTTGTATTTTTATTTTTTCTTTTGAGCAAGTTTTTAACTGCTTGCATAAGTGATTGTTCTAAATCAGGCTTAGCTACTCGAAAGACCTGGAGACCAGGTGCAATTTCGTGTTCAAGTGATGGGTCATATGTATCGGATGTCGGTTCGATGGAAAGAATAATCGGGGTCCATCCATAATTTCTAAGGTGTTGAGCAAATTTTGCTGTTCGGATGCGGCCGATGGTCTTGATAGGAGGAAACTCACCTGCAATGATAAGTACCTTTTTAGGGTTTTCTGATTTAGTCATTACTTAGAATTTTCTTGTATGAGTTGTTGACAGAGCTCAAAAAAGCTGGCTGTCTGTTTTTCCCAGTTCGCGTTCTGAGCGGTTTCTAACCCCTGTATTTCCATTTTTTGTCGATATTCATGATTTTTTAGTAATTTAACAATTGCATCGCCAATTTCAGCAACATTATAGCCATCGACGAGCAAGCCTGTTTGCTCATGTTTAACGGCCTCTATGGCGCCACCGGCGCGTCCTCCAACGACCGCCTTTTGGCAGGCATTAGCTTCTAAAAATACCAAGCCGAAACCTTCCGTGTCGTGATCAGAAAGCTCCCTATTTGGCATCACAAAAAGGTCACATGTTTGGTAATATTTAACTAAATCTTCCTCGGCAATGCGTCCAGCAAATGTTACATAGGAATGTAATTCCAGTTCAGTTACTAAGCTTTCGAGTCGTTGGCGATATTCGCCATCTCCGACTATTAAATAATTAATGGAGGGGATGGATTTAATTATTTCTGGCAAGGCTCTGATAGTATTATCGAAACCTTTTCTTTCAATCAAACGACCGACGGTAAGAATTACGCTTTTATCTTTTAAGTTATGTTTTCGGATAATTTTTTTATCTTTTTTTCCTGGAAAAAATTTATTGGTGTCGACTCCGTTGGTGATTACTTTAATTTTCTCTACAGGAACCTCCATCATCTTTATTAAGGCATTTCGTGTAAATTCGCTGACTGCAATAACAGCGTTAGCCTGTTTTAAATAGAATTTTTTTCCTCTACCGTATAGGAGATACGGTGTTGTTGTCGTGATTTCTTCACCGTGAATGTAGTTAATCATTTTACATCCAAATAGCTTTTGGCAAATGAATCCAAGCCAGCTTCCAGAGTTGAGTTCACCAACACAAATAATATTAATTTTTTTGCTTCGAACAATGCTAATTACTTTTAGTAGGGTTTTAAGCTTTAAAGGCAGGTCCTGGGTAGCCAACAACCATAATGAATGCAGACGAGATTTTGACTGGATAGAGTAGGGCCTTAATAATTCCATTCGTTCAATGTAATAAGGCGCTTGTTTGTCGAAATTTTGCCATCCTTCTATGACATTACCCGTTGCATAATTCCGCCAAGGTGTTAACACAAACATTGAATCTTGAGGCGCGTATTTACATAAATTTTCATAAACTACTGCGGAGCCACCGTGAATGGGAGGAAAAATGCTAGTAATAAGTAAGCAGCGGGTTTTCGTTTTTTTTTCCATTTCTTTGTTAAGGGTTAGGTAAATTTTTCAATTTTCTATATCTAAAGCCAAAGTAGTATTGGATGTTAATAATAGTTTTTGCTAGTTAATTTTTAAGTGTATTTTTAAGCATTAAAACCTAATACGCCTAGAGTGAATGCTAAGCGGCTATGAATTGTTCCCAATGTAATATTTTGATTATACATTACTTATAGACTAGAAGATTAGACGGCTAATTAATAAAACTCCAACTTTATGAGGTGTTAAATCGCTAGAATCATTTTAATAAAAAACATCGTAATATGTCGATTTTATTCCATCCTTTATTTTCTGAATCGGAATAGCAGCCGAGTGATGCCGTTGCAACTACAAATTACACACCCCCCAATGCTTATCGCCAACTGCACTGTCTGGTGCGTCGACAAGTACGAGTTATGATCTTGCCCTGATTTTACGGACATACAGCTAAGCGACTTTTTTAGCTTCAAATGCTTCTGGACTGACAAAGCCCAATTTAGAGTGAAGCCGTTTTCGATTGTAATACACTTCAATATATTCGA
>Ga0233425_10002329_pt1 | contig 37894 bp, 5 predicted proteins | sample Watercolumn_Towu_2_FD_181712 | JGI IMG/M metagenome (GOLD analysis project Ga0233425, IMG submission 181712) | Freshwater microbial communities from Lake Towuti, South Sulawesi, Indonesia - Watercolumn_Towuti2014_140_MG | ecosystem: Environmental > Aquatic > Freshwater > Lake | place: Indonesia... | reverse complement strand
TGTCGGCTTCTGGATAAATATATATCCATCATCTTCTGAAATTGAGGCGGATTAGATTCAGCGTCTTCAATATTAGCTTTTCTTTCAACACCCTTCAGTAAACTAAATACGTCTTCCGCAAGGGGAGGAATATTTCTTCCCTTAGAACGTATAAACGAATCCAGAGAATACCGCAGATTAAAATCTTTCTGCAAAACCGGAGATCCCGTTTCAGTGACGCTTGAGAGGTGTGATTCATTGAATGGATAGGCAAATACTACTTGTAAGATAAAAATGTGCAAAAAAATAAGAAAAAGTTTCTTCGACGCCATAAATCTAGGGTAGTATATAATTGGTAGTTGTTGTTTGTATCCTTCTTTTCCTTCAGCTCTTTAGCCTTCAGCGCTCTTTCTACGCCGCCGTACTCGCGTACTTCCGAGTATTTACTATCTGATCCACAATATCCTTCATTGTCACTAGCTTCACTGTCACTATACCATTATCAATACCCTTTAGCGCGTCTTCTAAATCCGCTTCGTCGCCAAATAGACCATAGAATTTCTTTACTAAATCCCTCGCCAAATCTGTATCAGTGCCCGTTTTACCGTACATAAACGCGAATAAAAGCGTCATATGGAATATTGAACCTTCCTGCATCTGAACAAGTTTTATATCGCCTAATTCCGCTTTTCTCATTAATCCATTATATTCATCGCCGCTTGACTTTGACGTCATCCACACAATCTTTGTACCTTTTGCCAATCCTTCTTCGGCTCTATCAGCCTTTGAGACAACTTTTATTCTATCTTTAACACCCGGCATGGCTTTATCAATAGCATCTTGCATCTTAGCTACATCATCAGCCCTTATAACAAACACATCTTGGCTACCAAGCATTTCCAAAACTTCTTTTATCCCTGGCCTGAAAACTCTAACACCTTCAGTGTTCGTCATCACAACGTCTGCATAATCCACAATAACCGCCGTCGGATTATCGCTAATATTTACACTCTTCTTCATTAACGCGTTTACTCTATTAACAGCATACTGCAAATTCCCTTTTATCGCGTTAGTCAATGCGAAATATTTCTTCTCATCATTGTTCGCGCCTTCTTCTGTGCCAAATGTATTTACTACACTACCTAACACTGCCTCCAAAATCTGACTGCTTTCTCCTTTTTCTTTCCCGACGAGAATAGGATCCAACACATCGCTCACCATAAACATAATCTGGCAAAAGTCCGCGTTTGTTAAAGATGTAAGTCCCAGCACCCGCAACATTTTTTCTAAATTTACATCCGCTCCCAGTCCTACTAACGCCTCATCAATCTCTTTTATCAACTTTCCCTCATCTGATATTTCAGTTCTTCTAAGCGCCTTCACCCTCTCTACAATCAACTTTGCGGCGGCATACCGCTTGAGCTTCATCGCGTTATCGTTATCCTTATGCTCCGGATCCGCAACAAACGCCTTAACCTCCGCGTCCTGCCCGGCCTCTGCCAATTGATCAAGATACCACTTATAAAAAACATTCATGTCAGTTGAATCACAAAATTCTGAATTCCACGCGCGCTTTGACGCGTCAGCGTGTGACTCGTTTCTAATATTTTCACCCATCTCATGATCGGCAACAAAATCCATCATGAATTTATTATCTTTAAACGTGTCATGGAACTTTTTCGCCATATAAATATGCAACTCGCCGTTTTCCATCTTTCCGTACGCATAAACCAAATCCTGCGGCCTTTCTGCACCGTCAAATTTAGGCAACCCATATCTTCCGTCGCAGTCAACTGCATGGATCGTATATTTTGTTCCATTATATTCTGCCTCGTGATCTGAAACCTTCCCTTCATCTTTTTTTGCCGCGATAAAACTTTCGATATTTACTTTTTCTGCAACGCCAACTTCGTCAGTTGAAGGAGCCTTAAGTGTTTCTCCGCTTCCGTGCGCGGTCGTCGTTTCGTCTTCCGTATCTATTATCATCGGTGTATTTTCGTCGTCCACCGGCTCGCCTAAATCAATATCGTCGCCCTGTTCAATACTTTGTATTTTCTGTGATATTGTCTGCGCTCCGAAAGCACGTTTAACTCTTCTTACACGCGCAAGCCCCTGCATCTGTGTTTCAGAACCGTTTTGTTCGATATACGTTATAATATGTCGTATAACACTATCTCTATCCGCAGGATTCAATCCGGCATTTTGCAATCCCTCTAAATACGCTTTATGTTTTCTCAAACCGGCGAATCTTGTATCCTCAGGATGTGTTCTCCTCAGGTATTCTATAAATCCGTCTATCTCTCTTAAAACCTTCCTTCTAAAATCATCTTCCTGCAATAAGAAAAATTGCGCTTCAACGACGCTTGAGATAATCTCCCGCTCTATCCCTCTTTCTCCATACTGTCCCGCCTTCATCTCCGCAATCTCATGCATCAATGTAACGGCTAAAAACGACGGATTTCCTAAAAACCCTTCATCCATCCAAATCTGCCCGTCTTTTGCGTATGCAAACAGATTACTAATGTACGTAAAATTAATTTTCAGATTAGTTAATTCAACACCATTTATCCACAGATCCCACAAAGCAATTTTATCTTTTACTCCGTCCCCGCTAAGTTTGTCAGACCACCATGCCCACTTTTTATTTATTACTCCTTCCCCCTTCAAATACCGACCGTCTTGCAAAATAAATGCAGGTTCCGCCTCACCGCTAGCGGCAAGCTGATCTGGATTTGGAGAAGTTATAGTCGGCGCAATAACTTCCTTTTCCGCTTTCCCTGTTCTCTTAACCGGTACCACCTCATCCGGCGAAGGTATATCCTCTGAATCTTCCGCGACTAATACCACATTTGGTTTAGCCGTTTTTATTTCAACAACTTCCCTTGCTAATTCATCGTCAAGTGACTCAAAAAACTCTTTCCACTGCGTAAAGCTCATTATATCGCCCAAAATCATTAAGTCATCTCTAATATCCGCTTCCTGTCCTTCCGCGTACTGCCCCGTAAATATACCCTTGAGTTTGCGCTCAAAAAGCAGTATCAAGAAATTATCAGCTATCTTTTTGCCGTGTTTTTTCTCTAGTTCCGGCAGTATTACGTCCACTACTACTCTATTTACTCCGATAATATCCGTGCCTATAAATTCTACCAGTTCGTTTGATCTTTCCAACATTGTAAACCCAACTCTATATGGGATTGAAACTGCCTTATCATAAGTATCCAAACGCCTGACCGCCCTTAAAAACGCGACATCTAAAATATCTCTCAATTTTACTATTTTCGCGTCAATCTCTTCGTCTGATAAATCCTTATCCGCGCCCGCTAATCTTTCATCTATCATCGCGGACACTTCACCGTATTGAGCCGTGTTGATATTGATAACCGCGCTATTTTGTTTTAAGTCTCTTACTATGTACTTTAAAACAGTTTCCGGATTGCTATATTCCGCGGCGCCGTCAATATCCTCTATATCTGTGTAGGTAATTTTACCTTTATAATCACCCACAGGAACATCGAATAAAACTCTTTTCCCTTCGTCCGCTTCATTAATATCTTCGATCATTTTATTAGGAAGAAAACCTTTCCCAACCATCCCCTTCACCGTAAATCCCGGCGCGCTTGCCCTTATTTCTCGGACATCCTCTTTTGTTACGCCTAATAATTCCATTAACCCTGTACATTTCTCTTCCCACACTCCGCCAAAAATATTATCCATCTCCATTATATCCATTATCCGCAGAATTACCTCTATCTCATCTCCAAATCCCGTCGCTTCATGCGTCAATTCATGGCAGATAAGTAAAGACATAAATCTCTCAGCGGCCTCTTCTCCAAAATTTTTAATAATATATGGGATTAGGACATCCGTCACATATTTATTTATCCCCACAAATCCGTCTCTTGTGTGGTTTTCCGCGAAATTCGGAGACCTATCTAAAAGCGCCAGGACAATATGATCCGGCAATCTCGCGCTTATGCCCATCTTTGCCGCTCTTTCGGCGGATATTTTTACGGCGGATTCTATAGCCCTATTAATAGCTTCATCCGACAATTTGAGTTTCGGCTCCTTTATAGGAAACAGCCCAAAACGCGTGTCTTTATAAAAAATTATATCTTTCTTTCCCGCCTCCGGATCAGGATTCTGAACTCTTATATAATTTCTCTGCCGCATAATCTCTAATTTCATCATGCCAGTTCTTTCTTCCATGACAAGATCGTTATTTAACCGCCCTGCCGTTTCCGCGTAATACCCTTTCGGCGGAATACCCCAGGATAGACGAGCTGCGTCAGTTCCGACTTTGCTTCTAATAAGTTCATCAATAACCTCAAGAATAACTTCGCAATATCTTCCAAAATTAGTATTACCAGAAACATTCGTTTCATCATTAAAATAGTCATACGCCTTTTCCACAAAAGAACTTAGTATAGCATCGCCAAGCTCTTCTCTTTTGTATCTTTCGCCTATTTCCTGAATTCTTGCCCCTTCTGCACCAATCCTGCTAGCTCTTGCGTAATGCGTTGGTTTTGCATATTCGCTCTCAACAAATTCTCTTAAACGTCTTAAATCAACGGCTGAATAATTTTGAATAATGTTTCTAACTAACCCCCTAATATTTCCGGGTAGCGGCGCATCACTAGATTGTTGAAGATCTGCCAAACCTAAATTCGGTAAAACCACGAGAGGAACTACTTGTCCTATATCAGGTGTTCTTTTTCTCATATTCGGGGGCAAACTAGATGCGCCAAGATTTCTCGTAGGTTGTTCATCCGCTTGCTGAGCTTGCGTTCCCGCCTCAAAACGCTTTTCCCAACAATACATCGAACGAATTGGATCATAATAGAAATCATAATCGCCTTCAGATTCTTCTACACCTCTTGTCATATCAATCGCAAGTATATCTACTAGCTTGGCTGTTGTATTAGGCGGGCCATAGATAATCAATTCATAATACGGCGAAGGCATATCTTTAGAAAAAAATCTGTATGGGTATTGGTTGCCATCTGGCCCCCGCATTCTTGGCATCACAGACATCCGCCCAGTTGGCTGTTCCCCAGCAGAAAACATGCTAGTTTGATCAAATCCAGTTTGCGCCTTTTGTACTTCTCTTTGCTGATCAGGAGTTAAGTTATCCGGAATTTCTTTTTCTATATCATTAAATATGTCTAACGTATATCTTTTACCCTCAACTATAACATTGTCCCACGCATGACGTTCGCCGTTCCATTGCCCTACATGAGCGCTGGCCTCCAAACCAGCTTCCTTGGCCAGTACACCAAAGAGCCTAGCATAGTGTCGGCAGTAGCCCGATTGAGTCATGATATAGTAACCAAATGGCACTTTTGTTTGTCCTCGTGATATAATTTCATCTAGTCGCTTTACCTCGTCAAGTTTTGCGGGCCTTTCATGACTACTTAAAAGTGTCTTAGATAATGCTATTCTAACCATTCTCTTCAGTTCTTCATATATTTGTCTTTCGGCCTTTCCTGATGCTTTCAATTCCCTTGCTTTTTCTATTAACGGTTTTAAATATTGTTCGTTGTACTTAACTCCCTGATACTCACTATCCATGTCAAATGTAAATTCTTCAAAAACATCTTTAGAAACCGGTATTGTTATGACAGCTTTCCCATTTGGGCCAAAAATCACATTTTCAAGCGATAGTTGAGCCACGCCGGATCCTTCCTGTCCCACTAGTTGTACTATTTTTGTACGCACCTTCAGAAATCCAATCTTTACCTTTTCATCTATGTTTAAACCATTGGCAGCACCTATATTGAAAATTTGTATCGTTCCGGTATCCGTAATCCTCAAGGCAAAGTGTTCGCGAGACACTTCCGTTTCTCCTCCTCCTGTTAGAAGATCACTTTTACCTCCCCTGCCGCCTAATGACCACTTACCTTGTATAATTTCGATATCAGTCCCGTCGGGCCTTTTGTAGTACATCCTTACCCCTCTTGTAAAGATACTTCCCAAATACACACCTCTTTGCGTCCTCAACTCGTAACGCGTCATAGGATTATATTGTTCGCACAAGACACAATGGGTATTTTCTACTTTTTCCTCTGCCATTCCTTCATTTCTCATACGGCCTATTAGTGACAAATAACCCGATTCTTCCCTATCTTTTAAAGCCCTCATATATCCGCCGATTTTTCTTTCTAATCCTTGCAACTCTTTTTTGGGATATAGCAAAACGCCTGAACTTTGCAATTTATTTATCGCTACTAGAAAACTTCTTACCTGAGATTTTGCATATTCACCTGTATAGAAATTTAAAACAAGCAGGCATATTTGTTCTAGGGTTGCGTCAACAGGAATTGCGTTAAGAAAATTGCGATACGCAATCATTTGAAGCATTAAATCTTCTCGCCATGCTTGGCCGGACATATCACTAATATATGCGTTTAACTCATTGATAATAGCTTCCCTGTATCCCGAAAAAGCAAAAAACGCGGCTTCAATAACCCTGCAATAAAATTCTCCGTGATGGCCGTCCATCCCGCCTAAATTCGTATGCGCGGCTTCATGAATCAACGTCATCGCAAAGAGATATGGATATTTTTCAATTATCGCCCTATCAATATAAATACTGCCCAACTCAACAAACCCTCGCGTATTGCTCATAACGAGCCCGCTTATTTCGAGCGAATCCAAAGAGCCGGGGGCAAAAAAACCTGTCCAATCAAGCATTGTCCGTACCTTTTCCCAATTTAAATACGGAGCGCGAACGGGAATACTGGCGTCGTTAGAAACAGTTACTGTTCCGCCTTGCATTACATAAGCGGGTGTTACGCCCGCAGAGCTTCTTTGTAATCGTACTGTTGCCGCTTCTGACAATTTATTTTTTACTCTAGGAGCAGGGTTTGCTCGAAGCGTAGATATCGTACTAGCCACCCCTGCATCAATACTAAATATTTGCTGTAACGTGATATCATTTTCCCATGTATTCCCGGATGCCGCGTACAGAGGATTAAGTATTCTGTCCAATGTCCGCACATCCTGCCATCTTAAAGCATTTTCAAATTCTTCATCGCTTCTTTTTGTAAATTCATGCGCGAATTCATGCGCGATAAAAACTTCTTCTAATATTTGGCGGGCTATCCCATATCCGTTTTTAATTCCACAGCTAATAAAATACTTCGCCAATCTATCCAATGCCCCATTTTCAGCGACTAAATCTTGCCTTAAATATCCAAAGTTATCTCCGCCTATACAGTTGCCAGACAACGCACCCGCATCTGCCAAAACAGCCCATGCCATATCGGCAGGAACTTGCGGTGTCGCGCCTAATGCTACTGCACGATTCTCCGCAAAGTTCGCGCACCTAATCATTGCCTGCGTCATTTCTTCGATATTATTTCCAAGCCAATTGGCTACATTTGGATCGATATACTGAGGATATTCCCTACCTTGATATGTTATTGTTACCCGCGTTCCGTTCACTTTAAGATCATCTTTAATCGCTTTTACTTCAGTTAATACTGTCTGTCTTTCTTGAGGTAGATTTCTATGGGGAATAAAAACATGCTGGATCGGCGCATGAGTCTCGCCAAATAACCCAAAATGCGCGTGTGCAGGTTCAATGCGGCAAGCGATCCCATCAATCACCGCTATGCTATCGTCCCTTGTCGTCTGCGACATTGCATCCGCGTACGTAAAACCATTTTTAATAAGTTCAAGTGTGTCTTGCGGCGATAGACCCTGTGCTTCCGCTATCCTATAAAATTCTTCGGAAAGCGTGGTCCCAAAAAGCGTCAAGTCATCAGTGCCTACTGTTACTTTCGCTTTCTGTCCTGTGTGTTCATCATATTTTTCTTTTCTCATGTATGCTTCTAATTTTTCTGAGCCGTCAGTGTCTCCTTTCGCCCTCAACGCGGCAAGCATCTCTTTAAAATACGAGCCGTGTTCGTATTTTAAATACGTTACTAAAGTATGTTCTTCATAGCTCTTCTTTAGGTACGGTGATATGCCTAAGTTTGATGAAGGATTTGTTTCTATTATTACGCCAAGGCGTATCGCCATATCAAGGGCATACGCCGCGCGGGTTTTAAGGTCCTGAATTTTTTCCTTTGTGTCATATTTTACTATTGCTTCCGCCTCAGGATTTTCCTTTTGTCTTCGCTTATAGTACTCTAGTTGTCTTTTAAGCTTCTCTTTCGTAACTGAAACCAAAGGTACCCCCAAATCCAAAAGTTCTAAATCAAATTTTATCTGCGCTATCCTTTCCGAAACCCTCTCTGTTCTTGTCTGTCCTAAAAACTGGTCAAAATCCGGTATCGCCGGAATTATATTGTGCCCAAGACGGTTCATGCCAAGCATGGTCATCGCCTGAACGCTGTACCTTATACCCGACTCAATGCTGACGTCCGAAATACTTTCCGCTATGTGAAATGTTTTTATAAGTTTTTTCCCGCCAGCGCCAACTTTCGCGTTATAACCGTCAAACACCTTAAACGCTTCCTCAAACAACTCCGGCGGATTACCCTCTTCCTGTCCCGCCGCATCCACGCCTATTACATAATCCAAAACATCTTTTCCGGTTACCTCTATGGCATCATTGTATGCATTGCCGCCTATACTCCTTGCCTCATCTAAAATATCAACCAATATCTTCGCGCTGTCAGTGTATGTCTTCCTTTTTTCTTCTTCTGACATATCGACGCGTTTTGTGACAGACATTATGATTTTAAGTTCCGGTAGTTTTATTGTTGCGTTATCTGATCTTTTTTCATCACACCAATCTTTGTATTCCATTATAACTGCCTTTATTTCCGCTAATGTTGACTCTTTTTTACTGCCGACATTAAATCTTGCCTCAATATATGCGACATTGTCCTTCAACCCCCCTTCCAGCATATCCCTCGTCAATCTTCTCATCGCGCCTATCTTATCAGGATCAAGTACGCCCTCCGCTTTTGAGACCATCGCGAAGTGTTTTACAAATCTCGTCAACGCGCCCTCTTGATAATTAAACAAGTGTCTCACATAGTGTCTCATGAGATTATATTGATTTATCAGTTTTTGAATCCGTATTCTTTCTTCCATCTCCAAGATTCCAAGAGTATTTATAAGCAACTGCGCGTCGGTCGCCAAATAGTCCATATTCTTAGGTAATTCCCTTATCTCACTACCTACACTCGGCGTATAAGCGTTTATAAACTCATTTAACTGTATTGCCGTCGATCTTGCTTCTTCCAAAATTCCTTTTAAATCAATTTCCTCGCCAGTCAAATTCTCCAGCAATTTTTCGCTGGCGTCTAACGCTGTATCGTATGCTTTTTCATTTTCATTAGTTTTCTTATACCTTAACAATCCTCCCCACAACATACTAAATTCAAGAGACATTGCCAAATGACAATGCAATTCCGCCTTCGGCGCTTCCCTGCAAGTTCTGTACAATTTTTCATTTGCAAATTTTTCTTCTTTTGTAATAGAGATTCCGGTTTCTAGAGATCTGTTTACTCTCGTAATTAGCCCCTGCAATCTGTAATAATGAAAATCCCTGACACTCTCTTCATTTATTGCCGCGCCTAAAAGCGGAGATGTTTCGCAGTTATCAATTTTTATTTCCGTGCCGTCAATAGAAACACTCGTTTCCAGCACGTGGTATGTGCCCGCGTACCATAGATAGGATTCGCTGTTTATCTTACTAACGTAATCTTTGATCTGATAATAGTAACGGGACGATTTCACATCCTTATCGTTTATTATTTTTTCCCTAACCTTGGCGCGTAATGTTTTATTAAATTTCGCCCTTTGCGCGCCAATCGCGCGATTTATCTCTTTTAAGCCTTCTCCCCTTTTTAGTTTTTCCGCTTTCTCAACCTCTAACGCGTTTCTTTCCAAATACAAACCGACTATCACCGGATCAGAAAATATTTTCCCCATCGCTCTTAAAAGCGCCGGTTCTTTCTGCCATCCTCGTAATCTCTGTCTTGATACATCCATCTCTGAGGCAACACTCAAAAGCGCCGTCAAATGATTTGAATACTTATCTTCATTAGCAGGCATGCTTCTTTCAGTAAAAAGCCCGCTGCCTATCATCGCTTTTTTAAAATCACCATATCTCAACTCTGTCCCAAAACCGAGCATACCCTCCCTCAACACGGCTTCTTCGATGAAACTATACTGAACATCCGATAAGCCCGCGCTGCTCTTTATTAAACTCAAATTAGTTCTCATCATTTTGACAGCGTTAATCCTGTTCCTTCTATATGCGTCTCTCACCTTAAGATCATGTCCGTAACCAATCTTCGACAATAGCACCGACAAAATAACTGCTTTTTTCGCCTTTGCTTCGTCTCCGTCGAACTTTTCTTTTATGGGGTTAAATAAGGCCCCATTCGCCGTTAATGCCTCCGCGTTTTTAAGAATCCTCACAATACAGGCCGCGTCAGGCTGTAAAAACGACATCTGATGCGCCTTTGTATCTTGATCTACCAGCCATCCGAAAATTACGCCTGCCAAATCAGCTGATAAATTTAATTCGAGGATCACAGCCCGCAGTTTTGCCAATGCCCGCAGAGATTCTTCATAACTTTTAACGTCCTCAACATTTATTTTCGCGCCCTTTTTATTTGCCGCTTTTAATACATCGTGGTGGAATTTACGATCGGCTTCTGTCTCTTCAGCAATCGCCCGCAACTGCTTGACAGGCATACCCATAAGCTGATTAATATGATATTGCGTCAAACCGCCTTTAGTAAATTTCTGTTCTTGTTCAGCAGATGCGACTATATGCGCCCTATGCTGACTAAAACCTTGCCTCATCCAGTATATTTCTCTTTCTTCGTGGAAAACACCTTCTTTTTGTACTTCTTCACCTACGTCCTTATTAATTACAATATATCGTTTTTTATTCAATATAAACTGATGCGCCGGCAACCCTTTCATTGATTCGCCATCGGCTTCGATATAGACAGCTTTAGTCCTCTTAAAACCCGGTATATTTCTCTCAACTCCGCGGGGCAGTTTCGTAAATGATTCTAACTCATCTTGAGTAAACTTCACCGCGTCTTCATCATTCGCGGATCTTTTACCGAGTGATTTCATGGCGTTAGCGGCGTAAATACCGGCTTCTTCTCCGGCCCTCGATAAAAGATCAGCAGTACTTTTAATAACAGCCCTTTCTCCTCCTACCAAATATCTATACGAGTAAAAGCCGCAAAGATACATTGTATATGTAAACACCACTACAAATCCGGGTATATCCATCGAACCAAAACTTGCTCCCGGCATAAACCATTTTGATACTAAGACATTAAAATTGTACATTATGCCCGCTAATAACCTATCCTCGCCTTCGATACCCTTTATCACGTTTCCACCCATTGTTTGATTCATATCTACTGCAACAGCGCCGCTAACTGTCCTTATAAAACCCTTGTCTTCACCCAATCTTTTTATAACCGCCTTATAAAACATTTCCTCATAAATCCCCCATCCTCTTTCTTCTCGATCACTAAAAGTTAAGCTTTTATATTCTTCTTTTACAGTACTTAACTGGCCTCTTGTCATCCTGCCTATAACCCACTCATGGTACGGGGTCAGTGTCTTTCCATCTTGGGTAAAATACAATTTTTGCCTCGCCGCGGCTTTTCTGTGATTACCGCCTTCAGTCATATGCTCCGTCCACTCATGATCCACTACCTCTGCTAGTCTAATATAGCTGGCTTCGTGCATTTGGCTAATCTCATCTTCACCTATATATGCCTTGTTAATTAGGACAACAAGCCTGCCATTAACTACTTTCCCGTAAGAATCCATAGTGCGAGGCAATTTGTCTGTCAGATAAATATCAATCTTATCCATGATTCCTTCGCGGTCTTTTATACCAACACTCTTCAATGTCTCATTGAGCTGAACAGCGCTGAATGCAACAGGATCATTTCTATCTATAATTCTGTTAAATTTTCTGGCGGGAAGCGTCATATCCGCCGAACCCGGAACCTTAAGCGCCCCCCCCTCCGCAGGAGCCGGTAAAGGGGGCGTTTCTGTTTTTTGTTCGGGCGGCAGTTCAATTTCAGCTATGTTGTTTTCTTTTAACTTTCCATTGACCTCACCTGTTATAAAATCTCTCAACGCTCTTGGAATATTCGCGCCTTTTGACTTCACAAGGGCGGCAAGGGCGTCCCTGAATCCTGCCAAATCACCGAGATCAGCTTCTGCGATTTTCGTTACTTCTTGGGGTGTAAGGCCCATTTCTGCGCGCATCCTATTTATTTCAGCCATAAAACCGGATACGATCTGAGCAAAAGCCGTTGCCAACGGCGGTGTAGTATTCTTAAGCCCCATCGCGAGCATTACTCTGTCGGGATTAAACTGGCTGTCCATCATTCTTTCTAGATATATCTTCTTCGCGTCCGGGTCATCTTTTGTCACTACTGGCCGGACTAAAATAGTCTGAAAACCCTGTTCGTTTAAAATATTTCTGACCGTTTCCGTGTGAAACCCACCTATAACGACAGCCGATTTCTTCACACCCGCCCGGTTCATCTCTGTAGTCAATTTCTCTGAAAACACCCTATCCCTAGCCAAGACAAATTTATAAAACGCCTCCGGCATGGACACAAACTTCTTTATCTCCTCAATATTCTTCTCATCCGCCAAAACCTGCGGTACCGTCAAACCCACCTCCGCCAACTGCGCCTTGATTGTCCCCGCGATCTCATCAATAGATAAATTGCCATTATTTATTTCCCCATAATCACCTCGTTTTATCTCCAGCGCGGTGTATTGACTAATAAGGAGGAGTGATTTTTCAGCCTTGTACAGCTTTTCTTCCTGCGGTGTTTTTAGAAGAGTTTTATACTGCGCGTCTATCACTCTGTCCAGCTCTTTCATCATCGCGGAACTGTCTATGCGCGAATGGAGCCGGAGAATACGCAGATATATAAACGAATTTTTATATTTTCCTGCATCTTTTTTATCCAAATATTTCCAAAGCTGTTTGTAAAATCTTAAGCCGGAAAGCTTATTCAGCTTGTAGAGAAAACTCATTTGAATAATTTCTTCCAGATCTTCCTGCGTCACTCTCTTCTGGATATCTTTCACCATCTCAAGCCGCTCTGCTTCCAATTTTTCTATGTTCAGTCTTTTTTCCAATACGCTCGATGTATATGCCAATCTTAAATTGCGATCAGACGCAGTCCCTATTTTTTCTCTTGTATTTTCCAGCAAGTCCGACAACTGCACTCCGCCACTCCTATATTGAGCAATCATCTGGTCAAACTGGAGGAGCTCTTTGCTGTAGATTTTCGGTTTCAATTCCTTTACCGAATTCAGGCAGGCATCCAAAAACACTACCGAGCTTTCTGAATTGTTATAAACATCTCTGAAACTTTTTATATCTTCCAAATACAACTTCAAATCCTCTATTCCCCAAATCGTAAAACCGTATTCTCTCCCTCTCTGCATGGCAAGCGACTCTGCCGCTGTAAGCCAACCGTTCTTTAGATATTTATCGGCTGTGTCTTTTCTGCATTTTTCGTCAGAGCAATCCGCGGCAATAGAAGCGTCAACCTTTCCCGCCGCGCCTTCAACACCTATGAGATTCACGCCGTAATCTTTATTTAGTAAGTCCAAAATACTCTGAATATTTTTCTGCGCTTCGTAGTTGCAATGCGTATCTTCGACAATCACAACAAGGCCTTTATCAAGCCTGTCCGCGTCAATCCTATCGCCTTCTCCACAGGTTTGTGTCGTTCCATATGCTTCAGGAATATATAGTCCGTACGTAAGAATGTTATTGTCTATCTGAAGCGCAGGCAATAACTCCGCCGCAGGATTTCGCACCGGCTTAGACTCTTCCGCCGACACCGCTTTTTTTTCCCACATGCTCTTTGCGGACGCGGAAACGGGATATATCATTGAATCCGCGATAAATACCACAGCAACTAACAATGAAATGATTTTTTTCATATTTTTTTAATATGACACCGTCACATGAAATATATAACTTACAAACACAAGATTGTCAAGGGCGCCGAAGGGATCTACTTCTTTTTCAATATTTCGTTAATTTTTGGCAGAAGTATCGGTAATTCTTTTTTGGCTATATCCCATATTATTTCCAAATCTACGCCAAAGTAGTCATGAATGAGTTTGTCTCTTACTCCTGCTAAATTCTTCCATGGAATCTGCAATTGTTTCTTTTTAAAATCATCTGTGATATTTTTCGAAGCTTCGCCGATTATCTCCATGTTGCGAATAATTGCGTCTTGAACCATTACATCATCTTGATACTTTCGATAAGTAGTTTTCTTGACAAAAGACCGGATCCTGCCTATTGATTCCCTTATGTCAAATAAGTAGTCTATGTCTGACCTTTTACACATATATTATGTTTTCCCTTATACTATCGGCTATATGTTTTATACGTATACTTTTTACCCCCAAAGGCGTAAGTATATCAACTTTTCTGTCAAAGAGTTTTTCAAGATAATCTGATAGATTTATAAATTTGAAACCAACAAATTTACTGAATTCCATGTATATGTCTACATCGCTTGTTTCATTTGCCTGATTTTTCGCGATAGATCCAAATAATCCTATACGTTTAACCCCATATTCTTTGCTTAGGTATTTACTTTCTTTCTGCAGTGTTCTTATAACATATTCTCTAGTCAACATGGCTTCCTCCATTACGCCACCAAAATATCCTTTTTTGGAACTTTATCAAGAATAGGATCTCTGTCTATTTTTCAGGAATCAGACAGCACCTTTTTGCAATCTCTGCCGTGAGCCACAATTCTGTTCCCAACCCATGCAAGCCACTCACCTCTGTATTTATCTATATCCACTCTTCTTGTGTCCATATCCTCTCCTATAACAATCTATCTGCTAATTCCATTGTATCATATTTTGCACTACCATTCTACAAACCTTCAAAAACAATAGGAACAGTAGGGGAAGTGTTCTCGGGGTCTGCTAGGTCAGCCAAGGTCAGCCTCACTATCCTATAAGAAAAAAAATCACTGCAAAAGTGATTCTTTTCGGTTCCTATGCCCGCGGCAACCCGCGCCCTTACAGCGATATCGATATTGCGATAATCTCTCCCAACTTTGATCGAATGAGCGAGATAAAAGCAATGCAATTTCTATCTCTAGGAGCCAAAGAAACCGACGTCCTAATTGAACCACTATCATTCCCCCTCAAAGAGCTAAAAAACCTAGAAAAAGGAAGCTTCCTAGACCATATCGTTAAAACCGGCAAGATAATATTCTAAGGCCGGAATCAATCAAAAACAATAGGGACAGTGGGGGAAGTGTTCTCGGGGTTAAGGAGAAAACTTTTTGTGCTTCAGACGATCCGCTGTCCCTATAAGATTTTAAACAACACTGTCTTCAGCTCTTCAGCCTTCAGTACTCTTTCTACGCCGACCTGCCCGCGCCTTTTGCTTGCGTTGCCATGTCATCTACCGCAGGCACCTTGTATCCGCCGGCTGGCGCAGGCCTGTAATTCTTCACATTAACCACCTGTTCCGCAGAGATCAGATGCTTATCTACCATATTCTGTAAAATTCTATCTTCCGCATTCTTGCCGCCAAATACTCCGGCTAATGCCACCGCTTCACCAAGCGCCTGACGCTGGCTGTCTTGATCCGCCGCGCCTGCTATTACAGTCTGTAAAATAATACCGGTAACTGCATTCTGTATTATACCGATTATCGTATCAACCCACGCCTTCTTATTATCTACGAGCACCACCTGCCAAGTACTGCTTTCTGTCCCCTCGAATATCTTACTTGCCTTCTCTCTTGCGCTTTCGGCTATGGCATCCCTGATATTGGCAGTACCCGAAGCCGCTTGTTGCTGGGCTTTTCTTATTATGTCGTCACTTGTGATTATGCCCGCGAACCTGCCTTCAAATTCCTTACCCAACAATTCCTCATATCCTTTTGTTTCAGATATTTTATCCACATTCACAAAAGTGACAACAATCTTTTTACCGGCTGGCATCCTGTTTGCCATACTGGCCAAATCAGATTTCAATTTTCTCCCGCGCGCGGTAAGCTGATATCTGCCGCCGACTTTCTCTACCATACTCGGCAGGTCAAATCCCAATATCTCATTGAATCTAAAATCGGCCGGCTTTGTCCCCACAAGCGCCGCGGACATCCCAGCCCCAGCATCAGAAACGGCCAGCACTTCACCAACTGGTAACACCTTATTCGGCTGTACCGTCTTCCATTCATTCGTAAATGTTGTGGAAATACTGCCTCTTTCACTGCTCAAATCAACTTCCGTAAGTTCGGCATACCTTCTCCTCGTTACTCTTGTCCTGCCGAAATCCACACCGGAATCTTTTATGCCGTCTCTTTCTCTGATAGCATTGACCACATCAAACAATCCCAGCTGTTTCATTAATGATATGGATCTGCTATCCATCTTCACGCGTATACCTAATTCACTTATTGACACAAAATCGCTTCTGTCGGAAGATGTGCCCAAATTTTCAAGATAATATGCCACTGTTTCTTCCGCTAAATCTTCTATCGGCATATTTCTGTAATATGCGTGCCCCTGCAACGCTTTGAACACCTTGCTAAGTTCTTCTGAGCGCATGATGCTATTCATTAACGCTCGAACTCTCTCCTCTCCGCCTTCGGCCTTTTGCCTCTGTATCCACAAATGCGCCGCCTCGTGCAATGTTGACCTGTACAGCGTCTCACCGGACAATCTATCGGATATATACGCTTTACCTTCATAGGTAAGCCCGGTGAATCCGGACTGTAACCTAGTTGTAGTTATCCTGCCTTCTGCCGCGAAGAATTCTTTCATCTCCTCAAATGCCTTATTCTTCGGCATGATTTCTTTCGCCTTTTCAACAGCCCTTGTTTTTGCCTTTGTCCATATAGTCCTTTGTACTTTTGGACTCGGCAGATCAAACTCTTCGAACAATCCGCTAATGCTCTGGTTACCCGCGGCCAATAACGTCTCTCTCTCCGGGATACTTCCTTTAATTACAGCCATCAGGTCGGCATTATTAAGGCCTTCAGCATATTTCCATTCAGGCGAATCAATAACACATCCTGCCAATTTCAACCACTGGCCTAACACCAATTGCGCCAATGTATGCCCTTCGATAGCTGTCTTTTGCGCAATCTCCGCTAAATTATTTCCTTCGCGCAATACTTCTATCGCCTTGAGCGCCATCTTCAATGCCTTCGCCCTGTCTTTCGATTCATTTGACTTGCTCAACCTTAAATAAATCTGCGCGGCTTCTGCTTTACGGCCGTCCTTAATTAAAAGATCCGCAAGCATTATATCCTGCGCCTCATTTCTATTTTTTATTCCAAAGAGTATCTTTATCGCCTCTTTTACGTCTTCGACCTCACCGCGTTTCACGAGCATGTCAACCATCGCGGACATTCCTTTGTTTCTGTCCACTGTAGTAGCAAGCGCTCTTACAATTTTATAGTCTCCCTGCTCCACATCGCCGCGTGCTATAGCTATCGCAAATCTATCCGCGTCTGTTAGGCCATTCTTGAAACTGCGCCTACTAAACCAATTGCCTCTTATTTCCAATACCGCGTTTTTAGTAACGGCATCCAATCCAGCTATCTGCTTTCTTGTTAAACGCTCCGCCCAAATCTTGAGCGCGTCTTTATTACCTTCTTTTACGGCCGCTTTTACGGCTTTTAAGACAATCGCTTCAATCTTCGCCTTATCTGCTTTTGTTTTCTTTAGCAAGCCGTACAATTCTTCAGCCAGTTTGAAATTCGCCGGATCTTTTTCTAGCGCCTTTTCTAAGTACGCGATCTTTTCGGAATAGAAGTATGTATATGTGCCGTCTGTTTCACCCCAGCCCGCAACTTCTTGTAATACCGCGGAACTCGCGTATTTTCCTCCGGCTATCGCTAATCCTTCACGAATATACTTTCTCTCCGGATGACCTGCTTCATATCCGCCTCTGCTATACATAGCACCGATCGCGAAATGCAATCTTGCCTTGTCTTCATCAGTGAGCTTGATATCTTTTCTCTCAAGTAGTGTGGCATATAAACCACGTACACCATCTTTGCCTTCTCTTGGCGCAGTCATGCTTCTTGCCACACAATACTGCACGAGCATTTTCGAGTCGTCTAGCTTTTCCACATCAACGCGTAATATCGCCGCATGTCTTTCTATCAATTTCACGGCGCCATCGGCATTATTGGCGGCAATCATTTTCTCAACCTCGCTTCTAACCATATTTGCCAATGCTTCCTTTGTGAGGCCCTTTCCGATTCTCTGTGAAATATCGCCCAAGTCAATAGTACTAACTCTTTGACCTGCTCTATAGAAAGACATCTCTCTGCCAAAGCTTGTGTTATTTGCTAATACGACACTGCCATCCCAAACGTTGTTTTGTCCAAGCAATACCGTTCCTTCGCGGGTCGTATCAACCAATACCAAATTCCTCTTCGCGCCGCTTGACTTTGCATCACCAACCGTAGCCACTTTGCAAGAGGAAAGCATATCTATTGTTATACCTGCCTTCTGCGCTTCGTCTAATAATGCAAGCACCTGACCCATCTTCCCTTCCGCCGCGCACAGCTGTATATCCTCGACAAAGGCTATTATCTTCTTCGCCTTTTCAATATGAGTGTTGTCTCTGAATTCTACCGCAAGCTCAAACGCCAGCGCCGCAAAGTTTAAACCCTTGGCTGTGCCATTGTTTAACATTTCTAACAATGCGACCAGAGCGGCTCTTTGCACGTTCCTATAATTTCCTTCTCTCGCTATCTGCAATTTGAGCACCAACGCTTTCTGTTTTTGCTCATTATTATCTCCGGTCAAACTTACTAAAGCATCGGTGTATTCAATGGCTGTATCGTACTCACCATCCATCCTTTCCAAATCAACAAGCATTTCAAGAATTTCTGTATTTGATGGATCTGCTTCGTTCGCCACCAAAAGTTTCGCTCTTGCGTCCGCAATCTTGACACCTCTGTCATCCCTGTCTTCTTTATTGACATCTTTTTCTTCTTTCCCCTTAATCTTCTCATGCGCGCGCTTCGCTGCGTTAAAGGCGGTCTTCGCATCTATCGCCGCTTTTGACCTATTTATTAAATCCAGCTTCTTCGCTTCGATTGCCTCTATTTCGGCCTTAAATCCAGCGGCATCCATATCCTCAAGCTCCTTCTTTAGGCCATCCAACTCTTTCACAGCGGCTTCGCTGTACACACCCGTACGCGCCAATACCACCGCGACCCTATCTTTCATAAACCGCGCGTTCAGTATAAACTGTTTAATCTTCTCCATCCGCGCCGTAGTCTGCTCAATAGCTTTTCTTACATCCGCCAATCTCTTTTCTCTGATATTCTTCGCGTCAGCAGGTTCATCTGTTGGGACTGTTCCCAATAAAACCTCCGCCGCTTTTAGCACTTTATGCAAATTCTTAAGCTGATACATTGTGCCGCTGGAGGTAATGACCGGTGAAATGTTGTTAAGAATTTTAACAACGTCTTCAATATTTCCGGCGTTAATTTCTATCACAGCGAGACAATCAACATACTGCGCGGCGTCTTTACCCATAAGGACAAGAATCTTAATGGCCATATTCGGATCGTTTGTAGCCGCAAACATGAGCCTCAATTCTTCAGATGATTTCGCCTGCAACTTCTGATCTTCTATTGTTTTAACTCTTCTGGCTATAGCGCCTTCATCTCCGTCCATAACCTGATCAACCCTGATTAAGAACCTGTCAAATCTCTGTCCTCTATCCAAACCACCTGCCCATTGCATCTCCGGCACTATTGCAGGCAGTATTTCAACACAAGCCTGCGCTATTAGATTTCGAACGTTTCCGCCTTCAGTCTTTATCAGCTCATTCACTTTAGTGACGATTTGATCAATTGTTTCACCAGCAACTTCATTACCAGCGACCTTTGCTACAATTTCATGCATCCATGACCGCGGCTTAGCCAGCTTCTCGTCAATTACCTTTATCTCATCGTCATACTTCGCTATCCGAGCCTTTCCTTCTGCATTTTCTTTTAATAGATCCACCTCAAGGCCACGTTTCTTTACCAAGATTTCCCTCTTCAGCTTCAATGCCTCTCTGTTATTGCCGTCTTTCTTTAAAATTCCGTCAACCTTTTCAAGCGCGCTATCAAGATTTCTCTTATACCATGCATCTATCCCGCTTCTTATTCCGGCAACGGTCCTCACCCTGGAAACCCATGTTAATATTCTATCACCGGCTTTCTCAATAGCTCGATTAGCTGATGACATTCCTGCGGCCACATCATCCGGCTTTACTTTAAGGAGCCTGTCAGAATAGGCTATTGCCTCACCTGTCTTGCCGAGTTTCTCACAGCAATCTGCCGCAAACCTTAAAATTTCCGCATTTTCCGGATCAGCGTCCAGGAGTTTTAGACCATTTACTTCCTTACCATTTAAAATATCCTTGCACAACGCTAACGCTTCTTCGTGCCTGCCCAACGCAATCAACACCTTTATCTTCTTAACACTCCACTTTTTAATGTCGGCTTTTCTCGTATCGCCTTCTGCCTCTTTTCTACGCGCGTCAAGGTCTTCAGTAATTTCCTCTATAAGCCCATTTAAAATAACCAACGCCTCCGCGTTTTTACCGTCTTTCATCAATTTATCCGCTTCCGCTTCGCGCGCCGCGCGTTTTATTGCCTTTATCTTCACATCCTGCTCCGCTTCTTTGTTCCTTACGAACTCCCATACCTTGCGTGCGGCTTTCGTAGCGCCTTCGATTACTCCTAGATCTATGCCTTTTAACTTACCTCTAATCCTGTCTATCGCCGCGATATCCTTCGCTTCTATAGCGGCATCAAGAGCCTTCACTAGATTCTCTGCCGCCTTCTGGTTGTTTTTAATCCGTTCACCTCTTGTCTCGGCTTTCTTCGCGCGGTCGAGATAAATAACTGCCAACGCCTCGTACGCCTCTATAAGCTTTGCGTCCTTAGCTATTGCCTTCTCGAAATTATCAATTGCTTCTCTTTCGTTACCTATCGCCATCTGTATTCTGCCGAGCCCCAAGAACGCGCGGCCTGCCTTTGCCTCGTCTGCTTTTACCGCCTGCTCAAAATACCATTTCGCCCTAGCAAAATTACCGGCATTATAAAAACGTTCCGCTAATTCTATCAGCGCGGTGGGGTCTTTCTTTCCCGTCCTTGCCTCCTCTACCAGTAAAAGCTCTTCCGCTAACAATACCTGCTCGCCTTCGTCTTCTTCTATATTTCGTATAATTTCTTCTGTCCGTTTCTTACCGTCAGTAGCTATCGGAGATGCGTCATCACTAATCAATCCCATGTCACTCAAAACCGTTTCGGTTTTATTGATATTTGCCGCCACATCTGTTACCAGTTTCTTATCATCCCTCTGGTTAGCCAAAAATGCTTTGATGTCTCTTCGCGATACTTCCTTCAACCCGGTTCTCGCCATAATTTTTTCGGCTATACTTCTCTCGATAGCCACTTTCGCTATATTATCCGCACATTCTCTTGCTTGAGCCAACAATGCCATCTCTCTCCAAAAATCTCCTCCGGTTGTTTCTGCAAGCATCATATACAGGGAAACCAGCTCTGAAGAAGAAGGATCATTCTCTTCAAATGTTCTTATCGCCCTGTCCCGATCCTTGACTCCGGCTATCGCTAAACGTACCTTCATCCCCTCGATTGCTTCTCTTGCGACTCTTGCAACATTCCTATCTAAACCGGTCAACTCCCTTACTTTTTTAATGAGCAGTTCATTAATAGAGGCTCTTATCCCGTCTCTACTTGCTTCGAGATTAACGTTCGCGAAAATCGCATCGATAATTCCATTATTACGAGCAACAAGGTCAAAAAGCGCCTTATTCGCGCCCATTAGCGTTATCAGCCTATCAATAACAGCTTTATCTTTTGTACCCTTTAGTAATTTGATAATAGCCTTCGCCGCGTCTTCCGTATTTTTACCTGTAGGATTATTCTCGGCAATTATCGTATCAGCATAGCTCTGCAGGGCCGCTTGTTCCCAACCGCGTTCCTTACTTGCGTCACCTGATATTATCCTCGCCTTATGATCATCCGCTTTCGCTATCAGTCTCTGAGCGGATATCGCGGCAAGTCTGGCAAGAGCGCGAGTTCTCACCTGAGATATCGCGCCTTTATCAGCACCCTTTTCCTCTTCCAGTTCTTTTAATGTCTTTATGACACCTTGTATAGCGGTCACCGTAGCATCATCAGTCTTTCCGGAATTAATAAGCCCTTCTAAAACTTCCGACTGTTGTTGCGCCTTACACGCTTGTATCTTTGTCGTAAGGGCCGCTGTTTCAGCCGTCTTTTCTTCATCTTTTTCTATCGTCGCCTTCTCTTTTTCCGCCTCTTTTATTTCTCTTTCTGTAACCGATGAAGCTAGAGTATTGGCATCCGCCCTGTCTTCAGGTTTTGTGATCGCTCTAGCAATATCATTAACATACGTATTGAGAGTCCCAACCATGGCCGAATCAATACCGGTCAATTCTTTATCCGCTTTGTCACCGACAACCTTCTTCAATATCTTTATAGCCTCTTTTCTCATTTCATCGGTGGCATTTGCTGCACACGCGATATCTCTTAATGCCTTCGCAAGAGCCATCGCAGGCTTCGCGTCTTTTAACTCCTCCGAATAATTGTCCGCGATCACATTCAATCTATCCAACTGTGCCCTTAGCATCTCGGCACTTGCGCCTTCTGGAACAGTAACCGCAGCTATTTCTTTCGCCAAGACTTCAATTTTTGTTCTTTCCCCATATTGCTCTGACTCCATAAACGGATCATAGAAAGCGCCAAGCACAGCCATCTTAGCATTCTCAATGCCCGACTTTATGCTATCAACCTTACCTTTAACTAAATCCAAAACGTTAGGAATGTCCTTGAGTGTAGATATCCCGGCGACGGCATCTAACTGTTGCTTCTTCTCTACAGATTTAATGCCGGCATCATTAGCTAATTCTTCAATCAAGACTTTTATTTTGCTGGCAATATCTCCTTTCTTCTTGGGGCCTATCTCTTTCCATACGTCAGCAAGCATTCTTATTTTGGCCACCCTATCTAAATCAGCATCTTTTACAATTTCATCAGCCAATTGCGGCAATACCTTCTTTATTTTCGCCATTGCTTTCTTGTTCCCGTTAAATACGTGCAATGCACGCATCACCTTAGCTTCTCTGTCCGAGGCTTTAACTTTACCATCCTTTACAAACTCCTCTAAAAATTCTGCAATCTTTCCAGCTAGATATGCGCCTATTGCAACATCTGCCTCGCGACTGGCGATATTCATCAACGTATCAATTTTGCGATCCATACTTATTTCTGATTTCAAAAAGTCTCTAACGGCTTTTTGCGCATCCCTTAATGCAACCCCCTCTACCGACAATACGTCTCGCAACCTCCTCTCCGCTTCCCTTGCCTTCGAATCATCCACCATGGCGGCCTTTCTCACTTCGGATTGAACCGCTCTTATTATCTTGATCGTAGCAGCCATTTCTTCCGCGTTTGAAGAAAACTTGTCATCTTCTTTTTCCTCACCCCAAAATCTTTCTACCAATGCCGCAATTGATTCAAGCTTCTTTATCTGTTCTTCGTTCTCCTTAGGATCCGCACTGCCGACGACTTTCAAATTGTCTTTTTCTATCGCACGAATTATCTTCCTTATTCGCCTCTTCTGGAAGAATCCGGCTTCAATCCCCAGATCCTTTGCCCATCGCGCCGCCTCTGCTAATGCGGAAAGCGATTCAAATGACACACTATTTTCAACACCTCTTATCGCCTCTTCAAATTCTTTTTCAACAGCGTCTCTCAACTTATCCATCGCGCCCTTCACTATCTTCGGGGCAAAACCAACAATCAGATCATTCTGCAACAGTGCGATCAACTTTGTCCTATCGCCCTGTAAATTCGCTATGCGAGCAATTAAAAGCTCATCCGCCTTATCAAATAAACCCGTTTCTCTTATGTACGAATAAATATCTTCTGATCCCTCTATCGTCGAGCCAAATCTTGGGATTCCGTCTTTATTTATCGCGGCAATTATTATTTCCAAGTCTTTGTCTTCCGCGTCGGCAACCAACTTCCTTATAGCATCCAGCACAAATGGATTTCTTATGTCATTTCTCTGTAGCGCCATCAGTTGATTTAACCGGCTTTCAAACGTCCTCGGCCTGCCGAGTGCTATATCTATTGCCACATCCGCTTGCAAACGTACAAGATCATATAGTGTACGCAGTCTTACACTTTCGGGATATTTCACAAGCGCGCTCTGAAGAGCTGTAAGCCTGTCACCAGCATCTGTTAGCCTCATAGCTCCATCAGCCAATGTCATAATTTCTTTTTCAGCATCCTTCGAGAGCTCTTTTTCTGCGGTTTCTTTCTTCTCTTCCGGTTTCGCCGCGTCTTCCTCTTCTTCTCCGCCCAATCCCATCATGGACATAGGACTTTTTTCTTTCGGCTTTTCTTCCGCGTTCGGTTTTTGCGCTGTTTTATTCCTCCTCATCGCTAGAACTTTCTCATCGACTCCTGCTACGATACTATCCGCTTCTGTTTTTTGCTCTGGATTAGTATTTCCAACAATCACCGCCATACCAGAAAGTTTTCTAACCAGCGTATCAACCAAAGGCTTCTCGTCTAAACCTAAAAGCACATCAATCATTCCAGCAAGCGCGCGCACCTGTTCTATAGTTACTACTTGGCCCATCTTTTCGGCTAATTCGAATATCTCATTTACGACTTTCACGATCTCACCATGCAGTCTATCTTTTTCCTTTTCACTAGTTGCCTTCTCGAGCCTCTTATCCAGCACCCTGACAAGCAACTGCCCCGCTCTTATTTTTTGTTCCGAGGTAGTCTCTACACTACCCTTTACAACTATTCTTTCACCAATAACATCACCAAACTCATTATAGGTGCGGTCAACTATGCTTCTCTGGCCTTTCAATATATCGGTCAAAATCCTGTTCGCGTTATCGCTAGTTATTTCACCTTTCTCAACTGCTGTCTCAAAATACCAGAACACATTATTAATAAACTCCACCGTCCACACCTCACTTAAACCATACTCCATAATAGTTTCTATCTGCTCGCGAATCTCTTTCTCTATCTCTCCGCGTTTCTTCTCGTCCTTCTCCGCGTCCAACTTCGCCTTCAGTAACTCAACCAAAGCAACCCTATCCTCAACCCTTGCATCGGATTTTTTGAGGGATTCTTTTAGTAACGCTATACGCTTTTCGGCTCTCGCCTCATTCTTCTTCTCGTCAATTTTTTCCTGAGACAATACTTCACGCCCCTTTAATGTAAGTTTCTCCGCGGACAATTCAGGAATGTCATTCTTAGCAATTATCGCGTTTAAAACATCCACAACTTTTGATCCCATCGTTATTCTTGGCTTGCCGGCAGGTAGTCCCTCATTTAACTCTCTGACAAACGCCAGCCATTGTTCGCCGTCTTTCAGTCCATCAGTAGTTCCGATTTGAGTGGTAATAAATACATAAAGCGTGTCTAATGCTTTTGTCAAAGCCTCTACATCAACCCCCGGCATCCCTACATTGGCAAGACGTATGGCTTCGTTTTTAACCCTATCAAAATTAAATCTGCCTTCGCCTTCCGTCATCACCCTTACTATAAAATCTTGCAGTATTATACCATCTCCAAAAACATTACTAATAGCCATGCCAATTATTGATCCTCCAGCCAAAGTAGTTACTGAAACCGGATTGCGCGCTGATGTTATTAATGTTTCCATGGTCATCGCTGTAGTCGATTTAGAATCACTAAAACTACTACTCTCATAGATTAGAACCATTTTCTGGACTGTTTCTACATCTATATCTTGTCCAGTTGCTGCTTTTACAAAATTCACAAAATATTCAGAATCCACCGGATCAGAAATTCCGTTTTTCTTAGCAATTCTGAACAAATGATAAGGAGTTATAACTTCACCTTTCCTCTTCATTTCACTAACTTCACTGATAGCCGTCCTGACTTTTGCCGCCTTTCCTATCTCTGCGGTTTCTGCCATCCCTGTCTGCCCTGCAAGCATAAATTCTCTCAACCTCTGATTCGTTATACCATTTATATCAGAGACAGTTACCACGCCATTTAACTTTTCTACTTCTATAAGGCGGTCTATCTCTGTACGTAGAGTTTCAGGCATTGCTTCCCTATTTTTCTTCATAAATTCCCAAGTCTTATCCGGGCTAATAAATGCCGTAAGCGCTTGCGTACTGTCAACGCCCGCAAGAGGTATACCCATCGCTCTAGCCGCTATAAGCTGATCCACCCCTAAAAGAGCTTCGTCTGCCTTTGCCTGACTGAATGTCCCGGACTTGTATTCGACAATATCTACTAATCTTTCGCTTGCATCTTCTTTATCTTGCCCTACTAGGCTACCTATACTGTCAACGGCGCGCTCTAATCGTTTACCATCAACTCGTTTTTGGACAGACTCCAATCTCTTATTAGTCCAATCTGTAATGGCTTCCTTTACCTTTGCAATGAAAGACTTCTTTTTTTCTTTCTCTTCCTTTTTCTTTGGTTCTATACCAAGCATTCCTCCTATTCTACCCATTAGTCCAAACTTTTTACCACCTACTATGGTAACTAGAGGACCAACCACCATTGATACGATAGATAGACTTACACCAAAATGTAAAAGTCCAAAAACTAACCCGCTTCCAAGAACAATGGCACCTACCACCATTATCGCCTTAGGCATAAACTTCTTAAACGTTTCGTTGTGCAACACTACTGACACAAAATTTAGCGTTTTATCCACTGCTGAATTTTTTATTCCAGAAGCAGATTTCATATCATCAGCGCTATCATTTCTTTTTTGTTTAACGAAATCTGCGACACTACTATACGCGTACGACAACGTGGTATTCATCATTCCAAGAGCATAATCCACGCCGCCATTACCTATCCAGCGGAGGTATCTTGCTGTAGGCAACCAACTACATATAACTCCCCACCTAAAATCGTCTTTCTTCTGTTCGCTACTCAACTTCTCAAGCCCTGTCTTCTTAATTTCAAGCGCTGTACTTGTCATCTGCATCTCGCGCTGTCTTTCTGTATTTAAATATGCATCCACCGCTTCTGCCTGAGGAGTACTCAACTGGTCTCTTGGTGTATTCCTGTTGTTGAAACCTGCTATCATCTGCAATCCTCGTTTAATATCCGCTTTACCTTGTATCATTTCACGCAACAGTGCCGGATTGATGGCCCTAGGATTAACCCCTAACACTCTGGCATTATCGAATATACTCTCGATATTTGCGACTATTTTACGTGCTTTACTTAAGTCCACACCAGCAAAGAAATCTGTTGGTATCATCATTCCAGACTCTCTATTTGCCCATCTAGTAACTGCAATTGAATACGACGCGCCATCAAGCATAAAACCCTTAAGCACCTCCCTATCCGCATCCAACGCCTTCAGTTTATCTTCATTCATTTCCGGCACAGCAAGCTGTAAAACCTGTAAGACAATTGCCCTGTCTCCCTGCAAATGAGCATCCAGCGTATCCAATAGATCATAAACTGTGACTGGATTAGCACTTCTTATCACTGCCGCAATATCATCAAAACGTTTTCTCCTGTCTCCATCAGGCAATCTTTGAGTCATTATACCTAACGCTTTCAAAATAACTTGAGGCGAAGGCGTACCTGTAACACCCAATGCAGTCGAAAAATCTATTATGGCTTTCGCGTCAGCTTTTGTAAACAGTGTCCCGCCGCCTGTGATTTTATTCAACAATTCTTGAGTCTTTGTGACATTTGATTCCGCCATATATGACGCCATCATGTCCTTGGCACCTTTAAATCTTGACGGTACAACCAATGCGGCCTGCGCCTTAATTACCCTAGCCAGATGCTCTACAGCGCCGAATTTAGGTGTATTCGCAAAATTAAGTTTTGTGAGATCAGCCGCCTCTACCATATCAAACCCGCGCATTTCCTTAAATTGCTTTACCTCGATAAGTAACGCATTGGCTTCTTCCCAAACAAAGCGTGTGTTCTCATCGCTTTGCAATTCTTCATCTCTTGACATCGCTTCTAAAACGTTTTCAACCATATCCAATGTACCGTTAAAACGTCTTCTCATCATATCCATCGGATTCTGATAAGAGCCTTCTTCAGTTGTCAGTTCAGCATCAAGCTGGTGTTTTCCTTGCTTCATATAGTCTATATATTTCTGAACCTTCGCTCGTCTGGCAACATCATCTGTAGGTATTTCACCAAGCCACGCACTCAAAGTCCTTGTTAACACTCTGTTCTCTAGCTCGTTCATTCCTTTAAACAAGTTTGCGTCAGATTTGTTTATAAGATCGTTGAATTCTGTAAACAACTTGTACAAATCCCTTGCATGATCTTTATCTGCTCTAGAAGCCCCATCGGCCTCTGCTCGTTTGAAAACATCTTCTATCTTTTCGGCGACTACAATTCTCTGTATCTCCGCGCTAATTTCTGAAACACGTCTTAAGCTTGTCATATTACCGAACTGCGAGTCCTTACTCAACTCTTCCTTATAGAAACCGGATAGCCGGCCTATCTCTTCTGCGACACTCGTCATACGTTCAGCATCTACATACACGTATCTTCTTGTCCTACTATCTTCCCTACCTCTTCCTGTTCTACCTACCGCCTGCAATAAAAGCGCATTGCCCAAAAGGTCGCCGTCTAGGAGCGTTAGAACAATCTTATCTTGCGTTGTCTTGTTTCTTACCTTTGCGCCAAAATTCAATCCGCGGAATATAAAGGAGGTACCTATCAACACGGTCTCGCCTTTTCCCATCTTTCTAGCAAGAGCATCTGCCCTGTCGGCTCCCGACTGTTCACTTGCACGAATCGGATCAACTATATATAGCGTCCTTCCATTGGTTAATTTTGCCTCACCCGCGGCACGCGCTATTCCTATTTCTTCCGCTGTAATCAATCCTTCTTCTCTCATAGCTTCCAGCAATTGCCATATCTGTTCGGTTTTATTTACACCGACCAATTCATCTGCCTGCTGTCTTCCTTCACTCGATTTATCTTCACCCCTACCATTAAGCATTTCCACGCCTTCGCCTTTCCCAACCTCTCCTTCTTTTGCTCCTTTTTCAGTGCCAATCCTCTTTCTCATCTGCGCCGCTACATCCTTTGTTTGTTCACCTGCGCTCATAACTTTTAGATCTACAGGGAAATTCTCGAGACGTGAAGAGTTAATATCCCTTACTCCAACACCGTATAATGCGCCTGCCATTTCTCTGGCAAATCCCATAGTAGCGGAACCACCATTTGTTAGCATTTCGCCGTACGGACTTGAACGAAACACTTCAGATAGTGATGCCTCTTTCGCTGAACGTGTTATCATTATGCTTTGGCTATAAGGTATTCTCTCGCTTTCAGGAACACCTGCTTTTCTATTAAGCATTATCAATCGAGTCAAGGCGACAATGTAAACGTCGCTATTGTCCTTTGTCCCGGGTGACATAGCGCCCTTGTCGCTTGAACTACACACCTCGCCTTTTGCTATACCGAAGTGGCTTCCATATTTTTGTCCTAAAGCCCGCAAATGTTGTTGTATCTCGTATTTACTAAATCCTGTTTCTCCGGGCTTTGTCCTTATAGCCAATCCTGACTCCAATTTACTCATTAGGTCTTTACTGACCTCCACTCTGCCGCCATCATCGCTTATCATTAGATGCAATCCCGTCTTCCTAAGTTCTGGATTATTATTCCATTCTGTTTCGCTTCTGATAATGTCATCAATATTTTCTATCCCGGCTTCCTTCAGAACCTTGTCAACTCCTATCCTAAGTTCGTCTATATGTTCGACGAACGTAGCATCCGCCGGAGTCGGGATACCTTCAATAAATGTTATCCTTGCCAAAGCCGCGACATCGGCTTCGTCTATAATTCTGTTGCTCAATTTATCAAAAGCGGCCGACAATATTGGTTTATCCTTCATATCTCTTTCAAGGTGTCCTCTTGTCCACACGTCAAACACCAAGAGAACATCGCCGTTATTTATTACATCGGCAAAGGCCTGCTCAGCACCGGATTCCTTGTTTTTCATTCTGTCATAGTACGAATTCCCGTCTACTATTTTAATGCCAAACGCATTTGTAAATATACGGGCTTCGCTATCTGCCGCGGTATAGTTTCTCATTTCACCGGTTGAGCTGACTAAAAGCTCTCCTCTGTATCTTGCCTGCGGCGAATCCTTGCCGTATTTTGCTATCAAACCCATTTTCCATATACCGGCTGAAATAGGATATACAATTGTCTTACCACCGCCAGTCTCAACAGTACCGACGTTACCGCTTAAAAGCGCGTCGAGGAACATTCTCTGCATGCCATATTTCTCAATGTACCCGCCTCTATAACACACCTCTCCTTCTTGAATTCTGCCTTCGATTACATGACTACCTAAAACTGCATGATCTTTTGTCGCTACCACTCTTTCCGCGATACCGCCGTGAGTTCTTTGTACAAATTCTATAACAAGCAGTTGAGCCGCAACCATACTCTGAAGCATAGCACGAGTCTCTGTCATGCCGTCACGTTTGTCAATCTTCTCTCCAAAAACTGCCTCAATTATCAGCTGTACGCCATCCTCGCCCTTAAATCTATCTTTGTTTTTACACCCCTCTGCAAACACATCTTTTAACCTTGCGGCTTCGCTGGTGATCTTGAGCTGTGATAAAACCTCATCGAATATTACTCCGTCTTCTAGCATCTGGGTTCTATTTTTTTCTGTTTCTTCTTTGTACTTGGCCTTTAGTTTTACGAATGCCATTTGCAATGTCATAAAGTCTAATGCCATATTCTCTCTCTTTATACAGTCCATAACGGCAATCCATTCAGTCCTTGATTCTATGGCAATAATCCTTTCAGCTACTATTGCAAAACTTCCGTCAGAAAATTTATCCAAAGAAGACCTCACAACCTCTACCCTTAACAACCCCTTCACCGCCAGCATGGTGTTCATTACATTATCAATCTGGAGGTTTGTTAATTCCATTTCTGTACGCAATGCCTCTTTTTCTTTTTCGGTCAACCTGCCATCGTCCCCAAGAACATCTCTCTCAAGTTCTAACATTCTCCTAAATGTTACATCACTCATACCTTCCAATTCAGCTACTATCTCACTCCTTCTTTCTTCTGTTGTCCTATCCATCTGTGACTCTTGTAGGCGATCAGTCAATGTAGCAAATCTATACGGACTTCCTTTAGCACCGGTAAGCTTATCCAACTGCAACCCCACTTTATCAAGGCGCGTAGGCCTATATGCGTCAATAATAGACTCAACCCTTCTCTGCACTACTCTCTCACGCACATATCCGCCTATTATATCTCTCCTGCTTTGGAGTAGCCTTATTAGGCCTTTTTGTATATCTTCTTGTTCCCTAGATGATGCTTTGAAATTTTCTAATCTTTCTATCATAGCGTCTATACTATCAGCGCCTGTGAGATCAATTCCAAGCCCGCCTCTATAAGTGGATTTGGATATACTATACATAGCATCCAAACGCACCAATCTGATTATTGTGCCTTGTATCTGTGTTTCACAAGCACTTCTTGCTGGATCACTTGACGCATTTTCATACGCCAAACGAGCATTGTGATACTCCTCTGCAACTTTTGTTACCTCTAATTTTTCCGCCAATATAGGCATCTCTTCAATTATCTTTCTCCTTTCTGCTATTAGATTGGCATCTTCCTGCGTAAGTCTTTCTCTAACATCTCCGCTGGCTGTCCCCAATTCCTCTTGTATTTGATACAAACGATTATTTATTTCTGCGGTTCGCCTTTCATTCCCTTGTATTCTTCCAGTAAGTGTCTCAACTTCTCCTTGTGACCTTACGACCTCTCTGCCTATCTCTGTCACTCTTGCTAATTTGGCATCGATCTCCGCCTTTAAAACAAACCTCTCGATAGTGGTCGTACAAGTATCCAAGGCATTCTGAACAGCTTGTTCTGCCAGCCCTGCAACTCCACTAATGCCGCTTAGCCTCCTGTTTAAGTCTGCAATCTGATCAGAATTTAAATCTTTAATTATACCTGTTGCCTTTACTCTTTCCGCTCCAAAAACCCCACGCAATAGCCCATTCGATTTAATCGCGTTTTGAAGAATGGTTATTGTATCCGCATGGAAATCTATATACCCATTTTGAACAGCTTTACCGCTTATTTTCATATCCGCAAACGGCTCCAAAGCTTTCGGAAGCTTGACACCCATCTTTTCAGCACATTCCGCAAGTGTATTGCCTCCTCTACCCTCAATCATCGCCACAATTAGCTTTGCCATGTCTTCGGGGTTTGACTTGTATGCTGATCCGCACGCATCACCGAACACCTCTGCAAACTGCGCGCTGACCATTTCATTTAAAGCCTTTCTCGAGTCTGCACTTATAGACCTTAATTCAATACCACCCGCCGTTCTTAACTCGCTTTCAGGATTATTTAATTCGTTTCTTAACCTGTTTATAGACCAAGGTCCTTGACGCGCGGCAGACGTGGCGGCCAAATCCATAGCAGTAACATCACTCACTTTCATCTTCATAAGCGCGTTAAAAACATTCGCGTCAGTTAGGTCCATATCTGCGTCCGCGAAAGATCTCTTTGCGTCAAACTCTATTCCTCTATCTTTCAATATTTCTCTCAATACATCTCCGGTTGTCTTTTTCGCGTTTTCTTCCAAATCACATCTCCTAACAAATTCGGCAAATATCGCTTCGCGATCTGCCTTACTTACTACTTTTAATGAACCTGCAAAACTGTCAAAAGTGTTCTTTAACACCCTAAACATATCTGCTTTAAGCGCGACGCCCTCTAGTTTCTTTTCCTGTCCGACAAATACATCCTTTATTGCGTTTAGGACCCTCATTAGCTTTGATGGTTCTTTTAATGCTGGATTTTTTCTAGAATCCCTGTCTATCTTTTCAACCCTCGCCCTATATTCCTTAAACGCCGTCCTTTGTGCGTCGGTTCCTTCATTTTCCAATCTGGCTAATGTAACTCCGGCTTCTTTTGCTTGCGCAAGACTGTCTCTTCTTCCCTTCGCAAAACCCAACTGTCTTTCTGCATCCGCTAATCTCCCTGTTGCCTCAGATAATGCGTCTCTTGCTTTTTGGACAGTCTCAAGTGCTTGAGTATGTTCGGAAGTTCCTTCTTTTAACCTACTTAACGTGCTTTCAGCATTTGCCAGATCGGCTTTCTTAGCTTCAACATCACTCCTGGCTACATCAACTTCTTTTTCAGCTGATTTCACACGTCCTTCATACACATCCTTAGCTTTATCTAAACTTAAAACACCGTTCTCCAATACCTCTCCCGCTTTTTCCTCCGGACCTGCCTTTATTTCTGTTTCTGTTTTTTGCCTAATATCCTCACCTTCCCTTACTCTATTATTTGCCTCCACCCTATCAGCAACAAACTGATCCGCCTTTTTCCCGTCAGCATCATCTGTCATCTTTATTTTACCCCTAAACAAGCTTCTAGCTTTTGCCATAGGTGTGACAGCTTCTTTACCCTGATCCAAGATAGCTGGTATAGTGTCTGCCCTAGTTTTAAATTCCATTTTATATCGCTCAGTCTGCGGATGTGAAGGCAGTATCATCATAGAGACAATCATCGGCAATAAGGCAAGTAATTCTTTCGTAGTACCATCGCTGGATTCTAAAACTTCTGAATAATTGAATAAGGTGTCCAAACCCGCTTTAGAAATCTTTTCCCAAACCTTAAACCTTAATATGCCGGTATTGATAATTGTACCCATTATTCTGCCTGCTATAGACGCCTCTGCGGCTGACAAACCAAATGCCGTGCGTAAGACAAATTTATTAAACCCGGCAACCGCCCCGCCCACTTTTACTCCGCCTTTTACCACACTACCAAACAGAACACCGCCCTTAGTAGTAGCATTCTTTAAAAACGCCTGGCCAACTTTCGTTGACACAAACGGATTCACACCATGAAAAATATTACCCAAAACAAAAAACTGTGACGCCATTATTGAGGCACCAAAAAGTCCTTGAATCGATATGTTTTGTTTAAAGTGTCTCTTCCATGAGTCTAAAAGACCCTTCCCTGAAAATAAAGAATCCCTTGAAGCGAGTCCCGATGACTCTGGGTCTATAAAATCAAATATCGGACCTAAAAATGTAAACGTGGTTGGATTCATCGCTATAAATGATACTTTTGACTTGACAACGTTTTTCAACATTGACTTCGTTATGGCCAAAAACGCTCGCGTCTTACTAACATCCATCATTACATCTAATTCAGCGGTAAATTTCCCTGCCGCATCCATCGCGCGCACACCTCTACTTAGTTCTACAGTACTCAACGCCCGCCTAAATGGAACTGTAATCACTCTTAATGGAACTTTGACCACTTCTCCTACAACTTTCGCCGCACCTACTATTCTCTTTACTACAGCAAATTTTTCAATTGCTGTCACGACTCTCGCTACAGCGGATATTCTCGCTATTGAAATACTGAGTTTCGCGGCAACCGCATAAGTTGCCGTTCCCAAAGAAAACGCTATCGCAACTGTGTCCCATAATACCTCACCGCCTATCAATTGGTTCCACATCTCGCGAGACTTTTCCTCTGCGCAAAAAGCTTTTCCACCGTCACTCGCCAAATCTTTCAAAACACTCCTATAATGCGTATTTATTCCTTCTATACTGCCATTCGCGTAATAATTAGCCAGCGCGTATTCCGAAGAGCTTCTATAAAGACTTCTTTCATACTCTCTATTAGCCAAACTATCGTATGTATCACTGGTAAATATCACACGCAAGTTGTTTGCTATCCATCTGTAACTATTTGCCAAGAACCCGTCGCCTCTGTCTGTCATTGAAGCATGGAACAAGGCTTTTCCCAAGTCAGAGTCAATTTCATAATCTCTTCCTTCCGCTTCAGCCGCCTTTATCTCCACCGTCATCTTTCTGATACCGTCATACATCTTGCCCGATCTTGAGGTTAATATCTCGTCAAGTAACGCTATAGAATCTTGAGTAAAACGAACTGATTTACCGTCTTTGTCAGTAAAAGTATCACCAACCCTTAATCCATATTTACTAGCAACAACATCGAGAACTTCCTTCTGCTTTCCTTCCCCTGCCATCTGCATTAAAAGCTTCCCTTCTGCGCCAGCTTTTGCCACATACCTTTCTCTAAGCTTCCCATTCAACTCGGGATTATCAGTGTCAGACAATATTTCTACCATCTTCTCCTGAATTAATCTTCTTTCACTGTAAACACCTGTTGATTTAGCTACTAGCGCGTCAAGTTCGCTCAATTTTTTGCTGTCTACGCCTAATGCCCTCATTGCGTCAATTAATCCGCTCCTGCGTATTGACGCGATATTTCCCGCAGTGGACATAGTAGCGCTTCCACTTGTTCTGTCCGTATTTTGTTCAAGGATTCCGCTAGCAAGGTTTGCAACATATTTTGCTCTTATATCTGATTTCTTCACATACTCTACCTCTAAACCTTTTTCTAAAACATCAGCTGTTTTATTAAGGGCCGCCATACACGTAGTTTCGTACTGCTCCGTAGACATAGTGCCCATTTCCCTAATCGCGAGCAATAAGCTAGCCTTGAAATTCTGATACTTTTGGTCACTGCTTCTATTGTATTCCTCGCTCTTACCGTCTATATCGCTAGACATGCTCTCCAAAGTATCATATCTTCCACCTTGAGAACTTAAACCGACAACTTCCCTAAGAGCAGTATATTGCCGGACACTATCGTCCAACTTACCACCAGTTAATGCTCCACTTAATGCTCCATCAAGAACTCGCTCTCGTTGCGCGGCAAATTCCATCTTTATTCGATCCGGTTCAGTCAACATTTTTGCCGCAATACTTACAGAATCTTGGCTTTCGGGTTTGGTTTCTCCTATTTCATCTACCAGCAAAGTAGCTGCATTTACGTAATCTTCACCGCTCAACTTAGCCAAACTGTTACGTGCATCAAAAAGTTTGTTGTATATCCTTATATGCTCAGATTCTGTCCTGTCTGCCATCCCATCTTCGGAGGCGGAGCCAATTTCAGCCGTGGCCATTCTCTCACCTTTCGCAAAAGCGTCAGAAGCCCTATTCGCTATCACCCAAAGATCTTTTGTGATTGTAGTTTTAATCCTTTCATCTACAACCCTTGTATAGTTCACAAAATTTCCTTGCTCGTCAACTCTGCCAATATCACCACCGGACATTTTTTGTCCCATAACAGTAACATTGCCTTCTGCGGTATGCATAGCCCCTGCTGAATAGTACATATACGAACCATCTTGAACCTCAACTGATCCCCACACAGAATTAGTATCTTCTGAACTACCCGCAGAATGATACAGGCTTGTCAGACATAGTTTTACCTTGCCTTCAGTCTCAGCCTTCTCGCCATTTTCTTCTTTTGTATTGGAGATTTCTATACCATGTCCCTGTTTTATACCCGCGACACCATCTTTAAACACCACCTTACCCTCTAAATCAAAATCTACTTTGACAACATTATTAGCCGAAAGATAAACCTCTCTCTCAGTACGAGGGTCATATCCCAATAGAACATCTTCGCCACCACCTAGGGATAGTTTACTGCCACTATAATCTAATATGACTTCCTCACCGCTGGCATGAATAACATTCAACTTGTATACACCGCCATCATCAATAACTTTTACGGTAAGCTTATTATCCCCGCCTGCAACACTGAAAGCCCCCATATTCTTTGCATCAACCACACCTGTCTGACCCACTTTTGTATAACTCCATACAACACGTATGCGTTCATTAGTTATTTCCTCACGGAAACCCATATCAATGCCGTTCACATTGTCCGTGATTCCGGACGTAAGCATACTGCCGTCAATAGTTAGATAATTTCCCTTTTCAACTTTTGTATACTCTGTTCCTTCTTTAACACCCTCAAATTCCCCCGCTCTCGCAACACATTTGCTACTCACCGATCCAACTTTATATTTCATTTCGATTTCCCTGCCATCACTTAATTTTTTCTTACCAATCATATCAACGTTATCACTCGATGGTATAAAGGCTTCGTCACTTGAACCATCTATAGAACCTATCACACCGCTTATAACTGTTTGACCGTCGATATTTGTATTTACAGCTCCAGCCTTTGCTCTGTAAACAAATCCCTTAAATCCCGCTTCAGAGCTATTTTTCGGGATGACCATATCAATCTTAGCGCCTTTCCCAAAAACTACCGCTTTACCACCCTTAACTTCTATAACACCATCTCTCGAACCTTTTGTGATTCTCCACCCTTTCCCTTTTTGCTCGATGGTTATGGACGTTACGTTTGTCGTTTCGGCTGGTTTTCCCCCTCCAACCCCTTGACTTGATTCAATTGGGAAATAATCAACATATCCATTCTGATTTTCTTCTAAGACACCGCCTAACAATACAAGATCACCGGAATTATTTAATCTGAATTCGGCGCCCATATTTAGGATTATATTACCGGCGAATTCATTACCTTCCAAATCCATTCCCACATCATTCTGCAACGCAAAGGTACCGTCTCCCTGATAAACAGCATTGACACCGGCCAAAATATTCTCGCCGTTAAATAACAGATTATTCGCATTTACAATAGTTTCACTGCGCCCTTCCGGCTGTAACCCTTGGAACAATCTTTCGGAGGCTTCTGATTGCATTGCCTCGCCTCTCTCCACGTAAGCACCATAAGCTATTTCTCCGCTTGCCTCTTCACTGACCGCTCCGTTTCTTATCTGATAAGCAAGCTCCGTACCCTTCGCTTGTCCCTTCTGCATAGTCTGATCAAGAGTAAGCCTACTATTCCCAGATAAAATTACTCCCTCTCCATCAAGAACAGCGAGTTGTTGAATACCATCAATATCCTGCATCTTGCGGACAGTCCTATTCTCATCAATGCTAAACACAGTGGTATCCGGTTTCCCAT
>Ga0233425_10002328_pt1 | contig 37898 bp, 26 predicted proteins | sample Watercolumn_Towu_2_FD_181712 | JGI IMG/M metagenome (GOLD analysis project Ga0233425, IMG submission 181712) | Freshwater microbial communities from Lake Towuti, South Sulawesi, Indonesia - Watercolumn_Towuti2014_140_MG | ecosystem: Environmental > Aquatic > Freshwater > Lake | place... | reverse complement strand
GCGGCGCCCAGTGTAGTGCTTACCACGGCCCAATGCAATAACAGAGAAAGAGGCGCTGGGGACCTACTCGGCCGCGGCTTCCGCCGCACCGCCATACCCGCAACGCGGGCACCGGGTGGACTTCTCCTTGCCCCGGCCCTTCTCCTCCATGAACGTGTTCGAGCAGGACGGGCACGGCGTGCTCTTCAGACGTCCGAACAGGACCGTGTCGCACTCCCTGACCGAGCACCTGTAGAACGTCGAGTTCTTCTTGGAACGCTTCTCGACCAGAGCGCCGGTGCACCCGGGCCGCGGACACGCGAACCCCGTGGAGTACGGCTTCGTGTACTTGCATTCCGGGTAGTTCACGCACGCCCAGAAGCGCCCGAACCGCCCGTTCTTCAGCACCACGTCCGCACCGCACGACTCGCACTTCTCCGTCGAGACCTCCTCCTTCACCATCATCGGCTTCCCGTCCTCCCCACGCACGAACGGAAGCGTCGTGCGACACTTCGGGAACGACGAGCACGCAAGGAAGGACCCGTTCTTGCCAAACCGGATGACCAGCGGACTGGCACACCGCGGGCACGCCAGATCCGTCTTCTCAGGAGCCTGCTTCACGCTCTTCATCTCTGTCCTCGCTGCTTTCAAGAGATCCTGGAACCCGCCCCAGAACTTGTCCAGGACCTGGACTCGCTCCGCCTCACCTTCCTCGATGCGGTCCAGCTCCTCTTCCATCTGCGCGGTGAACTGCACGTCCATGATCTGCGGGAAGTTCTCCCGCAGCAGATCCGTCACGACAAACCCGAGATCCGTCGGCTTGAACCGCCCCTTCTCCTTCTCGACGTACTTCTTCTCCTCGATGGTCGACAGGATCGTGGCGTACGTCGACGGCCGGCCGATGCCCAGCTTCTCGAGATCCTTCACCAGCGTCCCTTCCGTGAACCGCGGCGGCGGCTGCGTGAAGTTCTGCTCCCCGTCCACGCCCGCAAGGCCCAGCGCGTCCTTCTCGGAAAGCGGCGGCAGCGCAGGCTCCTCGCCGTCATCGGCTTCAACGTCCCGGAATGCCCGGAGGAACCCGTCGAACAGCAGGACACGACCCGTCGCTTCCATGGTGAAGCGCGCCCCCGCGCCAATCGTCACCGTCGTCACGTCGAAACGTGCAGCGGTCATCTGCGATGCCACGAACCGGTTCCAGATGAGCGCATACAGCCGCGCCATGTCCCGCTCCAGGTGCTTCGACACCCGGTCCGGAGCAAACTCCATGGACGTCGGCCGGATGGCCTCGTGCGCATCCTGCGCACTCTTGCGGTTCTTGAAGCGGTTCGGACTCGCAGGCACGTACGCTTCCCCGAACGCAGCGCGGACATGGTCGCGCACCGCGGCCACCGCCTCGTCCGCTACCCGCAGGGAGTCCGTTCGCATGTAGGTAATCAACCCCGCGGTGCCCATCTCGCCAAGGTCAACTCCCTCGTAGAGACGCTGCGCAAGCGACATCGTCTTCTTCGCGGAGAAGTGCAGAATGCGGTGCGCGTCCTGCTGCAGCGTGGACGTGATGAACGGCGGGGGAGCATACCGGCTCTTCTCCTCCCGCTTCACCGCTTCCACCGCGTACGAAGCCGTCTTCAACGCCTCGATGATGGGCCGCGCCTGCTCCTCGTTCCCGATCTCCGCCTTCTGCCCGTCCACCCGCGTCAGCCGCGCGGCAAACGGCGGCGGCACCCGGCCCTTCAGCGTGGATGTGATGACCCAGTACTCCTGCGGCTTGAACCCCAGGATCTCCCGCTCCCGGTCCACCACCAGCGCGACGGCTACCGACTGCACACGGCCCGCGGATAGCCCTCCGCTCACCTTCTTCCAAAGCAGCGGCGACAGCTCGTAGCCCACCAGCCGGTCCAGGATCCGCCGCGCAAGCTGAGACTCGTACCGCTTGCGGTCCAGCCTGCCAGGGGCTTCCAATGCCCTCTTCAGACCCGCCCGCGTGATCTCGTGCAGCAGCACCCGGTAGAACGGCGGAACCTCCTCCCGCGACCGGCCACGCGATATCTCCTCGGCCACGTGCCACGCGATGGCTTCCCCCTCCCGGTCAGGGTCGGACGCCAGGAACACCGACGTCACCCCGTTGGCAGCATCCCGAATCGCATCGATGACCTTGCCCTTCCCGCGGATGAGCTGGTACGTCGGCTGGAAGTCCCGCTGCACCGCCACTCCCAGGGAGTTCGTCGGCAGGTCCTTGATGTGGCCGACCGTCGCACGGACCACGTAGTCCCTCCCGAGATACTTCGACAGCGTGCGGGCTTTCGCGGGTGACTCAACTACCAGAAGCGCTTTCGACATCCTGCCTACCTCTCCAGTCGCACGCGGCATTCATAGTGATTCCCCGCCGCCCTTTCCACCCACCCCTTCATCTCCATCTCCAGAAGGAGAAGGCTCAACTCCCCCGCCCCCATCCCCGTCGCCGCCAGCAGGTCGTCCGCATGGAGCGCCCCAGAGTCGAGATACTCTAGGACAAGTCTCTCGCGAGAATCAAGCCCCGATGACGAGACCCGCCTGTTTGCTGGGGGAAGTGGCAGGTCCGGGCACCTCGCCGCCGGTCTCCCGGTCACCGAGGCGTACACCGAAACCAGGTGTTCCACGCCCGTCAGCACGGAGGCCGGTCCCTGCATCAGCTCCAGCCCTCCAGCAAATCCCTCGTCGTCCACGGGTCCTGGCACCACAAAGAGCATCCGGCCGCACTTCGTTGCGAAGCTCGCGGTGTACAACGCACCGCTGCCCCGGCGAGCCTGGACTATTACCACGATTCGGGACAGACCTGCAATAATCCGGTTCCTTTCCGGAAACGAGAAGGGCAGGCACGACCCCGTCAGCGGAAGCTCCGACACCAGCGCGCCGCTTGACACGATGCGGTCGAACAGCTCCCGGTTGCTTGCCGGGTAGACCCGCTTGAGCCCCGACCCCAGGACCGCCACGGTCCTCCCCCGTCCCTCCAGGCAGCCCGCGTGCGCCGCACTGTCGATCCCCAGCGCACCGCCGCTGACCACTACGCCCCCGCTCTCCGCCCAGACCCGCCCGAACCGCCGCGCCACCTCCAGGCCGTAATCCGCCGCGCTGCGCGAGCCCACCAGCGCCAACCCCGGAGCCCCCGAAAAGTCGGGAAGCGTCCCCAGCACGTAGAGCAGCGCCGGCGGCCGGACAGACTCCCTCAGCAGAGCCGGCCAGCCAGGATCCTCGGGCGTCAGCCGGACCACGGACAGCCGCGACGCCAGCGCTTCCTCCTCCTCCACGCGCTCCAGCGTCCCCGCACCCATCTCGGCTCCAGCCTCCTCGAAGCCCTCCAGCGCCGCCCTCCCGCTGCCGTGCCGCTGCACCAGGTCCGCCAGCACCGCGGGACTGCCGCACGCCACCAGCAGCGCAGACCGGCACGCGGCCTCGGTCAGACGCCCCAGCCGCCTTTCCAGCTCCTCTGCCAATCGGGTTGCCAACTCCACCCCCCTCGGCTACACTCCCCTCGGCACAGGTATCGGGGTTGCCCATGAAAATGCGACGCAAATTCGTACTGGCGCTGGCCGTAACACTCTGCTCCTGCGGCGGCAGCGGAAGCGACCAACCGAACCTTTCCACCGAGGACGGGACCGGCCAGGAGCAGGACGCACCGGCCACGCCCGACGGCTCGCTGCCCGGCGACGTGGACGAGCCCCAGCCCGTTGCCATGGAATCCCAGTGGATCTCCACGTCCAGCGGCACCGCGTACGCACAGGTCTACAAGCCGTCAGGGTGCACCAAGCAAAGCCCCTGCCCCGCATTCGTCCTCGTGCCAGACAAAGACCACGCCGGCATCGAGGAGTTCGCATGCTGCGCGGCCAAGCTGGCAAACGCTACCGGAAGCATCGTGGTCACCTACAACCCTCCCGGACGGGGCGCCACGGGCGAGCGCAGTGACGGCCAGGAGGACTTCGGAGGACAGGCCGCACAGGACGCACTCAAGGACGTCGCCAACACCGTCGCCAAGAGCACCTCCGTCGACAGCACCAACTTCGGCTTCGTCTCCCTTGGAAACGGCCTGGCCGACGCCGCAGGCGCAAGCGCCCGGTTCTCCGCCACCGCACTCGACTTCGTCACCTGGCTCATCGACGTCGAAGGCCCGACCAACCGCTGCTACATCACCCAGTCCCCGTTCTTCGTCGAGGAAGACGAAGGCTGGTACATCAACGCAGACGGCCCCGGTGTCTCCGCAACCCGCTGCGATTTCGACATGTACAAGCGCACCGAGAAGTTCCCGGCAGGCACCAGCTCCGACGGAAAGGGACTCGACGGAACCCCCAACAGCTACATCTGCCACCAGAACGCCTTCCCCATCAGGCAAGGAGGCAAACCCTGCGACAACGACCAGTGGTGGGCCCCCAGGGAACCCAAGACCTATCTGAAGGACCTCGAGATCTACTACCTCCGTCTCCAGCTCCTCCACGACCACGAGCAGCCCACTCGGTACGCTGCCCGCGAAGCCCTCCGCTGGGTCACGCAGGCCGAAACCCTCGGCTACCAGATCAACAACGTGAACGAAAACAACAACCTCAAGGGCTACAGCGAGGACGAACTGGAAAAGGCCGGCGCCTACCTGAGCTACAAAGGCGTCGGCAACGGCTTCGGAACCGACGTCTACGACACCGACGGCAACTTCGACAAGCTCTCCAAGGAGCAGCTGCTGACCGTGGTCCTGCCCTCCTTCGTGAAGAAGATGCAAGAGAGGACCCTGGACCGCTAGACCCACCCAGACCCAGCCCGGGAGGCCCCGATGAAATCGTCACAGACCCGCACCGGTAAAGGCCCGGACGCACCCTCCGTCCCCGGGACCCGCCCAGTCCCCGGGACCCGCCCAGACCCAGCCCGGGAGGCCCCGATGAAATCGTCACAGACCCGCACCGGTAAAGGCCCGGACGCACCCTCCGTCCCCGGGACCCGGCCCTCCGTCCCCGGGACCCGGCCGCAGCTGCTTGCCGGCTGGGGCCGCCGCGAGTTCACCCCGAGCCTGCCGTTTCCTCTGGCCGGGTTCGTGACGCGCAAGGACCGTCTGGCGGACCGCGTGAGGGACCCTCTGGCCGCCACCGCGGTCGTCCTTTCCGGCACCACGGGACCCGTCGCGTTCGTCAGCATCGATCTGCTCATCGTGGACGAAGCGCTGTTTGCCGCGGTCCGCGGGAAGCTGGCCCCGCTGGGCGTCGACAGCGTCTTCCTCAACGCAACCCATACCCACTCGAGCCTCGGCGGCTACGTGGAGGGCCGCGGGGCCCGGCTCTTCATGGGGACCTATCGGCCCGAGACCCGGGACCACATCGCAGGAGCCGTGGAGGCCGCGGTGCGGGAAGCGCTTGGCGACATGTCCCCGGTTTCGGCTCTCCACCGCGGCCATGCCCTGGCCCCGGGAATCACCATGAACCGCCGTCACCGCGGCGGGCCTCCCGACGACCGGATCTCCGTTCTGCGTCTCACCCGCACACGCGGGCTTCCCATCCTCCTGTTCAGCGTCTCGGGTCACCCGGTCATCGTGTCCAGCATGGACGCACACGCCGCCAGCGCAGACGTGCCCGGCGACTGCTCTGCGGCCCTCGGAAAGCTGGGGTTCCTGCCCGCGTTCGTGTCCGGTCCGGGCGGCGGGCTCAACCTCCTCTTCCCGGAGATGCTCACCTCGGTGGAAGCCCACATGGCGCTGCTCACCCGGACCATCGTCGCCGCGGCGCAGGAAGCGCTGTCGCAGGCCGTGCCCATGCCCGTCCGCCACGCCCACCTTGCCATGGAGGTGCTGGAGTTCAGGAGGCGGTTCCCTCCCACCTCCGGCGGCCCCGCGGGAAAGGCGATGAAGTCCGCGGTGACCGCTGCTGTCGGACACGGCTTTTCCCGCTTCGTCGGCCCGGGGGGACACCGCGCAGTGGCCCCCGTCACCGTGCTCCGGATCGGAGACGCTGCCCTGGTCGGCATGCCCGCGGATTTCGGCGTCGAATCCGCTCTGGCCCTGAGAGACCGAATCCAGGCCGACTGCGGCCTCTTCTCCATCGTCTCCTCCCAGACCAACGGCTATGCCGGGTATGCACACCCGGCCAGCGACTATGCCTGGAAGGACAGCGCGGTGGATGCGTTCTTCTTCTACGAAAACGCCATGGCGTGGTTCGGGCCAACGGTCGCAGACGACTGCAGCCAGCGGGCCCTGAAGCTCCTATCGGCCGCCAGCCCGTCGCAGCCAGAATCCTAGTCCTCCCACAGGAGGAACAACGGGATGTACCCCTTCACCGTGATCTGGTAGAAGTCGTCGAACACGATCGCATTGTACCCGTCCACCACCTTCTTGTACTGGAATGAAAGCTGGGCGGGCACCAGGGGCAACAGGGACAGCATCGCACCGAGCTGCACCATCTCCACGGAAGTCGCTCCCAGCAGCTGAAGCCCCTCCACCATGGACACGAACGCCGGGTCGGCCTTGAGCTCCGGCTCCTGGCCGTAGCTGACGCCATAGCCCACCCCGAGCCCGAGGTTCGCGAGCGAGAACTGCAGCTGGGCAGTCCAGTCCACCGACCAGCCCGGCAGGTACTCGAACGTTCCGGAAAGGTGGGAGAGGTCGGGAAACGCCTGGGCATCCAGCGCGGTAGCGGCCGCGCTCGGCTTGGGGAAGTTGGTCGGATACTCGCGGTCCTGCGCGAACGCGTACGAGGTGCTGAACTCGGAGCTCGCAATGATGTCCAGCCACCAGGAGTACTTGAAGATGCGCAGGTCCGATCCCTGCGTGAACCCCACCGCCCAGCCCCCGATGCCCGTCTCCAGCTCCGGACCGGTGCCGTACAGCAGGTTGCGGTTGGGGTGCGGGGTGTGTCCCGTGGGGAAGAACACGCGGGGCGTAAGGCCAATGGAGTACCTCGGCGTCCGGTACACGTTCCACGAAAACCCGGTGTTGATGTCCCCCAGCAGCCAGCTTGCATGGTACTCGGTGGCCACCGGTGGCCGTCCAAGCATGGGCAGCGTGCCGTTGTTGAAGTCGCAGCCGCTGTACTCCTTGGGGTCGGAGACCCCCAGCATCTTGGCAAGAACCGGATCCACCTTGTTGCCCTTGTCGTCGATGACCTGCGGGTCGGGGTTGAACTCCACGTTCATGTACGTGAACGGCACCTCGATGTACCAGTCCAGCATCCCGGTGATGCCGTACGACATCTGGAACGTGTGTCCGCCGCCGTACCCCTCCAGCCCCATGTCGATGGAGATCTGCTTCGGATCCCCCATCTCGATGGGTGGCATCACGGGCCCGAGCTCCCGCTTGTTGTTGTAGCGGCTCGACGCGCGGATCGTCCCCCAGTCCCACTTCACGCTCAGGTAGCCGGGCGGGAGCTGCCCGGTCACACCGTACGGATCGAGCTGGCCGATCTTCTCCAGCTCGCCCATCATGAAGTCCCAGTATCCGCCGTCACCGGTCTTCCATTTCGACGCCATGTCCGCGCCGTCCGTCGCCGTGTCCGGCGCGTCCTGGCCGCGCACTGCCACGGGAACCAATCCGAGGACCGCCGCAAGAACCGTGAGGGGAATGGTTCGCTTCATGGCTTCACTCCGCGTCGCAGTGGCCGTCGTTGCACAGGATGGCCACGACGATGCTGTCAGGCAGGCAGGCGCCGAATTCGTCCTCCGGCTTCTCGTAGAAACAGGTGTATCCTTCCATCCACCGGCAGTCCACCATGTCCACGCACTTCCGCAGGCAGATCGAGATCGGCGTCCCGGTCCAGCTCGACGTGTCGTAGCAGTAGCCGTCCTGGCCGCACCCGGAATCGTCCGGGCAGAACATCATCGAGCACATGCCGTTGGTGACCTCGAGATTGTCGATCTGCACTCCGAGCCCCTCAAGGAACTCCTTGGTGAAACAGGTTCCCGGCGCGCATTCCGTGTCCTCCGCACACGCAGTCCCTACCCATCCCGCCGGGCCGGTCGCCTCCTGGGCCGTCCCATCGGGAACGGAAGCGTCGACCGCAATGTCGGCCGTACCGGTGTCCTCGACGACAGACACCTCCGGGCACTCCATGAACTTCGTCTCCATCTGCGCACAGCCCCACGCAGCAAGGAGAACACTGCCAAGCACAGTCAGAACGGGTCGGTTCATAGCCACCTCTGCGACCGAGACGCAACCAGTAATCCTGCCTGTCAATACAGCAGGGGAACCTACCCAAGTCAAGATTTTTTCAGAATAACGGTTGCAGGAACGGTGCTGAGATGTTAAATATGTCACGGTTGTTGGTGGTTCGGGCGCGATGAGCGACCAGTTTATCTGCATAAGCTGCTGGCAGGAGTTCATTGTCAGCGCTACCCAAGTGCGGGGGAACGACGGGAAGGTTGTCTGCCCGCGGTGCGGATACGTCCAGCCTTTCAACAGGGACCCCTCTTCGAGCACCGGGCCCGACACGCAGGTCACCCGGCTCGAGGACCCTGCGCAAGACCATTCCAGTGTCGCCCAGGAGATCCCCTGGACCGACGTGGGAGTCGAAGACGACATCCCCGTCGGGGAAGAGGAGCGGACCGACCGCGTCGACGTTCCGCCCGACGAGCTGTCGAAGCACGGCTTCCAGCACCTTGCCGAGTCCGTCCAGGCCGGCGAGGAAGCAGAGGGACTGCTCGACCCCGATGCCGGCGACTCCGCGGCGGGAGCGGGCATCGCAGGTTCGGGCCTGCCCGAGGAGAAAGCCGGCGACGGCGTGCTCGTGCCGCGTGCGGAAACCCCGTCCGAAGCGATCCCGGAGATGGAGGATGCGGGCGTTCTGGCGCCGGCAGGTGCCCCGGGCGACGCGGGTAGCCCCTCTGTGGTGAACTGGCACCTCAAGACACCGTCGGGACTGACCTTCAAGTTCACCGACCCCGAGGCGCTCCTCGCCTGGAAGAAGAAGATCGCTGCCTACAAGCAGCTCCTGGTCTCCCCCGACGGCCAGCGCTGGGTCGATTTCGCACGGTTCGTTCGGCAGTTCGAAGAGCTGGGCGACCCGGTCAAGGCATTCATGCTCACCGAGGCCATGCCCGACGACGACCTGCCGCCTCCCAAGCCCGACGAGCAGTCCGAGACGGCACCGCCGGCCGGAACCGCGCCGCCTGGCCCGCAGGCGGCGCCAACGGCCAAGCCGAAAGAGCCCGCCAAGGCAGGCAAGACCGATCGGAAGGCCGGCTCCACGGTGACCACGCAGTTCACCTTCAAGGTCAAGGAAGACAAGGACTCCAGCTTCGGCCGCTACCTCGTGCTGGCCATCATCGGCCTCGCGCTGGGAGCCGGGATCGTCGCAGGCGTGCTGTATTTCTTCGGCGCGCTTCCGTTCTAGTCGAGGGTGCGCTCCAGAGCGCTTCCGTTCCAGTCGATGGAGTGCCTTGGAGCGCTTCCGTTCCAGTCGATGGAGTGCCTTGGAGCGCTTCCGTTCCAGTCGATGGCTACTGCTTGCGCAGCACGAACGGGTAGTTGACCTTCACGACGCCGCCGCCCTGGGGAGCGGGGAACTTCCACGTCATGACCTTGCCCTCGATGCACTTGTGCAGCTCCGGATCGCCCAGGGTGGAGTTGATGACCGTGGCCTTCATCACCGATCCGGTCGGCGAGATCACGAAGGACACGGTCAGCTTCCCTTCCAGGTCCGGCTTCTTCTGGAACGCGGTCTGGTAGCACCACCGGATCTTGGCCAGCTGCTTGCGGATGTACTCTTTCACGACCTCGCGGTCGAGCTTGCCTCCGCCCGACATGTCGAACTTGGCTTCCGGCGTGATCTTGACGGCCTTCTCCTTGAACTGCGGCCCCTTGACCGAGGACGCAAGCTTCTTCTTGTCCAGCTCTGCCAGATCCTTGCCCATCAGGTCCGCCTGGCCGCCGTGGATGGACGCACCGTCCGCACCCACCGAGGCAAACCCGCCAGCGCTGCCGTCGCCCGCAAGGCCACCGTCCGCCTGCACCTTGGAGAGATCGAACGGATCGGAATCTCCCGCCGTACCTCCCAGATCGATGTCGCCGGTCCCTTCTCCAAGCCCGGCAATCGCCAGGTCTCCCACGGGCTGGAACGCGGAGTCCACCATCATGCCGCCGTCGCCGAACTGCGCGCCGATCACCTTCATCCCGCCCAACGCACCCAGTGCACCCTTGCCCGAAACCTTCTCCTTCGATACCAGGGTCGTCATCGACGACAGCTTCGTCTTGGTCTTGTTGGTCACCAGGTTGGTCTCGATGCTCTTGGTGCTCTCCATCTTGACCGTGCGGACCGCCTTGACCTCCTCCTTCACCACCTTCTCCTCGAGCACGGGCGGCTTCTCCGCTTCATCCTTGAGCGGGTTCTCCTCTTCCTTCTTGTCCGACTTGTCCTCTTCCTTCTTTGCCTCCTCTTCCTTCTTCTTCTCCTCTTCCTTCTGCTTCGCGGCGGAAACCAGCGTCTGGAACATGCTCGTTCGATCAATCGTCAATCTGACCACCGGCTTGGTCTTGGGCGCTGCCATCACTCCCAGCATGAACAGCACGGCCAGCAGGAAGGCCACGGAGAAGCTCGTGAGCGCGGGAAGGTCCGCGGACGACAGGACCGCCCCCTTCGGCTCCCGCAGCGACGGGTCGAGCCCGAGCACGAACGTTATGTGACCGATCTCTATTCGTGCACGCGTGCGGTAGGTCAGCGGAAGGAGGTGCTTCTCCTTCAAGAGAGAGGTCTTCCTCAGCTCCGCCACGGACAAGACCTGGCCGTCGATGAGAAGCTTGCCGCCCAGCCGTTGGTTCTCCAGGTTGAGCGCAGGCCGCCCCTTGTAGCGGACAATGAGCCGGTAGAGCTTCTCCCCCAGAACGTCTTCGGGGACGAAGAAGTCCGCCTTCTTGTCCTGCCCGATGCGCACCGACTTGGACTGACACTCACGAGGCCACCGGAACATGTCCCGCATCATCATGAACAGCAACCCGTCCAGGGCCACCATCGTGAGGATCATCACGACCATGAACGGGCTGTAGTCGTCCAGCTTCCCCTGCGCGTACTGGAACCGAACCTCGGTGTAGAGTGCGTAACAGAACCACGCCTCCACCGCGATGACCATCGCAGAGAAGATGAACGCATACCAGAGGTGCGAGACGCTCTTGCCGAAGCGGCTCACCGCGACCACCGAGTCGCTCCAGAGCTGTGCGATGTTGATCACCGGTCTGCTCTGGATCTCGTAAGCCTTCCACTTGTCCGCACCAGCGTCCCGCACCGGACCGGCCAGACCTTCCGCTGCCTTCTTTATCGCCAGCAGAATCGTCGTGTCGCCGATCCTCACCTCGTCGCTGTCCGACACCAGGATGCTGTTGTCCACCCGGCTTCCGTTGAGCGAGACGCCGACGCTGGTCCCGAGGTCGCGCAAACGCACCGCGCCTTCCTCGGTGACCTCGATGCGCGCGTGCTCCTTGCCCGCTGCCGCCTCTGCCAGCGCCACGTCGCACGACACCGCACGGCCGATGAGGATCTGCCGCTTGGCGAACGTCACCTTGCGCTCCGCGGCGCCAGGCTCCCTGATGACCAGTGTGATTTCGACTTTGTTGCTCATGGTTCCCTACCTTCTTACAGATCTTCGGCCGAGCGCACGATCTCGTCCACGAAATCCTCGCGAATCTTGATGAGGCTGGCCGCCTTCTCCTGCTCCATGACGCCCACGAAGCCCACGTCCGGCTTGAGGAAGCTGACCGTCACCTCGTCCTCCTCGAAGTCGAACACCTGCTCCCCGGCCTTCTTGGGCTTGTCCTTGCCCAGAGACACGGCAGGAAGCGCGATCAGCACTGCAACCGCTGCCGCCACAAACACGAGCGTCTTCTTCATGGCCTCACCTCCGCAGCTACGACACCCGGAACCCCAAACGGTTCCGGGTCTACTTCCCTGTTCCTTCGGCCGGCGGCGTCGCGTCCGGCTTCTTCTCCTCCGCAGGCGCAGCGGCCTCCGGCTTCTTCTCCTCCGCAGGCGCAGCGGCCTCCGGCTTCTTCTCCTCCGCAGGCGCAGCGGCCTCGGGCTTCGCCTCCTCCGCAGGCGCAGGGGCCTCCGGCTTCGTCTCCTCCGCTGGGGGCTCCGGAGGCGCGTTCTTCTGCTCCTCCTTCATCTCCTCCATGACCTTGATCGACTCCTCGATGCCCTTGACGCGAAGGTTCATCTCCTTGTACTTCGGGTGCTGCTTGTCCAGGGTGGCGCGGAACCGGTTGCACTCGCCGAGGGCCGCCTTGTAGTCCTGCACGTACTCGTGCAGCAGGATGCAGAGGTTGTACCGCCCCTCTGCATTGCCCGGGTTCTTCTGGAGCACCTCTCCAAGGACCTTCCGGGCATCGTCGAAGCGCTCGACCCCACGCAGCGCCAGAGCGTAGTTCATCCGAATGGTCTCGTCGTTGGGCTCCTGGGCCAGCACGGCCTCGAACTCCGTCGTCGCGGTGGCGAAGTCCTTGTAGTTCAAGGTGACGGCCGCAAGGTTCTTGCGCGCCTCGACGAACGTGGGGTCCGAGGCCAGCGCCTTCTTGAACATGCCGATCGCGGCCTTGCTGTCCTCCTCCCGCAGGTAGATCAGGCCCAGCACGTTGAGGATCGGTGCGTTGTTCGGGTCGATGAGCAGCGCGCTCTGGCACACCAGCTCCCCCATGTCCAGCTTGTCCTTCCGGTACCACGCGATGGCCATGTCCAGGTACGCGTTCAGGTTGTCCGGGTCGCCCAGCAGCGCGATGCGGCAGTGCCGGATGGCATCGTCGGGCTTCCCTTCCGCCAGGGCTTTGCGCGACAGGAAGTTGCGGGCCACGGAGCAGTACTTGTCCATGTTGAGCGCCTGCTCCACGAGCTGGTTGGCCTTGTCGAACTGCCCCCGGGCGTCCGCGATGACGCCGAGCTGTGCCAGCGCTTCCGAGAACGTCGCATCCTTCTGGAGCGTCTCCTCGAAGTAGGCCTGGGCCCGGTCGAGCTGGTTGCTCCGCAAGTAGATCACGCCCAGGTTGTACGTGGCTTCGGGAGGCCCGTCCTTCTGGGAGGACAGCCCGAGGAGGGTCTTTTCCGCTTCCGACCCGGGCTTTGCCTGGGCCGGGTCCGCCTTCATCATCTCCACAGCACGGGCCAGCGGGTCCTCCGGAAGCGGAGCGGGTTGCTCCGCGACCGGGACACCGGCCGCGGGCGCGGCCGGAGCACCGGCATCCGGAGTCGCCTCAGGGGCTACGTCCTTGGCCGGACCCGAGTCCGACGCAGGCTGGGCCAGTGCGGGCAGCGAGAGAAACAGGGCGGAAGTGAGCCCAAGCAGTACGGTGGTTCTCATTTCTGCTCACCTCCCGTGGAAGCCGGCGCAGCGGGCGCAGGCTCGGGCGGCAGCGGTGGTGCTGCAGCGGGAGCGCCCGCAGGCGCGGGCTGGATGTCGGCCGCGGGCTGGAACACCGAGACCTTGTGGATGCGGAAGCTGGGCGGGTTGGTGCCGGGCGAGTAGAAGCCGGGCTTCATGCGGTACTCCTTCATGCCCGCGAACTGGAATTCCAACTGGGAGAGGCGCTCCTCCGCCTTCTCCGTGTATTCGTTGTAGATGTGGGACGTGCGGGCCTCCTCGAGGCAACGCTTGTACGCGGCAGCCGCCTTGGCCGTGCGGAACTGCTGGGCCGCTTCGCTCAGCTGCAGCTTGTACTCCTCCTTCTCCATGTCGGTCAGGTCCGGAGGCATGGGCGAGTTCTCGAACTCGGTGGCGAACCGCTCCCACGCCGCGCCGATCTTGGTAAGCGCCGCGGTGTTCCAGTACGGCTGCTTCAGGCTCAGCACCGTGAGGAAGTTCTTCTCGCCCTCGAGGAGCACCTTCATCTTCTTCTCCGTGTCCTCCTTGAGGGTCTTTCGCGCCAGCTTGACCTTGGCCGCATCATCGAACAGCGTCTCGCCCAGGCTGAAGTAGGCCCATGCGATGGCCGACACGCCCTTGCGGTCGATGGCCTTCTTCTCCTCGGGCGTCAGCTTCTGGAACGCCTGGATCACCGCGTCGGCCTGGCCCCGGGCCGCCTTGATGTCCCTCTGGTCCGTGTAGATGTTGCCCATTTCCTGGTAGGCTGCCAGCATCAGGTTGACGCCGCCTGCCGCCCGGTACTTGGACAGGTAGTTCTTGAACGCATTGAGCGCATCCTTGGGCTTTCCCTGCTTGCCGTACAGGACTGCGATGTCGAAGTACACCGCGGGCACCATGGGATCCTTCTTGAAGCGGTCGATGTACATCTGGTAGTCCTTGATGGCCTTGTCGTACTCGCCGAGGCCACGCCGGAACTTCGACGCGTAGATGAGAGACTCCTGCACCTTGGTCTCGCCAGGGTGCTTCTGCGCGTACTGCTCGTAGTAGTCGGCCGCCTGCTCGTACACTGCGGCCATGCGGTAGGTCTCCGCGATGAGGAACAGGGCCCTGGGACCCAGGGGCGACGTCTTGGCGCAGCAGTTGTACAGCGCGGCGTTGGCCGCCAGCGACTTCTCGTACTTCTTGGCCCTCTGGTAGTTGAGGGCCGCGTTGTAGATGGACTTGTCCTTCAGGTTCGTTTCCGGGAACTTCACCGTGTAGTCCATGAAGCAATCGGCCGCGGCCTCGTACTGCTTCTCGAACTCGTACTCGAAGCAGCGGTTGAACTTGGCCCGATCACGGATCTTCATGATGATGGAGAGCAACTCCCCCTGGGCAAGGGCCGGCATGAGGTACAGCCTCTCGGCCCAGGCATTGAGGCTCTTGATGTCGCGCGTCATGGTGTAGCACGACAGGAGCAGCTTCGCCGCGTCCGGCGTGCTCTCGTCGCCGGGGAACATCTCCACCAGCTCGGCAAGGCGGGGAGCGGCTTCCGCGTAGTGGCTGTAGTCATACAGGATCTTGGCGGCCGCGAACTTGGCCTGGTACACCTCGTCCTTGTCTTCGGGCTTCAGCGCGATGAAACGGTCGCACGCACGCACCATGTTCGCGTACTGGGGCGGCAGCTCCTTGGCTCCCTCGCCTTCCTCCTCCTCCACCTTCACCTTGGACTGCTTGGTCAGGTCGATGAGCTTGTAGTAGCACAGAAGCGCGGTGTAGCCGGCTTCCCGTGCGTACTTGCCCGCGGGATCCAGCTCGATGACCTTCTCGTACTCCACCACTGCCTTGTCGTACTGCTGAAGCTGGTACAGGAGGATGGCGTGGTTCATGTACATCTGGTACCGGCCCTGTCCCTCCGGGAAGTGCGTCAGGTAGTGGTCGTACACTTCCTGGGCCAGGAGCATGGCCTTCTTCTCCATCGTCTTCTGCGCCTCGACGTGGTACGTGATGGCCATGCCGCGCAGCAGCTCCTCGATCTTGTCGCGCTCCTGGGTGACCACCGGGGAGCTGTCCTTCTGCATGACTTCCCACAGCTTGACGAGGCGCTCCACTTCCTGCCGCGTCATGACCTTGTTGGTGGTCTTGTCCGCGTTCTCGACGACCAGCCGCTGATAGGTCAGGACGTTCGGGTTCTCCGGGTCTTCCGCGATGATCTCCTTGTACATGCGGATGGCCTTCTCCGGGTCGCCCTGGTCTGCGTAGAGCTGCGCGAGACGGGCGGACAGCACGAGGTAGATGTCCGGAGCGATGGAGCGGAAGAAGGGGATGGCCTTGCCTTCCTTTCCGATCTGGCTGTATGCCAGCACGATATCCTTCTGCGCCTCGGCCTTGAGCCCGATCTTGGGCCCGGTCCCCTCGGCTTCCAGCCGCATCGCGTACTGGATGACCTCCACGAACTTCTTGAAGGCCTCCTCGTAGTCGCCCATGTTGTAGTGGCACCAGGCCATCTTGTAGATTGCGAAGGGGTAGATGCGGGAGTCGGTGAACTTCTCCAGCCGCTTGTAGAACTCGATGGACGTGTCGAACTCGTCCCTCTGGAAGAAGTACTCGCCCATGTTCAGCAGCGCGTCCGGGATGTACTTCGACTCGGGGAACTTGGTCACGAGACTCGTGTAGTAACCATAGCCCGCCTCGTTGTCACCCATCTGCGACGAGAAGTTGCCGAGGTAGAACAGCACCATGTCCAGCTTGTCGTAGTCCGGGTACTTCTCTTCGATCTCCTGGAAGATCTTGACCGCCTTGCGCCGCCAGTCCTTCTGCGACTCGAGCAGCAGGTCCCGCTTCCGGTTGGCATCCTCCACCGCGGCGGCATCGCCGGACTTCTCGGCCTCCGTGATCTCACGGTCCATGTCGTCGGAATAGGCCTGCATGAAGTAGCTCTCGGCCTTTTCCCAGTACAGGTTGGCGAGCCGGGCGTAGTACACGGGCTTCTCCGGATCGTCGTCCGCAGCATAGTCGATGATGCGGTACAACGAGTCGATCGCAGCCTGAAGCTTCTCCTCGGAAGCGGACGGCTTGACCCGGTAGAGGTCCTCCGCGGTCAGCCCGGGCCGCGCTTTCTTGCCGGTCTCCACGGGCTTCTTCTCTTCCGGCTTCTTTACGTCCCCCCCCTCGATCTTCGGGGCGAACGAGTCCTTCTTCTCCTGCGCGAACGCAGGCACCGTCCACGCCACGGCGCACGCCGCAGCCAGGAGCACCAGGGGCAGAACGTTCCTCATTTCGCAGACTCCGCTTGCTTCTTCTCGGGGCACCGGTTCTCTACGCGGAACAGGTACGAATCCAGCTCGTCCTTCCAATACTCGCCGTCAAAGGGCCACGCAAGGTGCTGGTCGTCGCGGTCGATGGTCCAGCCCGCGCTCTCCCCGGTCTCCCGGCTCGCCTCGCGCTTGCCTTCGATGGTCTCCTTGAGAGCGTTGAGCGCCTCGAACTTCACCTTCATGGCCGCGGACACCAGGCGCTGCAGCTCCTTGCGCTTCTGGTCCAGCCGGGCCCGGGCCTGCTCGCCCACTTCGCCGATGGCCAGCTCCCGGTACGTCACCAACTCGCCCAGGAGCCGCTCCGCCAGGTCCTTCTGCACCGCGGAGTTGCGCATGCTCTCCAGCAGCACCTCCTCGCCGTCCAGGGCCAGGATGAACGAGAACAGCTTGTGCAGCTTCTTGTCCATCAGCGCGAGGTTGAAGATGCGCTTGAGCTTGAAGGAGAACCCCTTGCCCTTCTGCGACAGCCCCGCCAGCCAGTAGTAGAAGTCGGCAGGGTCCTCGTTCTGCTGGAGCTGGGCATTCAGCTCCTTGCGCAGATCGTCGTACTCCCGCACGAACTCGTCCACCACCACGATGGCGTCCTCGTACCGGCAGTTGGAGAACAGGATCACGGCCTGCACCACGCGCGATTCGGGGTAGTACTGCTCCTCGAAGTAGGGCGAGTTGAGCGTGTGCAGGTTGCCCATGGAGCGCTCGTAGTTGCCCAGCCGGTAGAACGCCCAGCTCTTCTCGAACAGCGACTGGAGCCACGACGTCGAGTACTTCTCGATCTCGTCGTAGTACTTCAGCGCCTTGTCGAAATCCCTCGTCGAGTAGAAGATGCGGGCAATGGCCAGGATGGACCGGTCCTTGAACTTCCGGGCGTCCGCGCTGGGAGCGACGCTGGCCGCAACGTAGCGCAGGATCTCCTTGAACGCGTTGAGCGATTCCTTCGCCTTGTTCAAACGGGCGTAGATGGCTCCCTCGAGGTACTTGGCACGCAGGTAGTGCTCCTCGTCCTTGGCATCCACGACGGCCAGCACCCGCAGCGCGTTCTCGAGGTCGTCCTGGGTGTAGAAGAACTGGCCGACGGTGAACGCAATGTCATTCTTCATCTCGGCCGGGTACGTCTCCACGTCGTACACCGACATGTACTCCTTGACCCCCTGGAACCCGGGCACCTGCGTGCTGATCTGGTTGAGCCAGGGAAGCACCTGAGCGTAGTAGGGGTGCGAGTCTCCCGCATCCACGATCCGGGCAAAGTAGGTGAAGGACGAGTAGACGAGCCCCAGGTTGTGCAGGTTCACGGCCATCTGGTACTCGGCCTCGCGGAAGTAGTTCTCGACGTCCTCCCCGCGCTCCAGGATCCCGTTGAACGCCACGCACGCTTCGTAGTAGTAGCCCCGATCGGACAGGGTCTTGCCCTCGTTGAGCAAGCCCATGAAGAACTCCCGCTTGCCGGCATCGGCCGCAGACCCGGCGTCCTCCTGCGCCGCGGCCCCTCCTGGCAGGGCCAGGGCACACGCGACCAGCATCGCCACGGGTAGCTTCGGCGCCTTCATGTTCTTCATACTTTCATCCCCACAACTTGTTAATAAACACACCATATCCCTCCTTGAATAAGGCGTAGGGGGGGAACTGTCAAGAACTTTTGCCGTTTGCAGTCCGGTGTGCTATGCACTACCCCGAACCGTGTGCGGGGGCAGGCCGGGCCCGGGCGGGCGCCCGCTCCCAGGCACGAAAAACAGTGGGAGCAGAGGCGCATGAACGGCAAGGTCACGATGTTGGAGTGCTACAGCTGCGGCCGCAAGATCCCCCCGGCATTCCCCGCCTACCGGTGCGAATGCGGCGGCAACCTCGCGGCAAGATACGATCTGGAGACGATCGGGAAGTCCTTCCGTCGCCCGGATGACGCCGCTCTCCTGCGCAAAGGGCACTTCGCCTACCTCGACCTGCTTCCCCACGGCGAACGGGGCGCTGCCGCGTTCCGGCAGACCATCGGCGGCTCCCCCCTCGTCTCACGCCCCGACATGGCTTCCGACCTGGGCCTGAAAGCACTGCTGCTCAAGGACGACACCCGCCTTCCCAGCGCGTCGTTCAAGGACCGCGCATCCAGCGTGCTGCTCGCGATGGCCGCGGAAGCCGGCGTCGAGACCGTCTGCACGGCCAGCACCGGCAACGCAGGCTGCTCCATGGCGTGCCTGTGCGCGGACGCAGGCATGAAAGCCGTGGTGTTCGTCCCCAGGACCGCACCCAAAGCCAAAGTCGCCCAGCTCCTGTTCTACGGCGCCACCGTGGTCCAGGTGGAAGGCACCTACGACCACGCATTCGACCTCTGCTGGGCCATCTCGCAGGAGACCGGCTGGCTCAACCGCTCCACTGGCTGGAACCCCTTTACCCGGGAAGGCAAGAAGACCGTGTCGTTCGAGATCGCTCACCAGATGGGCTGGACCGTGCCGGACCTGGTCTTCGTGCCCGTGGGCGACGGCAACATCATCGCGGGCGTCTGGAAGGGATTCGAGGAGCTGGCAGGCGCGGGGATCGTGGACCGGATGCCCCGCATCGTCGCGGTGCAGTCCACCCTCTCCAACGCGGTCAGCCACGCAGTCGCCAGAGCCAGGGCCGGCACCCCGGTGGCCTGCAGCGTCGAGCCGGTATCGGCCACGACCCGGGCCGATTCCATCAGCGTCGACCTCCCGCGGGACGGCGTCGCGGCCGTCCGCGCAGTCCTCGAAACCGGCGGCGACGTGGTGGAGGTCTCGGACGAGGAGATCCTCGAGGCCATCCCCTTCCTGTCGTCCAGGGCCGGGATCTTCAGCGAGCCCGCAGGCGCGACCGCTTTCGCCGGCATCCGGAAATGGGCCCGTCGCACCTCGGGAACAGCGGGCCTTACCGCTTGTTGCCTCGTCACGGGAAACGGGCTCAAAGACCCCCAAGCCGCTTCCCACCTCCTCTCCCCGGCCCTGGTCGTCCCGCCGGACAAGGCCATCGCAATGCAGAAGCTGGGGCTGTGAGCCCGGCTACAGGAAGGCCAGCGACTTCACCGGCCCGTTGACCAGTCGTTCCAAGAACGGAGCGAGGCGCACCAGCAGTGCCCTGCATTCCTCGACAGGCGGCTCGGTCCGGAGGAAGTCCAGCCCCTCGGCCAGGACGCGCGCCAGGAGCGCTGCCTCGCCCGCGCCCAGTCGTACGCCCCCGCCCGAGCCCGCATGCGCGTGGCAGGTCACTTCCCCGCTCTCGAGGTGCAGCACGCGGGTCGACGAGCTGGAGCCGCCTGGAGCGCCGTGAGGCAGGGCACCCGCACGCGCCCCCGGCCCCTCGCAGCGCACACACTGGCACGACGCGGGCAGGAAGGACAGCCCCCGCGCAATGAGCACCGCTCCGGCCAGCGCCACCCGCTCCGCGGCCGGACCATCCGCCCGGTTGAGCGCCTCGAGCAGGGACAACGCCAGGGAAAACAGCCGCAGCGCTTCCCCGCCGTGCGCCTGGGTCTTCATCAGAAGCTCGCACACCAGGGACGCGGCAGAGGTCCGCGGGAAGTCGGTCTTGGCGTGCCAGTACAGCTCCCGGACCTGCGCACCGGTGATGGTGAGGAACCCCGGCGACCGCTCGGTCAACGCCGCGTCCACCAGCGTGATCCCGTCCAGCCCGCCGGGGAACCGGCTCCTGCTCTGCCGCGCCCGGTAAGCCACCGCAGACAGGCTGCCCCCTTCGGGCGTGAAGAGCCGGACCATGAGGTCGTAATCGCGGTACGGGTGTGCTGTCAGGATCAGGGCGGGAGTGTGGATCGTACGGGACAAGCTCAGGGTTTCAAGGGAGACAACGCACGGCTCGTTCCGCTGTCCACGTCCGTGGTCTCGACAGACGAGACCTCTGCTCCGGGGCGGAGCTTCTCCGACGTGATGAAGAACGCAGCCATGAGCACCGCAGCGACCACCGCCAGGATGGCAGCGTGGGTCATCTTGAAACGCTTCTCGTTGGTCGTCCCGTCGCCGGGGCCGGCCAGCGTCGACGACAGGGGCGCTTCCGGACTGAGCGTGGCGTCCAGGAGGTCCATCCCACGGTCCAGATCCGCTCCCACCGCCCGAACATACGACTTCACGTACCCCCGGAGGAACACTCCGCCGGGAAGGCGCTCCAGGTGGTCGGCTTCCAGCTCGTGCAGGAGGCTCGCGCGCACCTTGATTGCCGCGGCAACGTCGTCCAGCGACTTGCCCGCCCGCATCCGCTGCTGTTTCAGGTATCCGCCGACCGTCTCCATGCAACCTCCGCTTGTCGGTTCCCCCGCAGATGAGGGAATGGGACAGTCCTTCTTAACAGACGCGGGATCCCGTGTCAATCCAAAAGAACGCGCGTGTCGGCGCACCCGGAGAAACTTCTTACAGTACGGGAAGATACGTCTTCAACTCGTAGTCCGTGACCTGGAGGCGGTAGCGGTCCCATTCCTCGTGCTTGTTGGCCAGGAACTTCGCGAACAGCTCGTCCCCTAGAGCTTCCCGCACGACCTTGGAGCTCTCGGTCAGCTGCGTGGCGCTCAGCAGGTCGCCCGGAAGCCAGTCGATGGCATGGGACCGCCGCTCCTCCGACGTCATGGAGTAGATGTCCTTCTCCACCGCGTCGGCCAGGGGATAATCGTTGCGAATGCCGGTGAGCCCCGCGGTCAGCATCACCGCGAAAGCCAGGTAGGGGTTGGCGCCGGGGTCGGGCGCACGGTACTCGACGCGGCAGGAGCTCGCCTTGCCCTCTTTGAAAGCAGGCACGCGCACGAGGGTCGACCGGTTCCTGCGCGCCCAGCAGATGTAGACCGGCGCCTCGTAGCCCGGTACGAGCCGTTTGTAGGAGTTCACCCACTGGTTCGTGACCGCGGTCATCTCCCGGGCGTGCCTGAGCAGCCCGGCCACGTACTTCTTCGCAACCGGGGAGAGCCGATAAGGGTCCGCAGGGTCGAAGAACGTGTTGACCCCCTTGGAGAACAGCGACTGGTGGACGTGCATGCCCGACCCGTTGACCCCCGCGATCGGCTTGGGCATGAACGACGCGTAGAGCCCGTGCTCCCTGGCCACCTCCTTGACCACGATCTTGGACACCATGATGTTGTCGGCCATGGACATGGCGTCGCCGTAGCGGAAGTCTATCTCGTGCTGGCCCGTGCTCACCTCGTGGTGCGACGCTTCCATCGCGATGCCCATGGATGTGAGCATCGACAGGGTCGCCTTTCGCGCGGCCGAGGACTTGTCCAGCGGCATGATGTCGAAGTACCCCCCGGTGTCCATCGGGGTCGGGTCCCGATCGTTCGGGAAGTAGAAGTACTCGAGCTCCGGCCCGACGCACATGCTGTCGAATCCTTCGGCGCTGGCACAGGCCAGCGCCCGCGCCAGCACGTGACGGGGATCGGACTCGAGGGGAGTGCCGTCCGGCTTGGTCACGTCGCAGATGAAGAACGCGGAGGTGACGCCGCCGGTGTTGAAAGGGAAACGCCTGAATGTGGAAAGGTCGGGCCGGACCACCAGGTCCGACTCCTCAATGCGCACGAACCCTTCCACCGAGGAGCCGTCGAACGCGATCCCATCGTCCAGGGCCCGGTCGATCTCCGAGACCGCGATGTTGAGCCCCTTGAGCTTCCCCAGCACGTCGGTGAAGAAGAGCCGGATGACCTGGATACCCTGTTCCTTGACCCATTCCCTGATCTGCTGCTTGTCCATCGAATCCTCCACGAGTGGTGTTGTGTCAGCGCCGGTCCAAGGTGACGAATGGCGAGCGTTGCGCCTTCGGGTCGGACGGCGGGTTCTGGTAGGTCAGGACCCAGCCCTTGCCGGTGTCGGTCCACCCCTGTAGCTCCACGCCGCTGCGTACCGTGAGGTCCCGCTGGTCGTACCAGGAGAACTTCACGAGACATTCCGCAGTCTTGCCGTCCGCGCCCATGCGCACGTCCAGCATCTCCACGTCGGCAATCTCCACCTCGGCAAAGACCGCGCGGAATCGGTCGGAAATCTGCGCAGAGACAGCGGGGTCGACCCATTGCAGCGCCGCGGACGCATGGCGCCACCGGACCGCCTCGTTGAAGCTCTCGAGCGCATAGGGAAGCTTCGTCTTGCGGTCCGGCATGCCCGCAGAGCACGCGGAAACGCACACGGCCAGAAGCAGGATCGGCCAGACTGGCGGAGAGGAACAGAAACGCAGCCTGCCGCGGCGCACTCTACTTGGCCGCAGGGGCTGCCGCAGGGGCTGCCGCAGGGGCTGCCGCAGGGGCTGCCGCAGGGGCCGCCGCAGGGGCTGCCGCAGGAGCTGCCGCAGGGGCTGCCGCAGGGGCCGCCGCAGGAGCTGCCGCAGGAGCTGCCGCAGGAGCTGCCCCGCCTTCTGCCTTGGCCTTGTCGGCCGCAGCCTTCTCCTCCTCCTGCTGCTTCTTGCGCTCCTCCAGCACCTTGACGGCCACGGCTTCGAACTCCTTGTACAGAGCGGAAGTGATGGTCTCGAACCAGGGGTAGTTCTCCGCGAGCACGGGCACCAGCTTCGGATCCAGGCCGCCTGCGACCGCCTTCTGCCACGCGGAATCCGCGGTCTCCCGGACCTTCTTGGCGAGCAGGGAGAACACCGCGAACGTCTCGTCCGACATGCCCCACCGCTCCTTGGTCTTCTCCTCGCCGATGCTGCCCAGATCCTGGAAGATGAACCAGTTGTCCTGCATGTTGTCGATGAGGACGTCCACCACTTCCTTGTTCTGGGCAAAGAACCCGTCCGCGGAGAACGTGGCCGCCGCAGCATCAGCCAGGAGAGAACGCTCCAGCTGCCGCTGGGTCGCGGGGTCATCCTCGGTCCAAAGCACCTTGCCGCGCAGGGCAATGATGAGCCCCAGGGTGTACTTCTCGGGAAGCTCGAGGAAGTCCCGGTACTCGGTCACTGCCGCGTCGGACATGCCCCAGGTGCCCCGGCGCTTGATGCGCTCTTCCATGGGGAGCTTCTGGCACACGTCGCACCAGTAGCCGCCCACTCCGCACTTCTTGTGCTTGTCGAACTCCTCCTTGGCGAACCCGAGCGCGACGCTGACGAACTTGTCGATGGACGGCCGCAGCTTGGCGTCCTCGAGCTTCCAGTTGGTCACGCTGTCGAGCTGTTTCATCACGCGCGGGTCGGTGGAGATGGTGCTGGCCACCGCGGCCTTCAGGTACGCGCGAGCAGTCGCCTTTACGTAGTACTTGCGCTCGATCTCCTTCTTCATGATGCCCATGATGACCGCGGAGCGGTAGAAGTCGTCGCCGAACCCGAAGAAGTCCAGCTTCTTCTTGGTCAGCTCCTTCTCCGTCTCCACCCGGCAGGTGAGCGCGGTCTGCTCCACGTACTTCTCCATCTCCACCTTCTGCTCTGCGGCCGGGTACTCCTTGATCTGGTCGTAGCAGATACGCCGGATGGCCCGCTGGTACTGGCGGATGATCGTGGCCAGCTTCTCCTTCTGCTCCTGGTACCGCTCCTGCCGCTTCTTGAGCAGCTCGCGGTACTTGGTCTCGAGGTCCGCCGCGGTCAGCCCGATGTCCGAGAGCATCCACTGCTTGACCTTCTCGACGTCGTTGGCATCCAGCAGCTTGTCGCGGACGGCCTGCACCTTGAGCTGTTCGAACTCGACGGCCAGGTCGATGCCCTTGAGCGCGTTCTGGGCCACTGTCGCCACCGTCGCTCCGGCGCCGAAGTAGTCCGACATGTCGGTCTTGTCCGCGGACAGACCCGTCAGGATCGTCTTGGCCCGCGGGGTGCCGAGCAGCTTCATCGCGGCAAGCCCCATCAGCCGCTCGATCCGGATCTTGGAACCGACCCAGGCTTCCGCCAGCGGCGTCACGGACTTGTCCAGCCGCTCGTTGAGCTGCCGCACGAACTCCGGGTCGACCGTGAAGTCCGGGGCCTCCTCCGGGGCCGCGACAGCGGGAGCCGCTCCGGCAGCGGGAGCCGCTCCGGCAGCGGGAGCCGCTCCGGCAGCGGGAGCCGCTCCGGCAGCGGGAGCCGCTCCGGCAGCGGGAGCCGCTTCGGCAGGGGCTGGGGCCGCGGCAGCGGCTGCGGCCGCAGCAGCCTTCTCCTTCTCCCAACGTGCCTTGAATCCCGCCAGCAGCTCCTGCCGCTCCTTGTCGACCAACGGGTCCAGGAAGTCCTTCACGACGCCGAACAGGAACTTGCCAGGATGGTACTCGACGGTGGACATGTACGGCTTGAATCGCTGCTTCTTCTTGCCGTTCTCCTCCACCTCCACGATGAGGGGCACATCCTTGAGCCCCTTGACTCCCGACTTGCTCAGCACGAACTGCGCCTGCTTCACCCGGTTCAGGCCGCCGCCACCCGGGATCGTCGGCAGCTTCTGCAGGATCACGGCCAGCAGCGAGTCGACGTACTTGTCCACTTCCTTGGGAGGGATCACCACTTCGAACATCTTCTCGGCAATCAGCAGCGCCTCGTACTGCGACGCCGAGCTTACCATCTTGTGGTGCGCCAGCTCGATCAGGTAGACGACGGCATCGACGCTGTTGAACCGCTCGATCACGATGACGTCGTCGGGGTCGAACTCCACCTCGTTGTTCGTCTCCATCTCCTTGAACAGCGCGGAGTGATAGCGCTTGAGCGCTGCCAGCGCGTCCTTCATGTACTCGGGCTTGTCGAAGCTCTGGATGTACTCCAGCCAATCCACCAGCTTGAAGGACTCGGCTTCCACGCGCTTCTCGATCATGACCGGCACGAACTTGACCGGCGACTCACCAAGATCCTTGATCTGGTTGAGAGCAATCCGAGGAGACAGGGAGTTCCAGAGCTCCTCTCGGGACTTCTCCGCGGACACCCCCTCGAAGGCCCACGCGGTCAGCGCCTGCTGCGCCGCGTCCCGCTGCGCGTCCTCCATGCGGCCGAGGATCTGGAACAGCCCGTCACGGGCCCGGTACTTCTGCTCGTCGTCGGTCCCGGTCTTGATGATCTCGACCAGCGTCTCCCCGGCAGCGGTGGCCAGCTTGTCGGGCTCGGAGTAGTGGCCGATAACGTCGCGGATGCGGGTGGCCCAGTTGTTGTCCACCAGGATCACGACGGCCTTGGTCTTGATGTGGAACGGGACGTCCTCGTCCTGCATCACCTCCACGATGCGCTTCAATCCCTCCTCGTTCTGAGACCACTTGACGAGGTCGCTCTCGGTGATGGGCCCACATCCGGCGAATGCAACGGCCGCAAGCAACAACCCGGCTGCCAACGACCACCCGCTGCATTTCTTCGTTGCCACAAACCGCATGGACAGTCCTCCCTCAATGATCATCCGGGCAACTGTAGCATGGACTCCTCTATTGTCAAGCCGCGCATGGTTGACACGAAAGCAGTGCCGTACTACAACTTGCCTGCGTTGAGGGGAACCGTGGTCCGAGCCCGCAAACTACTCGTCCTTCTTCTGGCGGCCTGGGGCGTGGCAGCCGGATGCAGACCCGAGAAACCGCCGATGAAGACGTACCGCATCGGGGAGCAGGGGTTGCAGGAAGGAAAGCAGGTCCAGGAGGAGAAGCTGTCCGGCGTCGAGCTTGCCACGGTCGGGGGAAGGCCCATCACGGCCATGGAGGTCGTGGACTTCCTACGAGAGCTCCCGGCGTTTCAGCGTTACTACTATTCCTCGCCGGAGAAGATACTCCTGTTCGTCCAGAACTACGTCGTCATGATGGGTCTGGCGGGCGACGCGGTGGCCGCGGGCCTGGCCAACGCTCCGTACGTGCGTGCGACATTGGAGAAGGCGCTTGCCCTCAAGTACCAGCAGGAGTTCCTTTCCAATGCGGTGAAGCCTTCGGACATCCCGAAGCACGAGGTGGACGCGTACCTGGCATCTCATCCGGGTCTGGCCGCGCCCGACGCGGACGCGGCAGGCCAGGCCGTCGCCGCCATTCTCTCCCAGCGGAGAGAGGATGCCTGGCGCCGTCACCTGGAGGCCCTGCGCACCGTCTACGGCATTCCGGCCGTGGGCGGACCGTGAACCCTGTTGCGGACGGAGGTGGCATGAACCCGGGCGTTGTACGTGCGTGTGCGCTGGCCTTGCTGCTCGCAGCGGGCTGCTCGAACCGGTCCGTGCCGCGCGACTCGGCACGAGGTCCTGCCGGCCAACGCACCGATCGGGCTCCCGCTTCCGGTCCGGAATCCGGAGACCGCACCTCGGCTCAGGGGTCTACCGCAGCGGCCTCGTCCCAGGATGCTGCCGGGCAAGAGCCCGAGCCGCAGGCACGGAGGATGAAGGAGAACCTCGACAAGAAGAAGCAGGCCGTGCTCGCAGCCGCTCCCCAGCCGGCCCCCACGGCAGCGGTGCTGCCCGGGAAGGACCAGGACGTGCTGGCATGGTCCGCGGAGCGGAAGATCTCGCGGGACGATTTCCTCCGCTACCTCAAGCGCATCCCCCCGTTCCAGGCCCGTGAATACCAGTCCAACGAGAAGAAGGTCGAGCTTCTCAAGAACTACATCCGGTTCGAAACCCTGGCCGACAGGGCGCGCAAGGACGGCGTGGAGGATGACCCCGAGCTCCAGCTGGCCATCAAGACGGAGATCGTCCGCTGGTACATGGAGCGCAAGTTCGGGGACGGCGGAGAAGCCCCCGTGTCGGACCAGGAAATCGACGCACGTTACCAGAAGGACATTGCGGTCTACCAGAAGCCGGAAAAGGTGCGGGCAAGCCACATCCTCCTGTCGGATCGCGCCGCGGCAGACGCGCTCCTCGAATCGCTCAAGGGCGCCATGGCCCGCCCGGACGCAAGCCCGCGCACGCTCTTTCGCGACGCGGTCGCTGCCCATTCGCAGGACGAGGCCACGAAGTCGCGGGGCGGCGACCTCCTGTTCTTCTCCAGGGAGGGGGTCAACGACGCGGGCCAATCCGTCGACCCCGCGGTGGTGGAAGCCGCATTCGCAATGCAGAACACGGACCAGCTCAGCGCAGTGGTGCAGGGCAAGGACGGGTTCCACATCCTGCTCGTCACGAACCGAAGGCCCGCGGTGAACCGGCCCCTGCCGGAAGTCCGCGAAGAGATCCGCGGCCAGATCCGGCGGGAAATCCTCGACAGGAAGCGCCGGGAGCTCATGGACGGCCTCGTGGACGACGCGGCCTGGCACATCGACCAGAAGAAGCTGAGCGACATCCGCATCGAGGTCCCGGGACCGCTGGGCGAAATCCAGAAGCGCATGACGCCCCCGGAACCTCCACACCCGGAGAGCCAATGAAACCCCTCTGCATCCCCATCCTGCTGGCCTCTGTCGTTGCCCTGTGCGCGGCTGCCCGGGCCGACACCGACCCGGACCGCGGCCTCCTCCTGGACGGCGTGGTCGCCGTGGTCGGCGGCGAGGTCATCACCCGGTCCGAGCTTGGCGAGGCGCTGGCCTATCGCGCCACGCTGCTCAAGGCGCGGCAGAAAGCAGGGCTCAGCAAGGAGGAGGTGGACACGCAATTCCGTGCGCTGCAGGAGGAGATCCGCGACAACCTCGTCGAGAACCGGCTCATCCTGCTGGCTGCTCGCGAGGACGGCATGTCCGCGGAAGACGAGGTCCGCAAGAGACTCGAAAAGCTCAAGGCCGGGCTCGGCAACGACCCGGACAAGCTCAAGGCCTACGTCGCGCAGCAGGGATTCGCTTCCGTGGAGGAGTTCGAGTCCCAGATGAAGGACGAGTACCTGCGCCAGAGGGTCGTGTTCACGCAGGTCCGCCCCAAGGCCGAGGTCGGGGCCAAGGACATCGAGGAAGCCTTCAAGTCCCGCTACGCGGGAAGCAAGGCCGTAGAAGCAGGCTGCCAGGGGGCCTACGTCCGCGTGTTCAGCCTCGAGCAGGCTCGCTTCCAGATGCCCAGGGACGCCACGGTGGTCACTCTCATCGACACGTACGCCGGAGCGTACGGCTGCTACCTGGACCTGAAGAAAGGGACCTTCCCTCTGGCCGAGGCGGAGACCCGCTGCAACGCGGGGGGAGCCGCACCCGGGCTCGGCTCGCTGGGCGACATCGACGAGACCAAGTCCTTCGAGAAGTCGTTCCAGCAGGCGTTCGACTCCCTCGTTGCAGCGCCCGAGCAGAGGTACTCCGAGCCGTTCATGCTCAATGACGGCATCTGGATCCTGCACGTCGCGTCCGAGCACCGCGAGTGCGTGGCGGACCAGGCCGAGATCGCCCGCCTCAAGGAGCGCCTCGGAGCGCGGCTGGAGGACGAGAAGTTCGAGCGCGCCCTTTCCTGGTGGGTCAAGCAGCTCAGGGGCCGCTACCGCGTCGAGCTGATCCCGCTGGACGCGGGCAGATAGGATCCCGCTGGACGCGGGCAGATAGGGTCCCGCTGGACGCGGGCAGATAGGATCCCGCTGGACGCGGGCAGATAGGGTCCCGCAGTCCCGGGCGTGAAGCGGCTCCAGGCAACAGGCTGCTAGTTGTCCGACCCCAGACCGAAGAGAATGTCCAGCGCGCTCCGGTCCTTGGACTCGAGGGACTTCGCGATGCCGTACGCATTGGGGAGCAGGGCGCTGAAGAAGAACCTGGCGGTGAAGACCTTGCTCCTGTAGAAGTGGGCTTCCGCGCTGGTCTCGTACAGCTTGCGGCGCTCCTCCCTGGTGGTGATGCCCTTGTCCGCGTACATCTTGTTGAGCTTCTCATGGGCCACCACGGCCTGGCGTGCAAGCTCGTACCCGCATGCCACGTGGCCGAACAGCTTGCAGTACGGGGTCGCCTGGAGCAGCCCGAGAGCCAGGTCCTCCTTGGCCAGGGCTCCCAGCCGGACCGTGGTCTGCACGAGCACGTTCTGCGCTTCGGCAAGGCCGGTGAACAGGTCCTCGATGCACTCGCTCTTGCCCTTGTTCTCCGCGACGAACTTGCCAATCTCGCCCATGTATGCCTTGAAGAGCGCTCCGCCCTTCCACGGCACCTTGCGGGCAAACAGGTCCATGGCCTGGATACCGTTGGTCCCCTCGTAGATGGCCGCGATGCGGGCGTCGCGAAGGAGTTGCTCCAGGGGATACTCCTTGCAGTAGCCGTACCCGCCCAGCACCTGCACGCCCAGCGACGTCACGTCGAAGCCGGTGTCCGAGCCGAACGCCTTGCACACCGGGGTCAGAAGGTCCACGAGCCCCTGGTAGTAGTCCTTCTCCTCCTGCTTGTCGCTGACCCGGACCATGTCCTCCATCCACGCCACGTGCAGGAAGAGCCCCCGCATGGCCTCGGTCCAGGCCTTCATGGTCATGAGCATGCGGCGGACGTCCGGGTGCTTGATGATGGGCGCCTTGGCCGCGTTGGGATCCTTGAAATTCGCGACATCCGAGCCCTGGAGGCGCTCCCGGGCGTAAGCCAGCGCCTGGTGGTACGCGCTCGAGCCCAGCGCAAGCCCCTGCATGCCCACCCAGATCCGCGCCTCGTTCATCAGGTGGAACATGAGGGACATTCCGCCGTTCTCTTCGCCCATGAGGTAGCCGATGCACTTCTCGTTCTCGCCGTACGCCATGGTGCAGGTCGGGGTGCCGTGGATCCCCATCTTGTGCTCGATGCCGACCGCGGCCACGTCGTTGAACTCCGTGATCTTGCCGTCCGGTGAAAACCGGTGCTTCGGCACCACGAACAGCGACAGCCCCCTGGTTCCCGCAGGCGCACCTTCGATGCGCGCCAACACCATGTGGATGATGTTATCCGCCATGTCATGGTCGCCGCCGGTAATAAAATTCTTCGTACCTATGATCTTGTAGGTGCCGTCGGCCAGCTTGACCGCCTTGGTCTTGCTGGCTCCAACGTCGCTGCCCGCCTGAGGCTCGGTCAGGCACATCGCACCACACCACTGCAGCGAGTACATGCGCTCCAGGCACACCTCGTTGATCCACGACGGTGCGAACCGCTCCATCAGGTGCGCGGCCCCAACGGTGAGCATCGGCACCAGAGACAACGCGCAGTTGGAGCCGGTGAAGAACTCGTTGAGCACGGACGACATGACCAGCGGGAGACCCTGGCCGCCCCACTTCGGATCCTCCGTCACCCCGCCCCAGCCGCTCTGGCCCCACTGAGACAGGGCTGCAGCGATGTCCGCGTGCACCGACACCTTGCCCCCTTCGAACTGGCAGCCTGCCCGGTCCCCGGTCTCGAACGTCGGGGAGAGAACCTCCTTCGCGAACGTGTACCCTTCGTCGATGATCATCTCGAGCAGCTCGTGGGTCGCCTCGCCGTAGCGCGGGTGCTTCGCCAGCTCCTCCACCTTCAGCATCTCGAAAACCACGAACTTCACGTCCCTGACGTCCCCTTTGAATTCCATGTTCGCTCCTCCGTGCGCGGGGTCAAACCCGAGTGACTCTAGCAAACCGTGAGTGCGCCGCGCAAGCGAAACTTTCGCGTTCGCGGGAACGTGGGGAAACGGCCCCCGCCGAGCGTGAAACTTCCCCCGTCCCTCCGGTGTCCGACGGACGAAATTGGCGTTGACACGCCATGCCGGACGTCCTATGATGGCCCCGGCATTTTTCTGCGAATACTCCCGGTCGGAGGCTTGACGGCCGGGCTTGACTGGCGGAGGGGCGCCGATATGTTTCGTGCGAGGCTGACGCTTCTTTTCCTGTCGTCCATCGTGCTGGTTGTCGCCGTGGTGTGGGTGATCCTGGATTTCAACCGGGAGGCGTACGTCCGGGACCAGGTTGCGCCATCCATCAAGGCAGCAGTCACGTCTTGGAAAGCCCTGGCCGAGAACCGGAACAACGCGTTGAAGAAGTACGTCGGATTTGTCATGCAGTCCGACCTGCCCCGGTACCTCACGCTGCTACGCGAGTACCGGCAGGAGATCAAGCGCGTTGGTGACCGCACGCGGGAGGAGTTCCCGTCGCGTCGCAACGTGCCGCCCGAGCGCATCCTGAAATTCGTGGAGACCGAGGCAAAGGATGCCCTGGCGCGCTTCGAAAGCGGCGTCCAGTCCTCCATCAAGCAGCCGTACGCAGTGGAAGGCGGGTATCCTCGCTACATGCGCGACCTCTTCGCCAGTTGCCTGGCCGAGAGCGAAGTCTGGCCGCTGTGCTACTTCAAGCTGACGTACCTCCCCCTGACCCAGATCATCTTCCCCGCGCAGAAGAAACAGCTCGGGGCCGCGATGCCCGAGCTGTTCGTGCTGGTGGATCCGGACGGCCGCACCACCCGCCTCTACTTCGAGAACCTCGCAAACACGGTGGACGTCCTGCGGGTCCAGGACCCGGACCAGGCCGCATCGAACTACCGCACCCACGTCCGTGAGAACTTCCAGCAGTCGGCTCCCATGCTGGAGCAGCTGAAGAGCTCTTTCGAGCCGACGATCTCAGGCTTCTTCGTGAGCGGCAGTCACGCGTTCGTGGCGGTCGCTGCACGCATCGAGGCGCCCAGCGGCGACTTCCTTGGAGCGCTCATCGTGGGCTACGAGGTCGGACGCGGCCGCGCCATGCGGGACACCGTGGCTGCAATGGGGTGGCGTCCGGTCCTGGAGCAGTGCATGGACGTGGACTCCCGCGGGGAGCCGGACAACAGGAGCAGCAACGTCTGTGAGTTCGAGCTTTCCAGGGTTGACAAGGGAATCCTCTACGTGTTCTCGGACAACGGCAAGAACACCGTCGTCGGAAGCCCATCCCCCGCCCAGGACGCCCCCCCCGAGCTGACCCAGTACCTGAGGGACGCGCACCACTTCCCCGCGTACTCGTCGGAGTCGATGCTGGCAGCGTCCGTCCCGGTGCCGATGGACTTCGTGGCCGAAGGGCAGGGGCTCTACGCGGTGTTCTTCGTGGACCTGGCCAAGGCGCTGCCCGGGTTCCGCACCATCAAGGTGATCCTGATGGTGTTCGGGCTCGTCCTCTTCCTCGTTTCGCTCATCATCATCCAGATCCTGATGCGCTCCTTCAACCGTCCCTTCGAGAAGATCGACGCGGCGGTGCACGAGGTCATCGGCGGGAACTTCGACGTGATGTTCCCGTTCGACTTCCAGGACCAGCTGCCCCGCGCCATGGGCCAGTCGCTGTGCGTCATGAAGGCCGTGCTCCTGGGTCAGCCACTGCCGGAAGACGTGGAGCAGCAGGACGGATGGTCCGGCGACCTCCGCATCGCGGGTGCGTACGAGTCCGAGGCGGGTGGCATGGATATCCCCGACGGCGAGACGCCCGAGGTCATCGACGAGCTTCCGGCCAGCAAGGTGACGGAGAGCGCCACGGACTACTACAAGAGGATCTTCCGCGAGTACGTCGACGCCCGCACCGCGGCCGGCCTCGACACCTCCAAGGTCACCTACATCCGCTTCGTGGAGAAGATCGCGAAGACCGAGATGGCGCTGCGGGAACGCTACGGCTGCAAGCAGGTGATCTTCAAGGTGGTCCGCAAGGATGCTCAGGTCTCCCTCATCCCGGTGAAGATCGTCGAGGACGCACCCCAGCCGAAGTAGACCCGTCCGCTCGACCCAGCCAGGCAATCGCGGGAAGAGATCCCGTGCGGAGAGAAGCAGACCCGTCCGTCCGGCCCTGCATGGCAATAGCGGGAAGAGATTCTGCGGCAGACGGTGGTGCGCCGGCAGGGCTCAGGCGACGGTCACCACCGTGACCCCGTCGCCGCCCTCCTCGCGCTTGCCGGGCCGTGAGTGCACCGGGTAGGAGGTCTCCGCAAGCAGGCTGCGGACCGCGGCCTTGAGCCGGCCCGTGCCGTGGCCGTGCACGATGACGAGGGCTCCTGACGCGCTGCGCACCAGGTCGTCGAGCCCTTTGCGGACCATGTCCAGGGCCTCGTCCGCAGTCACCCCGCGAAGGTCCAGCCGCACCGACGGAAGGCTCTCGGGAGCGGCCGACGCGGTGACGCGGGAGGAGCTTCCGGCACCCGCACCCGCCTGCTCGATGGGCACCAGCTCGGCCAGGGGCAGCCGCATGCGCATAGGCCCCATCTTCAGAAGCGCTGCCCCTTCCTCCTCGATGAGCGAGAGCACGGTCGCCTTCTTCTTGAACTTGCGGACGTAGACCTGCATCCCCTCGGCCACGGCCGCACCCTTGTTCGGCCCGAGCTTCTCCAGCTCGTCGTCCACGTCCAGCTCCCGGCTCCTGCGCACGATGCGGTCGCTGACCTGCTCCAGCTCCCGCCGCGTCTCGGCCAGCCGGGCATGGGTCGGGGTCTCCTTCTGGAGCCGGGCCACCAGCCCGGCCACGGTGTGGAGGGCTTCCTCGACTTCCCGCAACGCTTCCTTGACCTTCCGTGCGATGATGCGTGCGGCCTGCTGGCCCAGCGACTCCAGCGCCAGGGTGCGGCGCCGCTTGAGCATCTCCGCTTCCCGGATGGCTTGCCGGTGCGCCTCGGCCTCGCGGGCCACCTCGGCTTCCTGCGCGGACAGCTTGCGCAGCGCGTCCTCGAGGAAGCTCCCGGCCTTGCCCTCGAAGAAGCGCTCCGCATCCTTCATCACCGCGTCGGGCACGTTGAAGCGCCGGGCGATCTCGAAGGTGCGCGACGACCCCGGGGCCCCCCGGACCATCCGGTAGGTGGGCGCCAGCCGCTCCCAGTCCATGCCCATGGACGCGTTCTCGAACCGCGGGTCGGACATGGCCAGCGCCTTGAGCTGCTCGTAGTGCGTGGCCACTACGGCAAGGCAGCCCCGGTCCGCGAGGGCAAGCAGGTATCCCGCGCCGAGCGCCGCGCCCTGCACCGGCTCCGTGCCCACCGTGATCTCGTCGACGAGCACCAGGTGCCCGGCCTCGGCCGAAGCCAGCACCCGGTTGAGCTCCTGGAGGTGGCCGGAGAACGTCGAGAGCTGCCGCTCCACGTCCTCGAGGTCGCCCGGAAGCGCGTGGAGGCCCGCAAGCACGGGAAGCTCGCTGTCCGGTCCCGCGGGGATGTGGAGGCCCGCGTGCGCCAGGAGCACGCACTGGCCGCACGTGGCCAGCGCCACGGACTTGCCGCCCGCGTTGGGTCCGGACACGACCAGCACCCGGCCCGGGTCCCCGACCACGATGTCGTTGGACACCACGTCCTCCCCCTGCAGCAGCAGGATCGGCGAGCGGGCCTGCCGCAGCGCCAGGCGCGGGGACGCGAGGATCGACGGCGCATGCGCCTTCATGCGCACGGACAGCAGCGCGCGCGCGGTCACGAAATCCAGCTCCGCGGCCGCAGCCAGGGAGCGTGCAATGGCCTGCGCGGACTCCGCGACCTGGAGCGACAGCTCCTTGAGCACCGCGAACTCCTCCCGGTGGACCTCTTCCTGGAGCAGCTTCAGGCGGTTGTTGACTCCGACCAGGAACTGAGGCTCCACGAAGACCGTGGCCCCGGACTGGCTCACCGCGTGCACGATGCCGTCCAGCAGGTTGCGGCGCTCGCTTCGCACGGGCAGGACGTAGCGGTCCTCCCGCTGCGTGTAGAACTTCTCCTGGAGGGCGTCATCCGACTGCGGAGAGCGCAGGTAGTCCTCCAGCCTGGCCTTGACCGACTGGTGGGTTTCGAAGAGCCTCTGGCGCAGCTCCCGCAGCGTGGGGCTTGCGTCTTCCCGGATGGTGCCGTCGCGGTCGATGGCCAGCGCGATCTCGTGGGCCAGCCCTCCCTGGTCCTCGATGTCCCTGGCGATGTGGCGCAGGCAATCCAGATCGCGCGAGTTCGACGACAGGAAGCGATGGATTCGGCTCAGGCCCGACAGGCAGTCGCCGACCCGAACCAGCTCCTGGGCCGACAGGGTCCCCTCCTTGGTGGCCCGGTGCAGCAGCGCACCGACATCCGTGATCCCTGAGAAATCGGGCGAGCGGCCGGCATCGAGCACGGCCTTCATGGAGCTGACCCGGGCCAGCTCGTCCCGCACCGCGGCCTCGTGGGGCAGAAACCCCATGCCGCGCACGAGCTCCCGGCCCATGTCGGTCGCGGCGCACTGCGCCAGCTCGCCGACGATGCGGCCCCACTTCAGGTACTCCAGCGTCCGGTCTGTCGTCTTCATGTCACTTCCCGTCGGAGGGGGTCGGAGGCGAGGCCAGAGGAAAGGGCAGGCCCAGCGCGGTCAGCCCCTTCTTGAGTGGAAGGAAGTAGAGGTCGTCGTCCACCGGGCCGTCGCTTCCCGGGAAATGCTGCCTTCGCACCACCACCGCGACATGCTCTCCGCGGGCAACGAGCCAGGCCCCCATGATGTCGCGGCGGACCGAGTGCTCGCCCCGGTCCTTGCCCTTGCCCGCGCCCGGCGCGGGCTTGAACTTGAGCAGGCGGAACGCCCGGTCCCGGTGTGCCAGCACCAGGAATCCCGGAGCGCTGGTCTCGTCGACGCGCAGCAGCAGGGCCGCGGCTCCAGGCCCGGGAGTCCACAGCACCACCTGCTGGTTGCCGGGCGTATCGAACGCGGCCACCGGGCACGCGGCTGCGTAGCCCTTCTTCTCCAGCCGCTGCGCCTGCTTGCCCCGGTCCTTCGCGACTTGGCGCATGTAGAGCTCGTACTGGCCGAATGCGCGGTACCGGTCCCTGCCCTCGGTTCCCAGCTGCCTGCTGGACGTCTTCTTGCCCGAAGGAAGCTCGAAGGTCTCGAGGAAGTAGGAATCGAACCCGTGGTCCATGTCCCAGACCTGGCGGAGCACCACGACGCGTGACTTCTTGCCGTCGACCTTCTCGTACAGGATCCGGATCGAGTCGGCCCGGGCCAACCCCGCGGCCAACAGGAGGGCAGCAACCATCAGAGAACGGCCTACCATCTTCCCACCTCGGCCCCTCCGGTCGCGGTGTCGATGAGCGCGAACTCGAAGCGGCCCTGAACGCACGAGCCGCAGTTGACGTATGTGACTCCGCGGTCCCTGTGCAGGTCCTGCTTGTGCAGGTGGCCCATGACGACCACGGCCGCGCGGTGCTCGGCTCCGAGCGCAACCGCGCGGTCCCGGTAGATGTCGGTCCGGCTGCGCTGGACGCCGTTGTTGGCCCAGTCGTCGAAGCGGTCGAGGAACCGGAGCGCTCCGGGCATGCCCGCGGCCTCGAAGCGCCCACCGGCCCAGTTGCCGACCGCGCAGACGTGGGGGGCCCAGCGGATAAGACGGTCGTACTGGTGGCCGTGCAGCAGGATGACCCGCGTTCCGTCCGCGTCGATCGTCTTCAGGCTGCCGGCTCCGGGCAGCGTCTCGAGACACTCGTCGTGGTTGCCGGAGACGATGTGGTACGCGCCGGAAAGCAGTCGGTCCACGAGGCCCGGGTAGGCAGCGGCCGCGCGCCGGACCTCGCCGAAGAAGTCGAAGGGGACCACGCCGTGGTGCGTATCGAGGATGTCGCCCACCAGCACGATGCGGTCGCTGCGCCTCTCCATGTCGTCGAGGAAGCGATGGAACTCGGGCATCGCGTGGCCGAAACGATCCGTCCGGTCCCCGCTGCCGATGTGCAGGTCCGATATGGCGCAGATCCGCATCCCCCCTCCGCTCCTCCCCAACCGTTTAGTAGATGGGCCTCCAAAACGCAAGAGCAACCGCCGCGGGAGACGGGACCCCGGCCCCCAGCCCACGCACTCGGCACCCGTCATCCCGACCGACCCGACTCTCTGCCCACGCGCTCGGCACCCGTCATCCCGACCGACCCGACGCACCCATCTCCGCACTCGGCACCCGTCATCCCGACCGATCCGACGCACCCATCTCCGCACTCGGCACTGCCCGCACTGGAGGGAGGGAGGGACCTCAACTAGGTTCAGAAATGCCGCCGTCACGTTCAGCCCCGGCGACGGCACTGCCAAGGCAACCGGAGGTTCTTCACTGCGCGGCAGGAAGGCACTGCCAAGTTCGAAGGACATGCGGCCTGCTCGTTCAGAATGACGGGTGCCAACAAGGCAGCCCATCTTCCCTGTGCACGACCTCGGGGGCAGAGGGTGCGAGGCCCTGCTTGCGCGGAAGAGCCTGCCGACTATATTGTCTCGGGCGTATGCGCGGGGCAAGCGGCAGTGCCGCCCGGGCAGAGGCCCGCCCGCAGGGAGGCCCGAGATGAAGGACTACTACCAGGTGCTCGGCGTCCCGAGGGACGCGAAGCCCGAGGACATCAAGAACGCGTTCCGGGCGCTGGCCAAGAAGTACCACCCGGACAAGAACGCGGGCAACCGCAAGTCCGAGGAGCGCTTCAAGGAAGTCAACGAAGCCTACGCGGTCCTGTCGGACCCGGAGAAGCGCCGCCAGTACGACACCTTTGGCGCGGAAGGCTTCTCCCAGCGCTTCTCCCAGGAGGACATCTTCCGCAACTTCGACTTCCGCTCCGTGTTCACGGACGTCTTTGGCGGGGCCGGCTTCGGAGACTCGATCCTGAGCCAGATCTTCGGCGACTTCGGCCGCGGCAAGGGGGCACGGTCCGGCAAGCGTGGGGTCCGGTTCGAGAGCGGGCCCGGCCAAGGATTCGGCCAGGAATTCGGCGGGCAGGGCTTTGGAAGCCAGGGATTCGGCCAGGGATTCGGCCAGGGATTCGCCGGCC